>Ga0134103_1000498_pt1 | contig 47321 bp, 41 predicted proteins | sample 14_taG_2_FD_94445 | JGI IMG/M metagenome (GOLD analysis project Ga0134103, IMG submission 94445) | Switchgrass degrading microbial communities from high solid loading bioreactors in New Hampshire, USA - 14_58_20_212_A1 metaG | ecosystem: Engineered > Bioreactor > Semi-continuous > Anaerobic >...
ACTTTACAGGAAAAACTGCTTTTGACAAAGGAAACAGTCAACGAGTTTCTCAACTACTTTGTCACTTGTTTGCCTGTTCATATCAAGGCAAAGCTATCAGTTGTTTCCTGCGAAAGTTGATTATATTAGTTATTTTTATATGACGATATGTATTTTAAATATCGTTTCAATTATAAAATTTCACTATATTGATACCTATAAATTAAAACAAAGGAGGTACTAATTATGGATGAATTAAATGTAAACAAGGAAGTATTGATTGACAACGATTATGCAACTTTATGGTACTATCCGGATACAAAAATAATACATCATAAGTTAAAAAAGTTTATATACGGAGAACATCTTATAAACTTACTGACTACCGGAGCCGAATATTTTGAAAAAAAAGGTTGCAAAAAATGGTTGTCGGACGACAGAAACAGCTCTGCCCTTAGAAAAGCCGACATTGAATGGGGCGAAACTTACTGGAAGCAAAGAATAATGAAAGCAGGATGGAAATATTGGGCAAAAATAATGCCTAATCTGGAAGTTGGTAAACTGTCCATGAAGTCCTTAATTAAAGAATACAGCGAATTAGGTGTAACCGTTGAATTATTTAACGATGTCGAATCTGCATTCAAATGGTTAGCAGAGCAAAAATAAAGCTTAATACATATTAATTATAAGTTCATTCCTAATTAAGCAAAAAACATTTTTTAATATTTCTGCTATTTCCAAAAATTATTACAATCAAGCAATATTTCATTGCTTATTCCAAATTGAAAATCTTCTATAGACTCTAAATTACATAAATTTTATTCAAAAGCTAATTATTTATCCGATTATAAAAAAGCCCATCGATATCTGATGTGTAAAACCTTCAAAAAAGCCGATTTTTTCAATATTTATTCCATGGGAAAAAGAGGCTGTCTCAAAATAGAATTTTGAGATAGTCCTTTTTTCTTCAAAAAATACAAAAGCAGATGCAAAACTCGTCATAACGCGTATATATCCATTCTGCTGTTTTCTGTCTCAGTCCATCTATTCTTTTTCCGTAACTGCTTATTATTTGAATATTAATTCATTTGACTCTCTTTTCATTCCCGGTAATCCTTTCATGTATGCTAATAAGTGTAACTATGGTATATGTTCCATCTTTCAGAAAAACATGTTATTCATCTGTCTCAACAAGTATATATCTCGCTTTAATCTTTTCCCTGTGTGCTTCTATCTTAAGTCTGTTAACCTGTCTTTTCTTTTTTAATATGGGTTTGTCGGATAATGTCACCAATACATACTTGCTTATATAAATTTAGGATTGATATTCAGTTTGATATTATTTCCCGAAGATATTTATAAAATATTCCCAATTTTTATATATCTAGTGTTCAATAAATAACAAACAGCTATCGATCATCTCAACTATTTAAAAAGCAAATCAAGCTGGTTAAAATATTATGTAAACTAGTTGTTTCTTTATGACGATATTTTTTTTAACATCATCTTAAATAAAGAAATATATTTATACCAAGCAATAGCAAACAAGGAGGATATCATGGATATATTAAATGTAAATAAAGAAATCTTGATCGATAACGATTATGCATCATTATAGTATTATCCGGATACAAAAATAATACATCACAAGTTTAAAAAGTTTATATATGGCGATCAGTTAAAAAAGTATTTGAAACCGGTGCTGAATATTTTGAGAAAAAACGCTGTAAAAAATGGCTGTCGGATGACAGAAACAACTCCGCTCTAAGAAAAGCAGACCTTGAATGGACCAGTCAATACTGGAAACAAAGAATACTAGATGCAGGATGGAAATACTGGGCTATAATGATGCCGGATTTGCAAGTCGGCAAAATGAGCTTAAAGCCAATAATTAATGATTTTAAAGAATTGGGTGTAACCGTTGAATTATTTGACGATGTTGAATTGGCATATAATTGGTTGTCAAAGCAAATTTAAAGTCTATGGGATATTTGTGATAATTTCATTCTTAATCAGGCTTAGAACCATCTCCAAATTATCACTGCTATTTCCGAGCACTCTTACAATCAAACCGTATTTTTTTGCTTTACTTATACCAAATTGAATATCTTCAACTGTCTCTAATATATCATAAAGCTTATTTATGAGATTGTCCTTCATACGATCATAAAAAATCCCCAATGAGGCTTGATGTGTGAAGCCTTCAAAAAAACCAATTTGCTCAAGACTTTGTTCTTTTGGATTGAGGAACTGATTTTCCAGAAAAATCAGTTCCTTTCCATAATATATCCTCATTCCGCTGCGATATTCCCTGAACCTGAAAACTTCTCCCCTTTTAACCCTGCCGGCGGCAAGTATATCCGAATAGATAAGAGCAGCCCCTTCTGTCAGCCTACATACAGTACTTGAGTAAAAGCTTGAGTCGGCAAAAGGTATGGTAGGTTTGGGATCGTAATCCAAAAAAGCTCCTTCGTAAAGGGTAAAACTGTTGTACTGTACTGCCTTTCCAACCTTCATCCGGTGAATTTTCTGATAGGATTGATTTTCCAATCTAACCTTTGCTCCTTTATCCAATTCTATGTCAATCCTGTAAGTGTCACCCTCCATAACTCCGGCCGAAGAAGACATAATCATAAGACTCATAGTACCATAATCACTTTCAAAAAAAGGTTTGGCAATTTTAAAAGGAGCCGTGAAATAGGAGTCCTGAAGATATGTTTTTCCGTTTAGTTCTTTTGCTTTTATGTATAAACAGCTTTCTTTGCCGAATTTATTATTCATAATTTACACACCCTCTAAAAGAACGCTTTTTTTAATCCAATCAACAACCTTGTCTAAACCCTCATTTGTATTTAAATTAGTAAATATAAAGGGTTTATCCCCTCTCATTTTCTTCGAGTCCCTCTCCATTACCTCAAGACTTGCCCCCACATACGGTGCAAGGTCAATTTTATTTATAACCAAAAGGTCTGACCGGGTTATTCCAGGGCCGCCTTTTCGCGGAATTTTATCTCCTTCAGCCACATCTATGACATATATGGTGGCATCAGCCAACTCAGGACTAAACGTTGCAGAAAGGTTGTCTCCTCCGCTTTCAATAAATACAATCTGTATGTCGGGAAAACGCTGTACCAGTTCCTCAACAGCCTCAAGGTTCATAGAAGCATCTTCACGAATTGCAGTATGAGGGCAACCGCCCGTCTCAACACCAATTATCCTCTCTTTGGGCAGCACACTGTTTTTTATTAGAAATTCGGCATCTTCTTTTGTATATATATCATTGGTAACTACACCAATACTATAGGAATCAGCCAATACCCTTGTCAATTTCTCTATCAGGGCAGTCTTGCCCGATCCTACCGGGCCACCCACACCGATTTTTACATAATCCATACACTTCACCTTCCTTGTATAAATAAAATAACGGATTATCTTTTTGAATATATTTTTGCAAGGTTTAATACACAAAAAGTTGTATTTTTCATTTTCCAAAATCGGTACCATGAAGAAGACTAAGAAATATAAAGCCTTGAATAGAGTCTTTCATGCTGCATTGCCCTTAAATCAAATCCAAAGCAGCAGCTTCCCAAATATTCTTCGTCCAGTTCCTCTACTTTTTCCAAAATCCTTCGAAAAATATCATGGGTATTGAACAAAATCTTCTGCCCGTCACTCTGGCTTATGGGTACCAATTTTGCACAGTTATTTATCACTGAAGAAGCCGCAGTATAAGTAAATGCCGCTAAGGCTTCCTTTTTTCCGATATTGAGAAGATTTGTACAAAAACCAAACATTACAGGGTAAGAAACTCCCATATTCCCTGTTTTTACTTTTTCATATATATCACAAAACACCTTATTTTCGCCTAAAGCGAATTCCAATACTTTTAGAAATCTCTTTCCAAGCTTTTCACTCGCTGTCCTAAGTTCGCTTGGCGCCTTTGATGCCGAAAAAATTTCCTCAAGTTCCATAACCTTATCTATATTTCTTTTCCGGGTATATTCCCATGACAGCCTGACGGCCAATAAATCATTGTACAAAAAACTGTTTAAAAGATAGCTTTCAAGGTATTTTTTTGATGTTTCAGCATCATGTACAATCCCTTTTTGTACATAGGTTTCAAGCCCATAGGATTGAGTAAAGCCTCCTATTGGAAATAGCGGATCACTAATCTGTAAAAGGTAAAAAAAGGGTATTTTATTCTGCTCAGTGGGAATGAGAATGGTAGGGTCCATGAGGATTACCTCCTAAAGGAGTTGTAAGTTTACAGCTTTTTTTATAAGGTGAAAGCCCGCATTTTATCAGTGCCTGCATCAATGGTTCATCATATGGGGTCATCAGTTCATCTCCCTCGATAAAAAGCGGGGCATGCCTGTTTCCTATTTCATAGCATGATTTGCCCATCTCATACAAATTTTTAGGCTTAAGTACTATACAGTCGCAATAGGGTATTCTTACAATCAGGACCTTATCTCCTTCCTGCCATAAAACGTCTCCCTCTTTCAGAGTCTCACCTTCGCTGTTTCTTATTCCGACTTCAACTCCGTTAGAGCTTATCTTGTGAAGAATTTTTTTATTGACTTCATACCATTCAATATCCACGAAATCCGCTTCCAATTTATTAAGTTCCCTGTCTTTTATATTGTATAAAACCTTTTCAACAATCATCTTTATCCCACCTGACTTGAATTTCGAAATTTTGTAGAATTTTAAAGATTGTTATTTAACAAAATTTATAATATAAAATAGAAAACTCACCTTTCGGTACTTTCAAAACAAGAAATATCTCTGTGCCATGGGTAAGACCTTCAAAGGTTCGCAAGTAATGATCTCACCATCCACCTTTACTTCATAAGTTTCAGGATCTACTTCAATTTTTGGCGTTGCATTGTTGTGAACCATGTCTTTTTTGGATATATTCCTGCATCTTTGAACCGGAAGTACATTCTTTTGAAGCCCGATTCTTTCTATAAATCCGCTTTCCATTGAAGCCTTTGAAACAAAGGTTACACAAGTTCCGTACTTTGCCTTTCCGAAGGCTCCGAACATATTTTTGTATATTATAGGCTGAGGAGTTGGAATGGAAGCATTGGCATCGCCCATTCTGCTTGATATAATAAAGCCTCCTTTAATAATCATTTCAGGCTTCACACCAAACATGGAAGGCTTCCAAAGTACCATATCGGCTAATTTCCCTTTTTCCAGGGAGCCTACATACTGTGAAATTCCATGGGTTATAGCCGGATTTATGGTATATTTGGCAAGGTATCTTTTAGCCCTTATGTTATCATTGCCGCTCTTTTCTCCCGGTAAAGCACCTCTTTGCAGCTTCATTTTATGGGCCGTTTGCCAGGTCCTTATTATTACTTCCCCTACTCGTCCCATAGCCTGGGAATCGGAGCTCATCATGCTGAAAACTCCCATATCATGAAGTATATCCTCTGCAGCTATTGTCTCCGGCCTGATTCTTGAATCGGCAAAGGCAACGTCCTCTTTTACCTTACTGTCTAAATGATGACATACCATCAGCATGTCAAGATGTTCATCCAAGGTGTTTACTGTAAAAGGCATGGTTGGATTGGTAGATGAAGGCAGTACATTCAAATGGGATGCAATTTTTATTATATCCGGTGCATGCCCACCTCCTGCTCCCTCTGTATGATAAGTATGAATTGTCCTTCCGGCTATGGCTGCTATGGTATCCTCTACAAAGCCTGCCTCATTCAGCGTATCGGTATGAATAGCCACCTGTACATCGAAAAGGTCTGCAACTTTAAGACATGTATCTATAGCTTTAGGTGTGGTTCCCCAATCCTCATGTAGTTTTAAACCAATTGCCCCGGCTTCAATCTGCTCAATTAAAGGTATTTCAAAAGAAGCATTCCCTTTCCCTAAAAAGCCTATGTTTATAGGAAAGTCCTCTGCAGCTTCCAGCATCTTTTGGATATTAAACGCTCCCGGTGTACAAGTGGTAGCATTGGTTCCGTCTGCCGGCCCGGTTCCTCCGCCTATCATGGTTGTTATACCGCTATACAATGCTGTTTCAATCTGCTGAGGGCAGATGAAATGTATATGGGTATCAATTCCCCCCGGAGTTACAATAAGTCCTTCTCCGGCAATAACTTCAGTAGAAGCACCGATAATAAGGTCTTCCGAAACACCGTTCATTATTTTCGGATTTCCGGCTTTTCCGATTCCTACTATTTTACCGTCTTTGATTCCGATGTCTCCCTTAACAATGCCCCATGTGTCAAAGATTATGGCATTGGTAATTACCAAGTCCAAAGCTTTATCGTTTCTCGATTCCGAAGGTGATTGCCCCATTCCGTCTCTTATGGATTTACCGCCTCCAAATTTACACTCATCTCCATAAACTGTGTAGTCCTCTTCTATCTCAATAATGAGATCGGTATCGGCCAGTCTCACCCTATCTCCTTTTGTGGGGCCATACATACCTGCATAATCTTTACCGGATATCTTTACACTCATGTTATTCCACCCCCTTAAATCCAAGTTCTTTTGCCTTTTTAAACACATCGTCCAAATTCTCTCTATCCAGGGATCCATAAGTCAAATCATTTAGTCCATAAACTTCCCTGCTTCCGCCTATTTCAACCAGTTGAACCGTCTTTTCCTCTCCCGATTCAAACCTTACTGCAGTACCCGAAGGAATATCCAGTCTCATTCCGAAGGCACTTTTTCTGTCAAACTCAAGATACCGATTAACTTCAAAGAAATGATAGTGGGAGCCCACTTGAATGGGCCTATCTCCGGTATTTGAAACCTTTATAGTCAGAGTCTTTCTTCCATCATTTAATGTAATAAACTCATTTTTTATAAAATACTCCCCAGGAATCATGTATTTTCCTCCTTTTAGCGTATGGGATTGTGAACGGTAACAAGCTTTGTACCGTCTGGAAATGTTGCTTCTATCTGGATTTCATCTATCATGGCATCAACTCCCTCCATTACATCATCCTTAGTCAATATCTTTGCTCCATACTGCATCAATTCCGTTACAGTTTTTCCGTCCCGGGCAGCCTCCATAAGTTCAGAGCTGATTAGTGCTATAGCCTCCGGATAATTTAGTTTAAGACCTCTTTCTTTCCTTTTCTTTGCCAGTTCACCGGCAAAATGGAGCATTAATTTTTCTGTTTCCCTGGGTGTCAAATGCATACTTATCACCTTCCCTAAATTGATTCATCTGTGAAATAGTATATTAATTAAATTGCAATTTTTTCCTGAATTTTTTTAGGGTCAATTTCCGCAACTTTTCCGTTTAATACTATACGGCCTTTATCCATAACGTAAAAATAGTCGGCCACGTCCATAACAAATTCAAGATACTGTTCCACAATCAGCATAGTTACTTGCCCACGGGCTTTTAATTTTTTAATAACCCTTCCTATATCCTGTATTATGGATGGTTGAATTCCCTCTGTAGGTTCATCCAAAAGAAGGATTTCAGGCTCGGATACCAAAGCACGGGCAATTGCCAGCTGTTGCTGCTGTCCTCCGCTTAACTCTCCGCCTTTTCTCTTAAGCATTGTCTTTAAAACCGGAAACAACTCGAAAATCTCATCTTCCACAAATTCCTTTTTATAATTACTTCTTTCTAAGCCCAAAATAAGATTCTCATATACCGTTAACTGTGGAAAGATATCTCTCCCTTGAGGCACATAACCTATACCTTTCTGTGCCCTTTTGTAAGTGGGAAGTTGGGTAATGTCTTCGTTATTCAAATACACGCTTCCCTTCGGGGTTTTTACAAGTCCCATAACACTTTTGAGAAAAGTTGTTTTACCTACCCCATTTCTACCAAGAAGGCATGTTACCTTGCCTGTTTCAACTGAAAGACTTACGTCTTTTAGAATAATGCTTTCTCCATAGTAGGCACAAAGACCATCCACTCTAAGCATATCCTTCACCCCCTCTTCCCAGATACACTTCTATTACTTTAGGATTTTTCTGAATTCTATCCATATCACCCTCATCCAAAAGCGTCCCCTCATGTAAGACAGTCACCTTGTCGGCATATTCCCGGACAAACTCCATATCATGCTCCACAACAACAACTGAACATTCCTCTGATATTTCTTTAAGAAGCTGTCCCGTCTTATCGGTTTCCTTCCTGCCCATTCCCGCAACCGGTTCGTCCAAAAGCATTATTTCCGGTTGCTGTACCAAAAGCATGCCTATTTCCAGCCATTGCTTCTCACCATGGGAAAGAGCCGCAGGTGTGCGATATCTTTTCTCATACAGTCCGATTGTCTGAAGTACCTCCTGTATTCTCTCGTTCTGCTCCTTGGTTAATTTTTTAAAAAGTGTGGAATATAAGGACCTCTTCTTTGCTGCTGCCAGTTCCATATTTTCATAAATTGTTATTCCCATAAAAACTGAGGGCACCTGAAACTTTCTGCCTATTCCCAGCTCTACAATCTCATGCTCCGACATCTTTGTTACGTCTTTATTGGATTTAAAGATAATATTGCCTTCCGTAGGTTTGACACGACCGCATATTGCATCGAGTAAAGTAGTTTTTCCGGCACCGTTAGGTCCTATAAAAAAATGAATGTCACCTTTTTTTACAGAAGTACTAAGTTGATTAACAGCCTTAAAGCCGTCAAAGCTGACTGTCAAATTCCTAATTTCCAAAACACTAGCTGACATATTCATCACATCCTAACTCTTTAAGATCGGTTAAATTGGTATGGGAATACTTTTTTACATTTTTCCATTCTCTTATCTTTCTTTTTATTTGCTTTGACAAACCCACCAATCCGTAGGGCATAAATATGACTACAGCTATAAAAATAATTCCTATAAAATATGACCAGACATCGGGAAAGTTTTCACTTATGAGACTTTTCATAGAATTTACCAGTATAGCCCCGATAACAGCTCCAACTAAAGTTCCTCTTCCTCCTATTGCAACCCATATAACCATTTCCACCGACGGAACTATACCCATTTCTGCCGGCGAAATAATTCCCACCTGGGGAACATACAAAGCTCCTGCCAATCCGGCCAGGCCTGCGGAAATACAGTACACAAAGGTTTTATATATTGCCGGATTATATCCTGAAAACCTTGCCCGGTTTTCACCATCCCTAATAGCAATCAATACCTTTCCCAGCCGACTTTGTACAATCCATTTACAGAACAGGAAGGTCAGTATAAGAAATACCAATGTAACATAATAAAGGCTTACCTTTGTGTAAGAGCTGGACAACGGGAAACCGAAAATGGTTTTAAAATTAGTTATACCGTTGGTTCCGCCTGTAAAAGCCTGCTGGCCGACGAACAAAACCACAAAAATTATAGAAAGAGCCTGGGTCAGTATGGAGAAGTAAACACCCCTAATTCTGTTTTTAAAAGTAAGATATCCAATTATCAATGCAAGCATTACAGGAACCAATATAGCAAGAACAATTGCCACCGGTGCATAAGCAAAAGGCTTCCAAAACCACGGTAAAACTTCCTGCCCGCTCCAGGACATAAAATCCGGCAGTTTTCCGTTACTTGCCTCAAGCTTTAAATACATCGCCATGCAATATGCACCAAGACCGAAGAAAACTCCATGCCCTAAACTTAAGATACCGGTATAACCCCAAATAAGATCAATTCCAAGAGCTAAAACAGCAAAAGCAATAAATTTTCCCAACAAATTGGTTCTAAAATTCGAAAGAAATAATGGAGCTATAGCTAAAAGAACAAATAAAACTATCGGTATAATGTTGTTGCCGAATAATCTGCCCCTTAATTTTTGATAATTCCCGAGCATTTTTCTCACCCCTTACTCATCCAATGCTCTGCTGCTTATAGTGAAGAAACCTTGAGGCTTCCATTGAAGGAATAGTATAATCGCAAGGAAAGCAAGTACCTTTCCTAAAGAAGCATTTGTAAAATATTCGAAGGTTGTGTTTCCAATCCCTATTGCTGCAGCTCCTGCTACAGTGCCTATAATCCTTCCGACACCACCTAAAACAACAACCATAAAAGTATCTACAATATAATTTGTTCCTAATGTAGGTCCAATTGAACCTAAAAGTGTCAGTGCACAACCGGCAATACCTGCTAATCCCGAGCCTAATGCAAAGGTCATGGAATCCACCTTTCTTGTATTAATTCCAAGGCTCTCAGCCATGCTCCTATTCTGCATAACTGCTCGTATCCTTCTTCCGTTGTCGCTTTTAAAGAGAAAGAAGTAAATTCCGACTATGCAAAGGGCAGCCAGCAGGATTATAAAAAGCCTTTTGTAGGGAAGTTGCAGTGTGTTGAAAACAACTACACCTCCATTTAGCCATCCGGGACTTCTTACATCCACATTAGGTGCACCGAAAATACTTCTGGCCAACTGCTGAAGAATAAGACTTAAGCCCCATGTAGCCAGTAAACTATCCAAGGCTCTTCCATACAGACGTTTTATAATTGTAATCTCGAGCAGATAACCTATAAATCCTGTAATCAAAAACGAAAGAGGTATTGCTATAATAAAGTACAGATCGAAAAATCTCTCTCCTACAAAAGCTGTAAAGAAGTTTTGGACCATGTATGTGGTGTATGCGCCTATCATTATCATTTCACCGTGAGCCATGTTAATTATTTTCATCAGTCCAAAGGTTATTGCCAATCCGAGAGCAGCCAGTAGAAGAATTGAACTTACGCTTATTCCGTTAAAGATCTGCAACAAATAAGTATCCATAATATTCACTCTCCAATAAAGCATAAGCTTAATAATTAATTTTCACTTTAGGATAACGAAAAATCTTGATTTCAATTTTTCTAGTGCGAGAAGGGGATATCAGTTCTTCGTTATCCTAAAGTTTACTTTTCCCTTAATCACTTAACCCTTTTGCCCAGTCATAGGTTTTTAGGTATGGGTCGGGTCTTACAGCTTCACTTGTACTCCAAATTTCTTTGATAAGTCCATCCTCCTGGACCTCACCAATCCTTACAGGCTTCCATAGGTGCTGGTTTTCTCCTTCAATCTTTACAGTACCTTCAGGAGCTTTAAATTCCAGGCCTTTAGCTGCCTCTTTAACCTTATCCACCTCAACAGAGCCTGCCTTTTTTACTGCCTCAGCCCATAAATGCACCGCTATATATGCAGCTTCTATAGGGTCATCGGTAACTCTGTCACTTCCGTATTTAGCCTTGTATTTACTCACAAACTCCTTATTTTCCGGAGTATCTGTAGTCTGGTAGTAGTTCCATGAAACCAGATGACCTTTTATGTTTTCAGCACCTATACCCCTTATCTCTTCTTCCGCAACACTTACAGAACAAATGGTAATGTCATCAGAGGTAATTCCTGCGTCTTTGAGCTGTTTGAAAAAGGCTACATTACTGTCACCGTTCAAGGTATTAAACACTACATCCGGTTTTGCAGATTTAATTTTATTAACAAGAGTACTGTAATCGGTATGCCCCAAAGGAGTATATTCCTCTGCTATGAGTTCCCCACCCATGGCGCTTAGCTGAGCCTTGATAATTTTATTCGCAGTTCTGGGAAATACATAATCGGAACCAAGCAGGAAGAATTTTTTGCCCCTGTTTTCCAAGAGCCATTCCACTGCGGGAACAATTTGCTGATTGGGTGCTGCACCGGTATAGAAGATATTTGGCGATGACTCCATACCTTCGTACTGTACCGGATACCACAAAAGTCCATTATTTTCTTCAAACACCGGCAAAACAGCTTTGCGGCTGGCTGAAGTCCAACATCCGAAAACAGTTGCAACCTTGTCATTTTGAAGCAGTTTCTTTGCCTTTTCTGCAAAAGTAGGCCAATCGGAAGCACCGTCTTCAATCACCGGCTCAATTTTCTTGCCCAGTAAACCGCCTGCAGCATTAATCTCTTCTATTGCCATCAACTCCGCATCTTTGAGGGATACCTCGCTAATAGCCATGGTTCCACTTAAGGAGTGAAGAATTCCCACCTTTATGGTGTCCTCTGCTGAAGTATTTGACCCTGGATTGTTATCAACCGGTTCCTCAACTTTGCCGGAACAGCCTGTAATTATCAGTAATGTTGATAATGCTATTGCCAAAACCTTTATTGCAATTTTACCGAACATATAAGATCTATTTTTTATCATAATCTTAACCACCTTCCGTTAATTATTGATTCAAATTTTTATTTTTGCATTTCAATTAATCGATACAATAAACCATATTACACGTGTAATGGTGCTAAAGAAAAATTTTCACATCTTATGGCCATAAAGATTTGATTTTGATAATTATAAAGCAAAAGGTGCTGCAAACAACGCACAAAATCACATACATTGTGCATCATTTATAGCACCTAAGCTATGCTTTATGATTCGAACCGGGAATCATTCATTACTGATTACGTTTTTATTTTACAGTCACCCCCCCAAAAAAAGAACCCCATAAAACAGTTATTTTCCCCCAATAATCAGAAGTTTTTGCAATTTTAGATTTTAAAACTTGCATTTTTATTTAAAAAGAACTTCAAGTTTTAAATATTTTTACTTGCAACTTTCCTGTATTCACTAGGTGTACAACCGACATAACTTTTAAAAAGTTGTGAAAAGTAATCAGCTTTTTTGTAACCTAACCTCTCGCATATTTCATAATTTTTATACTGGCCTTTTGAAATCAAATACTTGGCATGTTCCATTTTTACTTTTGTAATATACTCACTTAAGTTATATCCTGCTTTCTGTTTGAATAACTTACCGATATAATCCCTGCTGACATACAATTCATTAGCTATAGTTTCAATTTTTATATCCTCTTCCACATGATTTATTACAAATTCACAAATTTTTCTCATCAGACTGTCCGACTGATGCAGTTCAAATTTCACAACAAGTCTTACCCAATTGCTTATATGACCGATAAACAGTTCCTTTAGTTCTTTTTCATCCTTTCCATCAAAACTCTCATTGGAAGGTCTGTTTTCTAAATTTTTAATCCATGGTAAGGCATTATAAATACCTTCATCCACTTCCATTAAAATATTCTCCACCAATATTGCCAGTTTTCCAAGATCGCCTTCAGTAAATTTAGTTATTTTTTCAAAAAGCTGCTCCCCCAAATTTACTGCGCTCAAACTTCCGGACATAATTTCAGAAACAAGCTTTTTGCTGTCATTCTTTGAGTAATAAGCCTGACTGTTTTTTAATGAATTTTTAGTGTATTCACGTATTGCTTTTTGTTTCTTTTTCTCATCAAGATAAACCTTAACCCTCTCTAGGGCTTCGCTCAAAGTTTCATCGTTAAAGGGTTTTGTCAGATAATCAAAAACCCCTAGCCTTATACCCTGCTTTGCATATGAAAAATCACTATGGGTACTTAAGAACAGGACACAAATATCGTTTCCGTTATTTCTTAATTCGCTCAAAAACTCAATACCGTCCATACCGGGCATTTTTATATCGGATATGACCACATCATAAGAATCTTTATCGAGTTTCCTTAACGCTTCCCTGCCGTCAGAGGCTTCACCGCCCAATACAAAGCCTAATGGCTCCCAGCCTTTATATCTTCTAAGCATATATCTTACAGCCACATCGTCATCTACAATCAATACCCTGTACACATAATTCCCCCTTTACTTCATTTTAAACGGCTGGCCCAAATTTATCGAAGAAATCCTGCTTAATCCTGTCAACAATTGCTATAGCCTTATGAAAATCATAGGATAAAATTTTCTTTTTCAAGTCATGGTAATCCTCAGGTTTTAAAACTTTACCGAGATATGTAAGCTTCTCTTCAAAAAAAATCTTAGCCATTGAATCCCCTGTAAAAAGAAGTCTATACAGTTTTTCCAAATCTTCAGGGACATTTTTATTTTCGTGGTTTTCCGGACTGCTTGTTTTATGTGTATCAATACCCTGAATATATTGATTTATCTCTTTGATTAATTTTTCAAGCTCTTTTTCCAGGTGGTCTATTTTTATGTTTGCTTCACAATTTTGATGTGTAAAATCCTTTTCCAAGTTTACAATCAAATCTTTAAGTCCTAATGCCCCGATATTTGCTGCACTTCCTTTCAGGGAATGCAGAAACCTTTTTAGCTCATCGTCTTTTCCCGATGCAATAAGTTCCTTTATCTTTACACCGTCATCTTTATGATGTTCAATAAAGCTTTTTAGAATATTTATATATTTATCTCTATTTCCTCCCATTCTACTTACAGCACCATCAAAGTCCAACGTTTTATGTTTGTATACACTATCCGATTTCTCCGACTCTGCAACTTTTGTACAAATCTCGTTTTTTTCTTCCTTCATCAGGTCTCCGTTTTTTGTCATGCTTCTGATAACCTCCAAAAGCTTTTCCGGCTCTAATGGCTTTGTCAAATAACCGTTCATTCCTGCCTCCCTTGCCTTTTGTTCCACTCCTTCAACCGCATCGGCTGTAAGTGCCACAATAGGCATACAGCCTTTTTCAAGCTTTCTGATTCTCCTTGTGGCCTCATATCCGTCCATACCCGGCATCCTTATATCCATAAGTATAAGCTTATATTCATTATTCTCAACTTTCTGGACAGCCTCCTCACCGCTTTGGGCAGTGTCAGTGTCAATTCCCATACTTTCAAGAATCTCTTTGGTCATTTGCAAGTTAACGGCACTGTCCTCTACCAAAAGAATTTTTATGCTTTTATACCGTTCCTTTTTATTTACAGAATTGATTTTTTTATCTGTCTGTTCCCTAAAGTCCGCTATTTTAAATCTCAGGCAAAAACTGAAAGTTGAGCCCTTGCCCACCTGGCTTTCTACATTTATTTCCCCTTTCATCAGCTCAACCAATCTTTTGCAAATAGCCAGCCCAAGACCTGTACCTCCATATTTTCTGGAAGTAGAGGCATCTCCCTGGGTAAAGGCCTGGAACAACAACTTCTTTTGTTCCTCACTTATTCCAATTCCGGTGTCGGTTACACTAAATCTTATATTGGCATGATCCTTTTCTCTTTCAATCAATTCAACCCTGATGGAAATATATCCTTCATGAGTAAACTTGATCCCGTTGGACACCAAATTCATAATAATCTGCTTAAGCCTTGTTATATCTCCCTTCAAAAACCTGGGGACTTCATCATCAACCTCAATCCTAAGCTCAATTCCCTTTCTTCTTGCCTCCATGCCTACAATTATATTAAGTTCGCTTAACACATCGTAGATATTAAAGTCCACTTCTTCCAATACCATTCTTCCTGCTTCAATCTTTGAAAAGTCCAATATTTCATTAATAATTGCCAGGAGGTTCTTTGCCGCCAATCCTATATTTTCGACATATTCCTTTTGTTTGGGAGAAAGAACGGAGTTGTTAAGCAAATACTGATAACCTATAATACTGTTTATTGGGGTTCTGATTTCATGGCTCATATTGGCAAGAAATTCGCTTTTTGCCCTATTTGCCTGATCCGCTTCGTCCCTGGCAGCTTTCATGGTCTCTTCCGCTTTTTTTCTCCTTACCAGCTCACTGTGAAAGGACTTGTATAACTCATTAAAGTTTTCGGCAAGCATGTTAAGTTCCACGGTACCTCTCGGTACAAGCCGGAATTCTTCATCATCAAAGGAAAAATCCTTTAGCTTTAATATATAATCCCTAATAGGATAGGTAACTTGCGTAAACATAATTCTAATCAGAATAGCAATTGCCAGGATTTTAACGAAGGCAAGGATAATCTGTAATACCGTTGCTCTGGCTGTACCTCTCCTGGCTGCCTCCAACTCCGACTCAAGTCTTAAGTTCATTATGTTTTGAAATTCCGCTATGGGGTCCATTATATTTTTTTTGTCACTGTCATAGCGGGCGTCATACATTATTTCTATAGCTTTTTGCAGCTTATCTTCCTTGCTCAGCCTTTGATCCTCGTCACTTAACCTAAAGGAAGCAACTTCCGGCGCCATATCGGATTCCTTCACTCCCAACGCCTCCAAAACCAAACGCATGGACCTTCTTTCGGTCTCCACCAAAGCATCGGAATACTTCTTGGCCTTTGCCAGAAGTTCCAATTCCTCTTTGGGCGAATCCAATTCCTGAAGCCTTGAAATAACTTTATCCCTTGTTCTGATTACATTAATCTCCTCCCAATACCTTTCCAAATGGACTATTTTTCTTGTAACCGCAAATTTACGTGCTTCATCGGTTAGATAGTCCGAAGCATCCGCCAGGTCAATTCCCAGCTGCTTAAATTCCGTCCGCCTCTTTTCGGCAATTTGCTCAGCCCTTATGCTGGAATTCATATACAATATACTCCAAATAAGCATAACAGCAATAAAAAAGAATATAGCCAAAATAATCCCGCTTAAGGTAGATTGCTTTATCATCCACTTTGACCTCAATCGCATCACCTGACCTAATTAAATGCCCAATAATATTAAAAAAAGCACAGAAGTCAAGTTTATCACTTGGCATCTGCGCCTCTTATTATATTTTACAATGAACAGTTATATTGTGCAATTTTTAATTTTTAATTTGAAGCATTAAAAAAAATATATCAGGTTATATAAAGTGCCAAAGCTTCAATGTTAAGAATAAAGTAAAGTAATTTATAAAAATATTTAATTGATTTCTAAAATTAAATATTTTAGAATTAGATAAAACTTTATTTACATTCAAAGTAATATGGCAAAACATAATTTTTACAAAGCTGAAATCAATAAATTCTTTGTCTGCAGACTGAAAGGAGACTTATTTATGGAAAAAAATATGCTCCTTCAAAAATCCTTTGACATACTGCTGGTTGATGATACACCGGAACATATAGATGTTGCTGTACAGGTACTTAAGAACAGCAATTTCAAAATCAGGGTCGCAACCGACGGAAATACTGCATTAAAGCTTATATATCAGCAAAAACCGGATCTTATCCTTCTGGACATTTACATGCCTCAAATGGATGGATTTGAGCTGTGCAGACTTATTAAAAATACTCCGGATTTAAAAAGTATACCCATCATATTTCTAACAGCCTATAGTGATGAAGAAAGTATAAGAAAAGGTTTTGAGTTAGGCGGACAGGACTATGTGGTTAAGCCCTTTAACGCTTCCGAGCTTCTTGCCAGGGTCAATACCCATTTGATGTTAAAATGTCAGGCAGAATCTTTGAAAGAAGCCAATAAAGAACTGGACAGCTTCTGCTATACAGTTGCCCATGACCTTAAATCCCCGCTGCTTTCCTTAAACAAATTGGTTGAATTTCTGGTTGAGGATTATATAAATCAATTGGATCCGGTCGGAAAAGAGCTTCTTTATAACATAAAGGAAAAATCCTCCGAAATAATACATACCATTGACCGTTTACTTGAATTTTCGAAAATGTGCGAAATGCAAGTAAATTTTGAAATCCTCAACCTAAATGAAATGTTTATTGAGGTGTGCAATGAGCTAAAAAATTTGGAGCCTGAACGGGATATACGCATTCACATTCAACCTTTGCCAAAGGTTTATGGAGACCGTGTATTGATACGACTTTTAATTTTAAATATCCTTTCCAATGCCTTTAAGTATACACGTAATAAACCGACAGCAATTATTGATATCCAATCGACGGAAGAAAATAATGAATATGTGTTTTCAGTCAGTGACAACGGTGTCGGTTTTGACATGAAATATTCATCACGACTTTTTGGAGTATTTCAGAGGCTTCATACCAAAGACGAATTTGAAGGCTCGGGAGTCGGTCTTGCCATATGTCAAAGAATTCTTAAAAGGCATAACGGAAGAGCCTGGATGACAGGAGAAATAGACAAGGGCGCTACTTTCTACTTTACCCTTCCAAAAGCAGAATAGTTTTACCACTAGTGTTTTACCATGCACTAAACAAGTGTGCTTTCCCATTCCTCATAAAGAATTCCATATTTATATTCATTTACCCACACTCCGTTCTTAAATCCACTTTTCTTAGCTCACCTTCCTTTATCTTGCCGACTTTCTCCATAACCTTTCTGGACTGTACATTATTCACATTACAACTTGCAGAAACCTTATGAAGCTTAATATCCTTAAAACAAATCTCATTTAATTTACTTGCCATTTCAGTTGCAAAGCCGTTACCCAAAAGAACGGAAGTATTAAATAGCCTATTTCCCCACAACCGCCGAAAGCGTTTTGATTAATAAGTTCAATATCAACCATACCTATAAAACTACCGTCAGAAGATTGAAAAACAGCTTAAAAAAAAGCTAACTTTATTTGTGCAATAATGCCTCTGGGGTTAAACTATATGTCGCAACTACCGTCTTTACCAATTTATTCATTGATTCTTTACTAAAGTACCTTCGAACAATTTGCCATTGCTCTTGCTGCTCTATTAGTATTGATCCAACCAATCTTATTACTGATTCACGATTTGGGAATATACTTACCACTTCAGTTCTTCGCCGTATTTTTTTGTTTAGTCTTTCTAATGGGTTTGTGGAATGAAGCTGTGCCCAATGTTCTCGCTGAAACTCCATATACTGTAGCACATCCTCACATCCATTTTTCAAGACTTCCATTGCTTTCGGAAATCTTCCCTTTAACTGTTCTGCAACTGTATATAATTGATTCTTAGCTGTTTTCTGATGCGGTGCTGCAAATACTGTTCTTACTATTAGTATATTAATTAAAATAATTTTTTATATTTTACTTAAGAATAAAAATATATATTTAATCATATTATATATTCATAAATATTTATACTCAAAAGGAAATGAAATAATGAGGGTATGCTATGTATGCGGTAAAAGTGGAAGTTTAGAGAAGCACCATATTATCCATGGTCACGGAAAAAGAAAAGCTTGCGAAACAAGGGAAAGTCTTATAGATATATGCTATAATTGTCATAAGTTAGTCCACAGCACTGAATTTTCTGACCTGGATATCGATTTGAAGCTTCAACTTCAAGATATATACTTTCAAAAGGGATATTCAGAAGAAAAAGTTCGCAAGTTAATGGGAGGTAAGCTTTACTCCGAGAAAAACAAACGGCACTAGTCATTCAGCTATTCTTCCTATTATCTCCATTCCGTTTTTTTAGCAATAAAACTATTTAGTAAAATAACTGCTCTGGAATCAACATTCAATACCTGTGATCCATTTCTTAATTCAATCAAAGGTTTTTTTCAGTGAAAATGCCCACAGAATACTAAAGTAGTATTATGCCCCTTTTCCTCGATAATCTCTTTCGTTTTGCCAATGTGCTTTAACACTACTTGAAAATGTAATGATCAATAACCAGATTACGTAATAAACACAAATCCCAGCCATTATTACATTTTGGAGCATATCTTCCGTTAAGGATATCGTCACTAATCCCAATACTATTGAAATAATCAAAAGAATTACAGTTATCACCTTAGCCACACCATATCCTTTATACAAATAATAATACAATACAATAGATAAAGTAAGCCTTACTAATCCAGTTAGTATACTGCCAAAATTAAAAGTAACAAGATCAAGAAGCAAGTATATTCCATCAATACCTAACATAATACCAATTAACACTAATAATATTTTTCTACCCTTTTCAATTTTATCTTCCATATAAACCTCCCAAATAAAAAAATAATTAAATTATCTATTATATAATTTTAACTTGATGATAATTAAGTGTTATTTTTTACGATAAATGATTAACTTATCATCAATACATTTTATTAATTCCTAACATTATTTTCATTTTAATAATTTTAGACTAATTGTAAACATTTTTTCTATCAAAAGTCATATAAAAGTTTCAAAGCCTTACACAACTTGCAAATGTAAGGTATGTTTTTTATCTTACAATATATAAATCTGGTCTCTTTACTATTTTTCTTTGAATAAAAAAGCTGATGTACCAGTTTCTTAGTACATCAGCCAACTCAAATGCCCTATTTACCCATAGATTTTTCTGCAAACTCAGTTGTAACCAAATCCTCATATTTCGCTTCTTTTTCCAGCTCGCCGGCTTCTTTCATTACCTTTTGAAGAAGTTCAAGCGATTCTTTGCTCATTATAGGATCTTTACACCAGGCATCTATTTCCTTGTATCTTTTTGCAACGGTTGTAAGTATATCCAAATCCGAATCCGGGAATGAAGGTTGTATTACTTTTGCTATCTCCTCAGGACTATTCTCCTCAACCCACTTTTGACCTTTATAAATTGCTCTTGTAAACTTCTCTATTACATCTTTATTTTTCTCTATGTAACTCTTTTTTGCATAATAGGCAGTGTAAGGTATTTCACCGCTTTCGGCACCTATGGATGCAACTATATATCCCTTGCCTTCCTTCTCAACAGCAGAAGCAACAGGCTCAAACAAGGTCACATAATCGCCCTTTCCACCGGTAAAGGCAGGCCCCATTAATGCAAATTGGACGCTGGTGTCAATATATACATCTTTTCCCGGTATAATGTTGTTCTTTTTTAAAACATATTCAAGAGTCATCTCAGGTACTCCGCCTTTTCTTCCTCCTATTATGGTCTTACCACGAACATTGCTCCATTTAAAATCGGGCTCCGGATTCCTGCTCACCAAAAAGGATCCATCCCTCTTAGTAAGCTGTGCAAAAACCACTGCATAGTCTTCTTTTCCTTCGTTATATACATAAATTGCAGCTTCCGGACCGGAAAAGCCTATATCAACCTGATCCGACAAAACAGCTGTCATAACCTTGTCGGCTCCCTGCCCGCTTGTAAGCTCTATCTTCAGTCCCTCTTCCTCAAAGAATCCCTTGTTTAAAGCAACATACTGCGGTGCGTAAAAAACGGAACGAGTTACTTCACTAAGTCGAACTGTCCGATACTCGCTCTTAGCACAGCCTGTAAAGATAAGCAGCATCAATATTGTTGCTATTGTAAAATAAATGCTGTATTTTCTCATTATCAACACCTCCCATTACATAATATTCTTTAAGTTAAACTATTGTGAGGTATTGATATTGTTAATAGAAATTGCAAATTTTATATAATTAACTGTTCCTGTTGACAATTACTATTTTCTCAATCCATGCCACCACACGGTACATTAAAAATGCTGCCAGGGAAAGAATCAAAACACTTGCCATAACCAGATCCAGTTGAAATACCTGACCTCCATAGACAATAAGATAGCCTATCCCCTCCTTAGAAACCAGGAACTCTCCCACAATAACTCCAACCCATGATAGTCCGACGCTTACTTTAAGTGCATTTACTATAACCGGCAGCGATGCCGGAAGCACTACCTTTGTAAACACCTGTATTTTACTTGCACCGAAAGTTTTCACAAGTTTGATTTTATCATTGTCCACTCCGAGAAACCCATTCAAAACTTCAAGAATTGTTACAACTATAGAAATAGTCATTGCTATAACTACTATAGCTATAGGGCCTGCCCCTATCCATACGATAAAAATCGGTCCAAGGGCAATTTTAGGCAGACTGTTTAATACAATTAAATACGGTTCCAAAACTTTTTGCAAAAACTCTGACCACCAGAGAATAATTGCTATAAAAGTACCCAACATTGTACCTAAGAGAAATCCTAAGACAGTTTCCAAACAGGTAATGGCTATGTGTCTTAGCAAACTCCCTTCTCTATACAGCTTTGCAATAGTATCGACAATTCTGCTGGGTTGACTTGTAATAAACGGATCTATAATTTTTGCTCTTGCAGCTATTTCCCACAAAGCAAAAATGGCCACTATTATAACAATCTGAGCAACCAACACACATATCTTTCTTTGTTTCACTTTCCTCAAGTATTCCCTGTGCTCTAACGACATATTAAGCTTGTTATTTTCAGACATGAATATCAAGCTCCTTCCAAATCCCATTAAAGTATTGACGAAACTCCGGAGCATCTCTTGAAGTCATGGGCGTTCTGTTCTCGCACGTCAACTTTATCTCAAAGATCTTTTTTACAGTAGCCGGTCTCTTCGAAAGTACAATAACACGATCAGCCATACTTATACTTTCAGCAATGTCGTGGGTAACCAGTATGGCTGTCTTGTTTTCCCTTTTTATTATTTTATAAATATCCTCAGAAACTATAAGCCTTGTCTGATAGTCCAATGCTGAAAAAGCCTCATCCAAAAGCAATATTTCAGGCTTTGTCACAAGGGTTCTTATCAATGCAACTCTTTGTCTCATACCGCCCGATAACTGGGATGGATATTTATCTTTAAAATCATACAGGCCATATGTATCCAAAAGCTTCAAAGCATACTCCTTTGTCTCTTCATTCAAAGTACCTCTTATTTCAGGACCTAAAAGTACATTTTGCATTATAGTTCTCCATTCAAACAAATGATCTTTCTGGAGCATATACCCAACCTTATGTGAAGGTCCCGTAACTTCTTTACCGTCAACGAGTATACTTCCAAAACTGGGCAGAACAAGTCCTGCAATCAGCGAAAGAAGCGTTGATTTTCCGCACCCGCTTGGTCCAACAATACTTAAAAATTCACCTTTTTCTACTATCAGGTTTATATTTTCAAGTGCGGTGATTTCGCCGTTCATTGAATGGTACTTCATACCCAGGTTGTTTATTTCCACAACAATATCCATTTTTCCACCTCCAACCTTTGGGTTCTACCATATTATATTCTTGCAGGACAATAATTGGGACGGTTTTGCCGATATCTATTTATAATAAAAAATTTTATGTTTATTTAATTTCTGAAAAATAACTCAAACTCCAAAACATCAGTCTTTTTATTCTGCACTGAAGGCAATATAAAAAAGCCCCGGAATTGGAGCTTTTTAATTTATTTATCTCTAAACTTTTTCATACTCTTCTTTTATTCTTTTAGATTTTATAAAGTAAAGGTACCATGATATGCTAAACGATAATATATAAATAAGCGGAGTAATCAAAAGCATTATTATAATATCCCTCACCGATTGAAATTTGCCATATCCGCTGCCTATCGCATTCTTATCATTTATTGTGTGTGAAAATATAATCAATATGGAAGGTATAAAATAAAAAAGTCTTGTAATAAGATAGCATTTAGCCATTTTAACTGCATGTTTTTGCGCCTTTTTAAAAAGAAATGTTATTGTAACCAAAATATATACCATAAATAATACTGTCAGAACTACTGCCGCAATCCTGACTTTCGGAATACCGGCTAAAATTTCGGTTAGCTGAAAAAGACATATAACACAAAAAAACATCTCCACAGAAATTAACAAAATGCAAAAAATACGTACAGGCCATATTACTCCAGTTTCTTCTTCATATTCAAAGGGCTTTCTGAATTCATCCAATCTTATCATTCCCTTCTGTAATAAATTAAGTCATTTTTATATGGAAATCTAAATCGAATGGGTTAGAGTGAAAAAAAGTTGTAATCAGAAAATAGCTATAAGAAAAAAACGCTTCTATTAAAATAATATTATATCATAATTTATCAATTTTTTCAAAGGAGAAAATATTCGTATTTTATATCCATTGCATTACCTTGCATTATGTTAAGAAAACTGTATAATATAAAAGGACAAAAAACTAAAACAAATAAATGGAGAAATACTGATGGAAATAATAAAACAAGCAGCTATGTATATTTTTGGCTTTAAATCCTATGTCATGCTGCCCATAATAATATTTATACTTGCACTTGTATTCAGGATAAAACTAAAAACGGCTATAAAATCGGCATTCACGATAGGAATCGGATTTATCGGCATTTTTATTGTATTTGATTATTTTGTGGCAATAATAACTCCTGTTATACAGGCTCTTATACAAAAAACAGGCCTTCATTTGAATGTTCTTGATGCAGGATGGCCTCCGTTGGCAGCCATTACATGGTCTTTTGGATTTGCGCCTTTATTTATAATTCTTATCATGGCAGTAAACTTGATTTTACTGTTGACCAGGCTTACCAAAACTGTAAACATAGATATTTGGAATTACTGGCATTTTATATTTACCGGTGCTCTGGTTTACAATGCTACCAAAAACATATTTCTTTCAGCTGTGGCCACTGCAGTAATCAGCATAATTACACTTAAAATTGCTGATTTAAGTGCGCCTATGGTAAACAAATTTTCCGGTATGGAGGGTATATCCATACCTACGCTCTCTGCTGCAGCCTATTTCCCCTTTGGAATTATAGGAAATAAAATTATTGACAAAATTCCCTTTATCAATAAACTTGATGCCAATCCGGAAAAAATGAAAGAAAAAATCGGGCTTGCTGGTGAACCTATGATAATTGGTTTTGTAATAGGAATTATTCTCGGTATAATTGGAGGTTATGACGCAAGAAAAGTAAGCGAGCTGGCTTTCGGTATTTCTGCAGTTATTTACATATTACCAAAAATGGCTGACATTGTGGGAACCTCCCTTATTCCTGTATCCGAAGGAATGAAGGATTTCATAAAAAAACATTTTCCCAGTATCGGAAAAACATATATTGCCTTGGATGTAGCAGTTCTTGTTGGATTTCCGTCAGTTGTGGTAACAGCCATATTACTGATGCCCATAGCTTTGATTCTTGCTTTTGTACTGCCGGGTGTTCAATTCATACCCCTTGGAGATCTGGTCAACATAGTGGGAACAGTTGCCTTAGTCTGCACTGCTACCAAAGGCAATGTTATAAGATCATTTTTAGTAGGAATACCAATTATCATAATCCATTTATACACTGCTTCAAATATGGCTGTAATGTATACCAACCTTGCCGCTGCTGTAAATTACAATCTTGAAAACTATCAAGGTATTTTCACCAGTTTTCTCGATGGAGGGAACGTAATAAGAGTTTGGTTGGTTAAACTTTTTACAGGAAATAATTACGCTTTATTACTTCTGCCACTGTTTATATTAATGTTCTTTCTTACCTGGAAGTTTGCTGAAAAGAATTAGTATTTAAATTGGACCGTTTCCTTACACTCTTCTTTAAACCGAGGATTATACTTGCTTTTTAGCTCTTTATTCTGAGTGTATGCATAGTCCTCTCCATTTGATTTAGTTTTTAATTCACTTTTGTTTTCCCAAGCTAGATAATCATAATACACCGCATAAATACATACCACTTCAATGTATTTATCATCTTTCACATATATTTTGTAAAAATCCTTGTCATCTTGTTTAGTCATACACTTTTCTATCATCGCAACTTGTCTGTCATCCAAATAAATACAAACAAAAATTCCTTCTTTTCCCATTCTGACCTCATAACAGTTTAGCAACTCGGCATTATAGTTAATCTGAATATACCTAAATCCCCTAATCAATCTTCTTGCCGCTTTTAGCGATACTTCGCCGCATATATCTCCATTGGGTTTTTTTATGTAAGACAATACCTTATATCCGGAAAACAAAAATGTCCTGCAATTTGGAACTTCATCATTATTAAGCTTTAAAATCATTTCATCCCTTTGAATCAAATCGATATCCAGACTTCCAATATCAAGTCTGACCTGGGCTTGATACAAATCAGGATTATCCTTTACAGAAAAAATAAAATCCGCACTCATATATGACCGCGTTTTTTTCATATCAATAATCATAACAAATCACTCTCTTGATAATTGATATTTATTTTTTCCAATTTCATATTAAAGCCCTGAAAAAAATTTCTACGTATCTCCAATGCTTTATTTTTTTATCAATATCCAATATATTATTTATAAACACTTTCCGCCATTGAAATATCTTCATTTAAACACCACATACAATATATTAATTACTTTTGTCAGAATTGTCAAATATTATTGTTATTTACAATTATGTAACTCAATGAAATATTTCACTCTCTTTTCAAAATAAAAATTACTTCAAGGCTGGCAACATCATTGATACCTTTTTATATTTGTTATAATAAATAAACCCTTTATAACGATATACTTTATTCAAATAGGTGAGTACATAATGAAAAGATATATATCGAAAAAAGATATAGATAGCCTTACCGAAACTCAAAAGGCAAGTCTAAGGGATCTATGGCTTCCGGAAAAATATGATCTTGCAATAGCCTATGTATGTTTAAATGCTGAAACAGACGAGTATGATGAAATTGAATTTGTTGTTGGCGATGTTATATTGGATGGCAATCATATAACTTTGGTTGACATTAGACATACTGGAATAGGAAACAGTGCTGATGATGTAAATTCTATTGATGAAAATGTTATAAATAATGATTTGGATTTTGATGAAGATTACAATACCCAATTGGATTTCGATGAAGAATTTGATGACGAAGATTTTGAATTTTCCTACGAAAGGCCTACTACTTTCAGTAAAAAAGATTGTCTTCCCCTTCTTAGTATTTCTCAAATGATTGAAATCTTTGAAAGAAGAAATTACAGAGATGCAAATTTCTATATTCTTGCAGCCACTTATGAAAAAACTTGCGAAATAGGCAACAAAAATATTTCTTTAGAAAATTACGGAAGAAGCAGCGAGTCTTCTGAGCTGTGCGATATACTTTGGGAGAAGCTCAAATCTTTATTATAAAGTAAAAAATACAAGGAGTTTCTCCCATTATCTTAATTCCGTACCGGATTGTAATCTTAATACTTTTCCGATTTAACTCATTATATTAATTTTTCACCAACTTATATACTATATATCCTGCACATATCAGCAATGCAACAGGCAATAATTTAAAAGCAAGCCAAGATACAAATTTAAACACAACTATAAATAAAATAATTATTATCATTAATGATATTATTATTCTTAAAATATGTCGGTTCATAAAACCACCCTCATTTTTTATTTCAATATATTATACTCAAAAAATTAAATAAAGTCTTAAAATAAAATTAATTTTTATAATTTTATTGATTAAAATTAAAAAATATACACGAACACCCCAGTTACTTACTGGGGTTACATAATTTTTCTCTAAATTTATTAAACTATAAAAAATTTCAATTCAATTTTTTATAGCGAAATTCCAACTGAGTTTATAAGGTAATTCAATTTGTCTCTGTCAAGATTTTTCTTCAGTTCAACCCCTTTTAGATTGAGTAGACCAACGGGATAAACCGGGACATTAAAGAGTTGAAACAGATATTGGCTAAGTCCGTTCAATTGTGATCCTCCACCGATAATAAATATCTTCGATATGGGTGTGCCGTAACAACGATCGATATAAAACTCAAAACATTTGACAATTTGTTTTGCAAGTCTTTCAATAAAGGCACTTATTTTACCGTAAGCTACCACATGATCTCTTCTTGACAAATTATTAGGAGGTACCATTCCATACGTTTTCTTGATTTTTTCTGCTTCAGCCAGTGATATTCCCAATTCCCTTGCAATATGCTCATCCATGTTTGAACTTCCTGACAGAATAACTTTATTAAATTCAAGAACCCTATCTTTCAAGAAATTTACAATGGTTGTTTCGGAACCAAAATCAAGAACCGCAAAAGTATCTCCTTCAACTTTTTTATATCTTCTCTTAGAGTAATACTCTTCCATATCCTTTGTATATATTTCCCTGTTAAAAAACTTGGCTGTACTGTTCGCAGGAATGTCAACAGCAAGAGGTTTTAAGTCCAACCCCTGTAAAACATCCACATAACTTTGAAGAATGTTTCTGGGAACTGCAGTTACGAAAACTTTATATTTTTCCTGATTTTTATCTTTAATTGTTTGGAGGATTTTATAGTCAACTCTGTAATTATCTATATCAACCGGTAAATATTGAGGCATAGAATTTTTAATTGTAAAATCTTCATTCTCTCCCACAACTTTATCAATTAAATAGATACGAGTAATAATGTTGGTACCTGACATAATTATCTTTGCATTTTTTGCTTTCATATTCTGTTCTTTAATAACAGCTTTTATTGATGCCAATACTGTATCCACATCATATATGGCACCATTTTTTATACTGTTCTGAGGTGTAGGTACTATACCATAATTCTCTATAAAAATATTGTTATTTTTTTTTACTGTAACTTCCACAACTTTTATATTTCTATAACCTACATCAATACAAACCATAGAATTTTTTCCGCCAAACAGATCAAATAGCATCAAGTAATCCCCCTCAAACCCCATATCTTTTAAAGTTGTACCCGCAGGCAAAAAATACTCTACAATACACAACACATCAAGACTTCGACATTTTGTCCTTCAGCATTGCATATTATATTATTTGTTAAATGAAACTTTCAATATATGGATATGATTGTAAATCTTTATTCCCAATATTATTCTAAATACTATTATAGCATAATACTTATAGAATTTCCAACATATAAATTTATAGGGTACTGTTTTACCCGTTAACATATAATGCAATAATTGTCATATCAAGTTATCGGATATTTCCTTTAAAGCCTTTAACAAAATTTCAATTTCATCCTTTTTGTTGAAACAACCCACACTTATTCTTACAGCACCACTCTTCAAAGTTCCTAAAGTTTGATGCGCCAAAGGCGCACAATGAAGTCCTGCTCGTGTCGCTATACCATATACTTTATCCAGTACATAACTTACTTCAGTGGATTCTACGCCTTCAAAATTAAAAGCTATAATGCCTGAATTATTTCTCGGTTCTTTTTTACTATATATTATAACTCCATTTATATTTGAAAGTCCATCATATATTTTTTCAATCAATAAACTTTTATGCTTTCTTATGTTTTCAAGGCCGAAAGATTTTATAAAACTAATTCCCTGACCCAATCCGACAATGCCGGGTGTATTTAATGTGCCGCTTTCCAAGGCGTCGGGCAATATTTCAGGCTGAAACAAATTTTCGGAACTGCTACCGGTTCCACCCTGTATAATAGGTCTTATTTCAATTCCTTCTGCTACGTACAATCCACCGGTACCCTGCGGGCCGAGAAGGGATTTATGGCCAGGAAATGCCATCATATCAATATTGTTAAATTCCACATCCAATTCTAAAGTTCCTGCACCTTGGGATGCATCAACAAAAAAAATAATATTGTATTTTTTGGCTATATCGCCAATTTCTTTTATCGGCATAATTATACCGTTTACATTTGACGATAAGGTACAAACAATCATTCGGGTATTGCTTTTTATATTCTTTTCAAAATCTTTAGGGTTAACTTCACCAAATTCATTTCCCTGTACTATTGTAAGTTCAATCCCCATATCTCTTTCAAGGGTTTTTAAGGGTCTTATCACTGAATTATGTTCCATACTTGTGGTTATTACATGATCACCCTCATTCAGTACTCTAAACCCAATATTTAACGCTTCTGTAGCATTTTTTGTAAAAATCAGTCTCATAGGATTTTGGATATTAAAAAACTCAGCAATAATTTCCCTTGCTTCCATAACAGCCCTGCCAGACCGTAAAGAAAGCTCATGTCCGCCACGTCCTGGGTTTGCACAGTATTCTTTCATACACCTCATCATTTCTTGATAGACGTTTTCGGGTTTAGGGTAAGATGTGGCAGCATTATCCAGATATATCATATAATTTCCCCTTTGCCAAATATTAACATCCTGTTTCTAAATAACAAAAATATAAATTATTTAAAACCGAATATTTTTAAAACAATCGTAATAATTGCATAACAGTATATGACAACTGTTTATGTTACTAAATTATTCCTCAAGAAGCATATAGGCTGATGGAAACGGCTTTAGTGCCCGCTTCAATATTCCCTGCACAGCTGCAATCAACATGCCATAGTTTGTAATTGCAACACCTTTTTGCCTTGAAAGATTTATTCGGTACTGCATTTCCAATCTATTCAGCATACACCCTCCGCAGTGGACAATGAGATCAAATCTTTCTATATCTTTAGGGAAATAATTTCCCGATGCCCATTCAAATTCGATTTGCGATCCGGACATTTGCCTTATCCAGCGAGGTATTTTAACCTTTCCGATGTCATCGGCCTGACGGTGGTGAGTGCAGCCTTCCACAATCAAAACCCTGCTTCCTTCTTTTAGCTGTTCGATCTTTTTCAGACCTTTTACCATTTCAATAAGTTCACCTTTATATCTTGCAAAAAGTATTGAAAAGGAAGTAAGCCTTATATCTTCCGGAGTATCGGCTGAAACCTTTAAAAAAGCCTGAGAATCGGTAATAACCAAGGACGGTTTTTTGTTTAAACTTTCAAAGGTTTCCTTCAGTTCATATTCTTTCGTAACTACAGCTATTGCATCATTTTCTATTATATCTCTGATTGTCTGCTGCTGAGGCAATATTAAACGTCCTTTAGGAGCAGCCTTGTCAATTGGGGTTACCAGTACTACTACATCACCGGGATTTATCAAATCACCGACAATGGTGAGATCAGCCTCATCAAACTTTGCATGCTTGGCAATAAGCTGTTTTAATTCCTCAATACCCTGTTTATTTATTGAGCTTATCTCACAAACAGGGATTCCCAGGTTCTTTTTATACTCATTAATTTCCGACTGTTCCCTGCTTTTTTTATCGCTTTTGTTTAGCACTAAAATAACAGGTATTTCCTTACTTTTTATTTCCTCAATAAATTGTTTATCAAATTCCGTTAATCCTTCTTCCGAGTCCACCACATAAATTGCAAAATTAGTCTTTCTTAAAACATCATATGTTTTTTCCACTCTTAAGTTTCCTAAATGGCCTACATCATCAATTCCCGCAGTATCTATAATAACAACCGGGCCTAACGGCAATAGCTCCATAGTCTTATATACAGGGTCAGTTGTCGTTCCGGGAACGTCTGACACAACAGCTATTTCCTGTCCCGTAAGAGCATTAATCAAAGTCGACTTTCCGGCATTTCGTCTTCCAAATATAGCTATATGAAGTCTGTTTCCAATTGGAGTGTTATTCATATCAGTTTCCGCCTTTCTTTCCCGGTACACCCGGTCTTGTCAATTCAATTGGATTTAGTATTGAATTTAGCGATTCTTCATCCAAAATTCCTTCTTCTAAAACCACTTCTCTCAAGTTTCTGCCGCTTTTAAGGCATTTTTTCGAAACTTCCGAAGCCTTGTCATAGCCAATATGCGGTATAAGAGCAGTACACAAGGCAAAGCTGTTTTCCACCAATTCTCTGCACCTTTTCTCATCGGCTTTTATACCTTTTATACAATTGTCTGTAAAAATTTCCAAACCTTTTCTCAGTAAATCCAAGGTTTCAAAAAGGCTATCAGCTATAACCGGCAGGAATGGGTTCAGCTCCAGTTGTCCCGATTGGGCCGCTATTGCAATTACCGTATCGTTTCCTATAATCCTGAAAGCTATCTGATTGATGGCCTCAGGTATAACCGGATTCACCTTTCCGGGCATTATGGAGGAACCGGCCTGAACAGCAGGAAGATTTATTTCACCGAAACCCGCCCTGGGTCCTGAAGATAAAAGTCTCAAGTCACTGGCAATCTTGGACAGATTAACGGCAGAGGTTTTTAATAGAGATGAAACCTCCACAAATACATCGGCATTCTGTGTGGGGTCCATCATATATTCCGCCCTTGCCAAACCGATGCCGGTAAGCTCTCTTAATTTATCCACCACCATAAAAATGTACTTTTTGGGAGCATTGATTCCTGTACCCGCTGCTGTACCTCCTAAATTCACCTGTCTTAATCTTTCCTCTGCTTTGTAAAGTCTCCATCGGTCCCTTGAAACAGCCTGAGCCCATGCTCCAAACTCCTGTCCAAGCATCACCGGTACTGCATCCTGCAACTGAGTTCTTCCAACCTTGAGTACATCCACAAATTCCTCTTCCTTTTCCTGAAGAGCATTCTGAAGCTTTGCAAAAAGCTCGCTTACGGGCTTTAGCAGCTTAATTGCAGCAATTCTCACCGCCGTTGGAAATACATCATTGGTTGACTGGGACATATTTACATGGTCTAAAGGATGAACAATGGTATAATCGCCTCTTTTTCCTCCTAAGAGTTCTATTGCCCTGTTGGCAATAACCTCATTGGCGTTCATGTTGGCAGAAGTACCGGCACCGCCTTGCATTGCATCTACAACAAACTGATCTCTATACTTTCCTTCGATAATTTCATCGCAGGCTTTTATTATAGCCTCGCCAATTTTTTTATCCAACCTTCCGATTTCACAATTGGTAATGGCACAGGCTTTTTTTACTGTTACCAGTGCTTCCACAAGTTTCGGATGAATGCTTCTTCCCGATAAATCGAAATTTTCCTTTGCTCTTAAGGTATGTATTCCGTAATAGCATTCATCGGAAAGTTCCCTTTCCCCCAAAAGATCATGCTCTATTCTCATTACAGCATCCCCTCCTGTTTTGCTGCAAAATCAAAATCAGGATTCTCCAGGTATGAAGGGAGTTTCAAATAAGAAGGAAGTTTCCGGTTTGCTGCTTTTCTAACGGCATAGACAGCAGCCTCCAAGTCCACCATGTTTTTATTGTCATATATATTATAACTGGACCTATACTTTTTCGGGGTATTTATCAGCATTATAGTATTAGCTCCGGCATTTAATGCCCAAACCTGTGCATCTTTGCTCAATGTCGCAAGAGCTGTAGTAGAAGGTATATAAACCTTCTTACAGACAATTCTTGTTACTGCAACAGTCCTTAAAGTCATGGCTATATCCCCAGGAGTCAGTTTCTCGTATGGCGAACCTTTAGCAGGAATGAAGGGGCCAATCCCTATCATGTTAATTCCCATATCCCTGAAAAATTCAATATCGCTGGCTATATCTTCTACCGTCTGTCCGGGAAGTCCGATAATATTCCCTGAGCCGTTGATATAACCCAATTCTTTAAGCCATTTCGAACACTGAAGCCGTGTATCGAAATCATCATCGGGATGAATTTCTTTAAAAAGCTCCCTGTTGGTAGTTTCAATTTTTAACAAAAAATTATCTGCACCGGCCTTTTTAAATTCGGCATACTCTTCATAAGGTCTTTCACCAATACTTAAGGTTATTCTCATTCCTGTGGTTTCTTTAATTTTTCTCAATATATTTATAATCTTGGGCATTGTCCAATAGGGATCTTCTCCCGATTGAAGTATTACAGTCCTAAGTCCTAAACTGTGAAGATACGCGACAACCTCCATTATCTCCTCTTCAGTCATACGATATCTTTTTATCTCGGAGTTTTGGCCTCTAATACCGCAGTATTTGCAGTTTTTCCTGCAATAATTGGAAAATTCTATTGCTCCTCTGATTTCGACCACATCCCCGACAGTTTCTTTTCTAATGCGGTCTGCGGCCGAAAATATGGCATCTATTTCCCTTTTCTTATCGGTGGATAAGAGATATATAATTTCTTCCCTTTGCAGCTCATCACCGTTTTCAATCTTTTTCAGTATTTCCAAAAACCTCTCCGATACCATCAGTCCCAATTTTTTGTCAATAAGACCTTGAAGCTTTAATTTACGGTCCTCCAGTATTTTTGCATTGTTAATACCGGACGAATGAAGAAGATTTTTGGATGTTTCAAGATCTGTTCCTTTAATTTTTACAGCAATAGCACACACTGTTCCCCATTCAGGAGGTGCGGGTACCAAATCGGTCTCTATATTATTTTTATTTAAGAGCTTATTTATCACAAGCATCTCCGATGAGTTTTGAGCCATAATCAAATATGATTTTTCCTCCAAACGCATCACTTCCTTTCTGTCTTTATATTTCTCATCACTAGAAGTACAAATCTCTCATACCTTCTTCAATCTGTTTTAATTTTTTTATAGTTTCAACTTTCATGTGCTCATTTTCTATTTCATCCAAGGCTTTTTGAATAATTCTTTCTCCCTTTTCCCGGAGTTCTTCATTTCCGTAGTCTATAAGGTTCTCCTTAAAAGTAAGTATGGCATTGGGCTGACAGAACTCATGTATTTCTCCTTCTTTTGCATATTCCATAAAATGTTCGCCTGTACGGCATCTTCTATAACATGCAGTGCAAAAACTTGGAATATACCCCTTGTCGCAAATGGTTTCGAGTACTTTTGGAAGGCTTCTGCTATCGCTGATTTCAAACTGATCCGCCTGGTCATCGTCCTCTTCGTATCCTCCGGGATTAGTCTTAGAACCAGCACTTATCTGTGAAACACCAAGATTCAGCAATTCATCCCTCAGCTCTGCTCTTTCTCTTGTGGAAAGAATTATACCGGTATAAGGAACCGACAACCTATATATTGCCACAATTTTTTTGAAATCCTCATCGGTCACAGGATAAGGAATTTCATCCAGTGCCCAACCCAAAGCAGGACGCAGTCTTGGAACGGAAATTGTGTGAGGTCCCACTCCAAAGTGTTCTTCAAGATGCATGCAGTGCATTAAAAGCCCTAAAACCTCAAACCTATAGTCATAAAGTCCAAACAGTGCCCCTACTCCCACATCATCAATTCCGCCTTCAAAGGCTCTGTCTAAAGCAGTAATTCTCCAGTCATAATCGGCTTTTATTCCTACCGGGTGCATCTTTTTATAGGTTTCTCTATGATAAGTTTCCTGGAATATAACATAAGTGCCTATTCCCGCCTGCTTCAACTCTCTGTAGTCTTCAACCTTCATAGGTGCTGCTTCGATATTTATTCTTCTTATATCGGTCTCACTATATATAGCTTCCATAGCTTTTGTAAAATGCTTAACATCAGTTTTGGGATGTTCTCCGCAAATAAGAAGAAGTCTTTTATGACCCTGCTTTTCAATCGCTTTAGCTTCATTAACAATTTCTTCTAACTCCAATGTTTTTCTATGCAATTCTTTGTTATCTCTTCTAAACCCGCAGTAAAGGCAGTTGTTTACGCACTTGTTGCCCGTGTATAAAGGTGCAAACAGTACAACCCTTTTACCGTATATTCTGTCTTTAACATACTTTGCTGCTTCAAAGAGTTCTTCCATCAAATCCTTATCTTCCACATGCAACAACTTTCCTGTCTCTTCCAAAGTTATACCTTTACATTCCCTTGCTTTAGCCAAAATCTCTCTAATCTCTCCCTTGTCGGGATTTATCGATGATTCAAGAATTGAAAAAATTTTACTTTCATTTATAAAATCAACCATTAATTGTCCCTCCAAAATAAATTAATTTTCTCGGATAATCAAAATTATCAATATAACAAAAAAACTCTCCGTAGACTCAATAAAGTCAAGAAGAGTTCACAAGCAAATACCGCATATCCGTTCCCCCTTCGATAAGATATACTCCATCTCGTCAGGCTTACACATTCTTTACAAAATATCGCCGATACTTAAGAAGCTTTGCTGATACCGCCGGGATATTTTGCAATTTCAGTCCAAACCTTCTCCTCGATATTGGGTCTACACCCCGTATCTCAGATACTATATATTAAATTGTAAATCAATTTATTAATACCACCCAATTAATAGGTTAAAGCAACTTTTGCTTTAATACCTTTTATATTGCCAAGCTTGCCGGCCAATGCACCAATCTCATCATTAGTACCGTCTACAATTATGGACATTACTGAAATATTTCTTTCTCTATAAGGTATGCCCATTCTTCCCACAATAATTGAGGCATAAGAACTCAATACTTCGTTGACCTTTTTCGATGTCTCTTCACGATTGTTAACCACTATACCAATAACGGCAACCTTGTTTTCCTTTTCCATAATTCAACCCCGTTGCTCAAAATCACGTTTTTTGGATATAGCATTATTTGTCTATTAAATAACTATATGCAATATATCCTTTTGTAACTTATTAATCCTTTAGCAAAAACAACAGATTTTATTGATATTTTTATTATATTATATCAAATATAAATTTGCTATAAAAACATTTTGTCTATTGCATAAATTTTCATTAAATGCGCTTTTCCAATCTCATAATTACAGGCAGAGCAATAATCCCTCCAATTAAAGCGGTAATAAGTTGGGGCCATCCAAAGGCTTTACTGGCAAGATTGGAAGCTTGTTGTGAGGGAAGGATTTTGAAATAAGGAATTATCGTTAAAAGAGAACCATAAATAACTAAAAATTTTGCAATTGCTCCCGTTATAAGACCAATTACTTTTTTCTTTCTGAACACATAGAATAAAAGTACAAGGGCAAAATTCCCCAACGCAACAAAAGGTGCCAGTGGAAGAGGCATTGTAGCCCCTGTCAATATAGCCCCAAAGGGAGTTAAGATTGATATCACCGTTCCCGAATAAATTCCAACCAAACCTGTCGATATAAGTAGGCATGCATTAACCAGCGGTCCCACTATATACATACTATTTGGTCCTAACGGTATAAATCTTCCCAGGGATTGAAAAACAATAGTTAGCGCCAATAACATGGCCGTTCTTGTTAAATATCTCAACTTATCTTTATTCATTTTGATACTCCTTTCGTTCAATAATCATGATGCAATTTTAAAGTTAGTTTTTCAAAATTTTGCAAGTTTCAGTATAGCACATATATTGTCTATTGAAAAGGAAAATTATTGCCCGGATGCCTATTTTTTGGATAACTGTACTTTAAATATACATGTAAATACAATGAATGAAGATATAAGAAATAAAGTATACAAAATTTTTTTTGACGATATTGATTGGTTTACCTATGACGATACAATTGATAAAAAAGTATATATTAGCGGCGGAGATGGTGGTGGGACCTCAATCAAAGGAGCAGTAGTAGGAGGTATTGTTGCAGGTGTCCCGGGAGCAATTATTGGAAGTAGAAAAAAGACAAATCCAATAACCACAACTTATAAAGAAATTGATAACAGAAAATGTATACTAAGAATAAATAATAACGGAAAAAAACAGATATTAACAATGTCCGCAGAAGTATATGATATGCTTAATCAATATATACCCATATAAGATAAAAATTACCTTTAATTTCACTTTTATCAACGCACAGACAAGCTTAAATTCCATTAATCTTACCCAACCAAACGCTAAATGAATACCACAATAAAAATGGGCTGAAGTACAATGAATTTCATTCACTGTACAACAGCCCACAATATATCGTTACTATTTTTTTACTTTTCTTCTACCGGAAACTCTTTAATCATTCCTAATAAATACATTTTCATATAAGCATAGTCAATAGAGTTAATAACACCGTTTCCGTCTACATCCGCAGCTTTGCTGCCGTATTCATATTCGAATTCCTTTATCATACCGAGCAAATACATCTTAATTAATGCATAATCCACAGAGTTTATATCTCCATCACCATTAACATCTCCATAGATATATTTTGTAGGTTCAGGAGTCGGTGTAGTGTCATCAGGTTTGTTTCCGGAAGGATCTACACCTGAAACTTGAACACCGTACTTATAAACCGGGATGTTTTCAAGGACTTTATAAGTATTAGTCAAACCTTTATACGAGAAGTCATTTGAAGAATCCCAAAGTTTATTTTCATAATAGTAAACGGCAAACTGCACATAAGTTCTCGCATATACCGGATTGGGGAATGATATTTCCACATAGTATATGTTTTTATCCTTATCCCAAGGCTTAAGGCCTGATATTTCCGCACCGGCAGGAGAATAATATACTTTGGTTACAAATTTGCTTAGATCAATATTTTCTCCGGCATACTCCGACAGGTCAATGAAATACCTGCAGGACAATCCCGGCTCATATTGCGGAGGCGATGTTACAATATTATACATATTAAGGTCAACGGTAATACCGCTTGAGCTTTCTTCATATATTTTTGCTTCACAATAGTATTCTGTAGGTTTTGCTTCAATATCAGGAACCGGCTCCGGCATCTGACCTTGACCGAAATACTTGGACATACCGGCTAATGCACCAACAAGTCCTGCATTATAATCCAATCCTGTCTCTGAATATACATACATATCTATATCATCAAAATATTCATCATTTATATCAGCGCCTCCAACTAAAGCACCGTACAAAATATGCCTCTGAGGATCGTTCTTTGTCTCATCGGCCGGCGGTCCTTCAAGTCTTCCGCTTGCAGCCCTGTGGTGAGGAAATTTAGGATAATTGTCTCCAAAACCAACCACATAGGACATCTTTTTAGGATTATCGCCGAGAATATAATCTATCTGGCTTTTTGCAAAATCAAGGCATCTCTTGTCTCCGGTATACTTATAGTATACAAGCTGAACCATACTTTCTGCCGCAGGATATTTGCAAACTCCCCAGCTATCTAAGAATCTTATACCGCCGGGAGAAGATTTCAATCTGTTCTGCCAGTAATCCAAGTGGTCTTCTGCAATCTCTTTGTATAAAGGATTATCCGAAAGAACAGCAAGCTTTATAAATACACCTGTCAAAACATAGTCCCAGCACTGGGTCCAGTTGTCATTAAAGGAGTTTCCGCCACTATCCCCGATTCTCTTTTCAACCATCAGCTTATCTACATTATCCATATATTTTTGTTCTCCTGTGGCAACATAAAGCCATATAGAACCCCACATAAGTTCATCGAGATAATCTCTCGGAAGATAATAGCTCTGTCCCTTACTATTTCCCCTATAAGTCATTCCAAACTCATACAAATCCTTTGCATACTGAAGGCATTTTTCAGCATATGCTAAATCTCTGTCTTTATAATTCAAATACATAAGTGCCAATGCAGCTGCTGCATCACCCGCTACATCGGAACCTGGATTTTCAGGTGTTGCAACATAATAAGTAGGTCTGTCATAAGTCTGAAGTTCCGGTGGGCCCCAGTATTGGTGGTCTATATCACCGTCACCCACTTGATAGTAAAACTTGTTCTTTTCAGGATAGCATTTCATAAAGTAATCGCAGAAATGCTTCAATATATTGAGCATATACTCATCCTGGCCTTTTTCGATAAATACGTCCGAAAACTCATAGTAAGCCCAGGCAAGAGTGGATGCGGAAGCACACTGAGGCAATCCAAACTTAACATGGTCTCCACAGTCGTGAAATCCGCCTGTCAAATCGAGCCCTACGTCTTTTCCATCTTCTATGTGGCATGGACCACGCCATTTTATTCTGTTATTCCCTGCATCAGGGCCGCACCAGTTGGCTTCATAGAACAATATAGATTTGGCAAAGGCATCAACATAGTTGAATTTTGGTTCGTCGGCAATGACTGACTGCGGTATTATGGTTACCAAGCAAAGGACTATCAATGTCAGTCCAATTAATTTTTTCATGTTCTGCCCCCCTTAAAAAGATTTTATCATACCTAAAATATACATTTTTATTAACGCACAATCAATTGAATTAACATTGGTATCTCTATTTACATCTGCTCTGTTATAAGTTTCTTCATCAAACTTGGTAAGACCTAAAAGATACATCTTCAACATAGCGTAATCGATTGAATCAATACTGCCGTTATTGTCCAAATCACCAAGAGTATAAGTAGTCTTGACAGGTTCTATTCCAAATTTGAGTTCACCTTTTACATATGCTGTAATTTTTTCATTTTCACCAAACACTTTCATATTCAAATCGGTTGAGTAATCGTTTGTTTTGTCGTAAGCATCCGAACATTCAATTCTGAACGGAATATCTCCTGTACTTGCTCCCGGCACTATTCTTCCTGCATCAGCAGCAAAGGTTATTTCACAGTATGTATCGGCACCGTCAACAGGATTGTCAATTTTGTAGAACTTGCCAGTTACCTTGCTTTCTCCGAAAGGTGCATATTCGCATACAAAAGTATTCTGTTCATTTCCGTCATTTGTAAACCAATATCTTATTTTTATATCCGATAAGTTAACTGCTGTAGTTCCAGTGTTTTTAATATTTATTGCAGCTCTGATTGTGTTTTTGGTATCGTCCTGTCCGCTCTTATATAATACTACTATCGATGCGTCATTAACCGGAGTGGCATTTGGATCCGGTGTAGGTGTAGGAGTAGGTTCAAGCTTTGGAGGCTCTTTTCCGTAAACCAATTCACCGTTAATATATACAGGAACATTTTCACAAATTGCAAATTCTTTGGTAACACCCTGCAAACTGTAATCATTGCTTGAATCCCAATGAGTCATATAATTTGCATCCTGTTTAACCCTGAAAGATATTTGCAAATCTCTGTCACCGTATATCTTATTTCCGCTCCAATCCAGTTCATAGTAGTAAGTTCCGGCATTATCCCATTTGAATGGTCCTCTTACTTCAACAGGATTCTGCTGCATAGAAATTTGCTCGTCATACTCAACTGAGAATATAACATCATCTATGCTTTGCTCAGCTTCAATAAGTTCGCTTATATTGAAGAAATATTTAGCCATTAATCCGGTTTCATAACGCGGAGGTCTTGTAGTTTCGTTGTGAATTCTTAAAACTACTTGTGTACTGTCTTCAGTTTCTCTTGCCACTTTTGCCTCACAGTAGAAATCATCTGTTTCAGGTTCTTTAGGCGGGAAATTTTCGATGGGTTTATGTCCCTGTCCGTAATATTTATACAAACCTGCACAAGCACCGACAAAAGCAGCATTATAGTCAATAGTAACCTCGTTATATGCATACTCGGTAGTAGAATCAATATGGAAATCACTTCCATCAGGGCCGCCTGCAAGGGCACCCCACAAAATATGCCTGTGTTCTTCAGGATCATTCATGCTATTTGTTTTTGATCCATGGGCAGCTCTGTGGTGTGGATGTTTAGCAAAAGGCAATCCCTGTTCATAGCCATAACCAACTATATACGAATAACCCATAGGATTTCTTCCCATAAGGTATTCCATTTGACTTTTTGCCCATTCGCCAAAATCTGCTCTATCCGGATTGTTTTTCATATATACCAATGCACAAAGCTGAGCAGCAGTATTGTAACGTGCAGATCCCCAACCGTTTATCATTGTATATCCGGCTGGTGACGGGTTACAATAGTTTTTGTCATTCGGGTCTTCATGCGGACATTTTCCTCCGGACAAATACTCTACATTCCATCTTGCAATAAAATCAAACAGTTCATTTTCCGGGAATAACTCATTAAGCTTTATGAAAGTTCCTCCCCATACTGCATCCCAGCAATGTACCCATGAATTGTACCAAACATTTTGCTTATATGTATCGGGAATTATCCTTTTCATGTATCCTACATAGTTGCCTGTTTCATCTATTGCAGTTATATCGTTTATATAGCTCATGTCTCCAGTACATTCGTAGAGCCATACAGCAGCCCAGGCCAATTCATCTTCATCATAGTCGGATGTATAATATCCATCACCTTTATGCAAACCTCTATATTTTTTTGCGAAATCATACATAGCCTTCGCAACTTTAAGGCACTCATTGGCATATTCCGGATCATCATCTTTAAAAATCAAATAGGATGTACAAAGTGATGCTGCTGTACTGGCACATACATCACTACCCGGATCGTCATAAGTCGCAAAGTCTGCCGGTCTTGAATTGGTGTAAACTTCAGGATATAATTCCGGCGGACCCCAATAACAATGGTCCTCGTCTCCTTCACCTACCATGTAACAAAAAGCAACCATCTCACCGTTTTCATCAAGGAAAGAACAGCGCAAGTAAGTATCGGTAAAGTGCTTCAAAATATCAAGCATATGCTGCTCTTCTCCGATTTCCTTATAAGACTCCCTGAACTCTAAGAATCCCCATCCCAGAGTACCTGACGAATAGCTCTGCGGAAGTCCAAAGCGCACATGGTCACCGGCATCATGGAATCCACCGTGCACATCCACCTTTCCGTCTCCATCAGGGTCAATTATATGTCTGTATTTTGAAAGAAACTCTTTGGAAAGATTTGTTCTCTCTAATGGAATTTCCTCATCCACTTCATGGCAGGCACCTCTCCATTCCAGTCTTCCAAGCGCACCATAGGCTGCCTCCCTGCCGCACATATTGGCATCATAGAAATAAATTGACTTTTGCAATGCTTCGGCAAAATTAAAATAATTATAATTCTCCCAGCCCTCAACCGGCTTCCAGCCTGCGGGCGGTTCATTGTTGGCAAATACTGCAGCGGATGATAAAATCTGTGCTGTAACTACCCCGGCTGCTATTAAACTTGACAGTCTCCTCCTTCCTTTTTTAAACCTTTTTTTCGAATTATTAAACATTCTGCAAACACCTCCAAATAAATTTCAAAAATTATATATCTAAATCAAAATTAGTTTCATTTATTAATTGATCCCTGAGAAATACATGTTTTTAATTATTGGAACTCAAACAAAAAGCTAACTTCCAATAATTTTACGGCTAAGAATGACAAAACTTAAACCGTCATATAGCTCAGGAAAATACTTTAGTTCTATAATTGGATAGAAAAAGTGTAATAAGAGCAGCGTGTAAAACTCGGATTAAGATATGTATAGATATGTATAGATAAATATATTTTTTCTATGTATATAACTGCAAATAAATACATTAACCCCATTATAGACAAATTCTATTTAATTTTATTTTACTACATGTGCACTTTAATGTAAATAGCTCCCTGATTACTGTAGATTACTGTAGATGCCTGTATATCCTATATCCTAAAAAATTCATCTTACAACATTTGGTTGAATAAATAAATTAAAAGCTCTCCAAATTTTAATAATATACCGATATTTTTTTTATTAAATTGTCGAACATACTATTTTAACAACAACTATCCCATTTTTCAGCAAAATATGATAAGATTTTATTATATTATTTCGTATTTTTTATTATAAAAGTGAGGTAAGAACCCTCAGCAAACAACCATTTTTTCAGAAAATTGATTACAAATATATAAATTATGAAAGGAAAACTGAAAATATGAAAATCAAACTGCTAATTGGTGTTATAGCAGCAATATGTGTAATTTCTACTTTATTTTTCTTGTTTAATTTCGGTAAATACAATACGCCTTTCGAAAAAATTATCGAAGAAAACGGTGACTATGAGCCGGAAAATACCATCGATATTATGAAATTATTAATTGAAGTCAGAGCCGGTCGTCAGAATGTAAGGGATGAATTTCTTTTAAAACTGAAAGACCATCAGAATACAATAGGATATTACTCAAATTTAATATTAGCAAGCAGATACGACTCCAGAAATAAAGATGCCGAAGAATTTTATCAAAATGCTTTAAATCTCTATCCTACAAATAACGTAAAGTTCAATTATGCTTCTTATTTGGCCCGAAAGGGAAAAACAGAAGAGGCAATAAAAGAATATTTAAGTATATTGCCCGAAAGCAGAGCCTTTGAAGCTCTCATCAGCTTAAATGCCGATTATAAAACCATTTGTGATTCACTGGCAGAAAAAAGCAAATGGAAAGAATTAGAGCAATTACTTGAAAATAAAATACAGGATGACTCTTCATTGGCAAAATATTATGCAAAAGCACTGTTTGAACAGGGAGAATACAATAAAGCAATACCTCTCCTGGAAACACTGTACAGTGAGAATCCGACAGATCAGGACATAGGCTGGTGGTATGGAAGAGCTCTGGAACAGACAAACCAAACACAAAAAGCAAAGGAAATTTACTCTTCCATCGGCGCTAAAGGTGCATACCGGTTAGGAGTTCTTATTGAAAATGAAAAGCAAACCAGGTCTGCCATGGAGATTTATAAAACCAGTAACGAACCCATTTCATTGTGGCTGGCCGGACGAATTCAGGAAGAATTGGGGCTTACAGAACAAGCCCTTGAAACTTACCTTAAAATAGTTGAGGTTGAAAGTGCTTACCAGGATGATGCTGCTTACAGAGCATATATATTGTCCAAACGTCTTGGAAAAAACAGTACTCAGAAGCTTTTGGATATATTGTCCAAACATCCTGCCTGGATGGAAAGAATGGGCATGAAGTTTGATTTCGGTCAAATTATAGAATTGGATTATAAAAAGCCTGAGTTTCTTGAAACAGTAGAGTTATACGAAAACAACGGTTTGAAAGATGTAGCCGATATCGAACTGGCAATTGGATCAAAATTTGCAAAAGTAGAGGACAAGCTTGCACTGGGTGACTGGTATCTTGAAAAAGGTGATATTTATATGTCAGTAATATGGGGGCTACGTTCTTTAATGGATATACCAAACAGGCGGGGATATGAACTCTCTCACCCGCGCCCTTACGAAGACATTGTGCTTAGAGCTGCTCAAGAATACAACGTTGAACCGGAATTAATCTGGGCCACTATGAAAGAAGAAAGTACCTTTAGGCATGATGTCACTTCATGGGCAGGAGCTATGGGACTTATGCAAATCATGCCTGCCACCGGTAAAGATATTGCTGCCCGCTTAAAAATGACCATTGAAGACAGTGATTTGCTAAATCCTGAAATCAACATTAAGTTTGGTACTTACTATATAAGTTCCATGCTGAAAATGTTTTCCGGAGATATTGACAAAGCAATGGCAGCTTATAATGGAGGTCCCGGAAATGCAACCCGCTGGAGTAACAGCTCTATCGGGAAAACAAAGGAAGACTTCCCTACTGCTATTACTTTTTTTGAAACACAGGAATATATCACAAAGATAAAAAATTCTTATCTGGTTTACAAATGGCTTTATGGTGAGAATTAGTAATCATTTATATCTTAGCAATAAAGAATTTTTCGCCAAAATTACATTTCATAAGTATAATCGGTCATTATCAGTTCAAACTTTTACAATAGAGTTTAATAATTTGAATGATATAAAAAATATGAGGAAGATTTGCCTTCCTCATATTTTTTGATATATATCCTATCGGATATTCAAATTCAACTTATTGAGGTTTAATATTACCAATCTATAGAATCGACATATACTGTGAACTCTGCAACGTCATTAGTCTTAAACTGTACACCGATCTGCTGCATTAATGACATATCGGTATCTTCCGGCATTATCAATGTAAGCTCGTTCCAAGCATCTTTTTTCATATATTCATATCCGCCCCATGCACCATTCCATATAATTTTACTCCAGGACGGATCGTGAGGCATAACATATCCCTGAATTTCAGTCAATGGTGCATTTGATGGTATCCATACCCTGAAGGTTACTTTTGAACCGGCAGGTACAATGCTTGGACCGTCCAATTTTACATCAAACATACCGCCGTCTGTTGATACTACATCAATTTTAAGTGCTCCATTACCTTTAAACGTTTTCTCTGAAGTCACTGATAAAGTAGCAGTTGTTCCTTTTTCACCTGATACAATAAATCCTTGAGTAGTTCCTTCAAATCCGAAATCCGAATTGTCACCGGTAGCCTGAGTAACAGTTATAGTTTTTGTAGCAGGTGAACTATTCGCATATTTATCGTCGGTAACAACCAATTTTACTGTATAGGTTCCAGGATTAGCATATTTATGCTTTACTGTTTTTCCCTTTCCTTCAGTACCATCGCCAAAATCCCAGCCATAATATACTATATCTCCGTCGGGATCAATAGAATCTGATGCGTCAAAGATTATATCCTCATCAGTAACCGGCTCTGGATTTGAAATAGTGAAACTTGCTACAGGTTCTTCATTTTCTGTTTCTTCATAGTAAGGAATTTCTTTTATCATTCCGAGTAAATAAGCTTTCATAAGTGAGCAATCTATCGAATTTACTTCTCCATCAACATTGATATCGGCAGCTGCTACATCAATTTCATCCAGCATTCCCAACACATATTTTTTCATTAATGCATAATCTATTACATTTATATCTCCGTCTTTGTTTACATCGCCGACTAAAACATCAGGTTCAGTAGTATCAGCAGCATCTAATACTATATGATAAGCACTCAATGCCGGAAGAGTATATGTAAATTTATTGTTATTTATTCTTGTCACTGCAGGTCTTTGAGTAATTTCAGAACTAGCCCTGTCAAATCCCCATGCTTTACCGGACTTATACTGCTTGTCGCTGTTTATTGAAATGTTGAATGTAGTACTGTTGTCATAGTTCTTGTTAAGCAATATAATGTGAAGTTTTCCATCATCAGCTTCTTCTACTGATGCATATGCTGATGCCAGCTCATCATCGGACACTGATGCTTTAACGCTTATATCACCGTATTTTGAGCCTTTTCCGTCATAATTGGTATAGAGGTTAATACCTGCTACTATATATTCTTTGTTCTTATCGCCCCAATAGGTAGCCAAGTATACATTATTTTCACCGAATATACCCAAAACATCAGCCTGAGCTATACCGCCTGTAATATGATTTCCTGCACCGAAATCATATTCAGTAATAGCAAGTTTTGTTCCGGGATAATATTTATTTATCGATTCCTGAATCCTTGGTAAAATCGGACGGAAGCTGTCAAACCAGGGTTCAGCAATCCAGCTGTCTTCTCTGTATGAACCCTGCCACAAGGTTCTCGGTGCCTGGAGACGTGCTTTGTTACATTCAATATTGCTGCTGTCTTCACCGAAAGTAATTCTGCTGCCGCCTCCCCTTGCTTCAGGATAGTAATGAATGTCAAATACGTCTAAAAGTCTCATTCCTGCCTCGTCAGATTTTTCTTTCATCTTTTCGAGGTAATAATCAACAAACCAATCATAGTTTTCCTTTAAGCCGGCTTCCCAGTCAGGAGCGCTTTGCAATGAAAGATAAGCTGCAAAACCATATAATGCAGGTCCAAATATTTCTGCGTCGGGATCAACATTTTTAACTGCTTTTGAAAGCTCTGCAGTCTTTTCAACCAATTCTTCACAAGTTACAGGGTCCGGATGAACTCTTGAATGGGTATGTGCCCATAAAGCAGGTTCATTATCTACAGAATACCCTTTTACTCCTGTTGGAGTTGACGCACTTCCATATTTATTAACCAAGAAATTTACAAACTCATCCATATAAACATAGTCGTCAGTTAAATCCGGTGTAAGTGAGAAAGGTGCGTTTTTAGCAAATTTTACTTCCTTCCATCTTGCGGAAGGTGCTGCATCTTGTTGCTTTACTTCTCCATTCTTATCTGCCGAAACATAACCGGCAGCCTGTAATGTCAACAAAGTATAAGGCACATTCTGAGCCAATGACTGGTCATGGAAAGTAGTTGCAACCGCACCTGGTTTTTCAGAATCTTCCTTGGGCACACCTATATAATCCACCAAATAGTTGTCGCTGGAATGTATATAGTCACTTCCCGCATTTGAGGCATTATTCTCCCAATTATACGCTGTTGTTCTGTTTCCTCCAAGTCTTCTGGCTGTAACAGTTTGTCCAGGAAGATCTTGGTTTACACCATATATATATGGACTTATCGGCAATCTATTAGCTTGAGTATCAATAGAAACATCAACAGAAGCTTGTGCTGCACTTACAGGAAGCACATTGCTCACTGCAGAACCGACTACCATCTGAAAAGCCAATAAAAATGCTGCTAACTTTTTATTCATTATATCTTCCCCCAATATAAAAATTTTTTACCAATTAAAATCTTTATTTAAAACTATTCTTATACAACCATCACTCTTTTGCTCTTTATAAATCTCCATAATCCCCCCTCACGAAATATTTAATGCATTAATATATACAATTCCTAACTTATTTCCCTCCTTGTACAATTAATATTGTATTAAATCAGTGACCGAAGCCACTGTTCGACCCATTAAAATTCATTGTTAACATAACACTTCAAACTTCATTCTTTTCTAAACATCAAGCACATCATCCG
>Ga0134103_1000525_pt1 | contig 45678 bp, 28 predicted proteins | sample 14_taG_2_FD_94445 | JGI IMG/M metagenome (GOLD analysis project Ga0134103, IMG submission 94445) | Switchgrass degrading microbial communities from high solid loading bioreactors in New Hampshire, USA - 14_58_20_212_A1 metaG | ecosystem: Engineered > Bioreactor > Semi-continuous > Anaerobic >...
CCGCCTCCCAACATTGTGGCGACACCTCGCTTCCTCGCTCGGATTTGCGATTGGTGTCTTCCACGGGGGGCGGGTCAATTCATTCTCGGCGAACATGGGTCAGTTTATCACAGGCGATCACATTGGAACATGGACGATCAGATCAGGGAGGCGATCCACTCCGGTCGCACCCCGTGCGGGTGCGTGGGTTGGAACCTACCGGCTCATGCACCACGGACGATTGCATAGCGTCGCACCCCGTGCGGGTGCGTGGGTTGGAACCTGCTCAAGGGCGCCGCACCGGACAAATACCGTGAGGTCGCACCCCGTGCGGGTGCGTGGGTTGGAACACGAACCGGTGCCGCAGCGTTTTGACGACAGCCTCGTCGCACCCCGTGCGGGTGCGTGGGTTGGAACATCAGAGCGTGGTTAACTGCCGCGCAGACTGTATAGTCGCACCCCGTGCGGGTGCGTGGGTTGGAACGCAGGACGGCTTGACCCTGGTGCGTCGTGATGTCGTCGCACCCCGTGCGGGTGCGTGGGTTGGAACGTCTCTCCTAAGGGCAATGTCCGCCGGGCTAGGACGTCGCACCCCGTGCGGGTGCGTGGGTTGGAACTCAATCTCGTGGTCAATATCACGCGGGTACGGAAGTCGCACCCCGTGCGGGTGCGTGGGTTGGAACCCGTCCATCGACGAGGCTGCCGACGGAGACGTCGGTCGCACCCCGTGCGGGTGCGTGGGTTGGAACGTCTTCCCGACAACGGCCTGCCACTCCCCGACCTGTCGCACCCCGTGCGGGTGCGTGGGTTGGAACCGACTGAGGAAATGGTAGCCGAGCGAACACGGCAGTCGCACCCCGTGCGGGTGCGTGGGTTGGAACTCGAATTCCGGGCCGACGAGACGACCGGCCTGGGCGTCGCACCCCGTGCGGGTGCGTGGGTTGGAACCGGTACTTCGGTGTGAACGAGGCAATCGTCATGGGGTCGCACCCCGTGCGGGTGCGTGGGTTGGAACACTCAGCCCTGCCAGGCGGCCAGTCACGTCCAGGTCGCACCCCGTGCGGGTGCGTGGGTTGGAACTCCTTGACCCACTCCCACGCCTCGCCGACAGCGTGTCGCACCCCGTGCGGGTGCGTGGGTTGGAACGTAGGGTCTCGGGTGTCGATCAACCAGGCTGACTGTCGCACCCCGTGCGGGTGCGTGGGTTGGAACCGGCGTAGCCTCTCTACACCAGGCGGTGTAGAGGTCGCACCCCGTGCGGGTGCGTGGGTTGGAACAGGATCGACTCCCAAAACATGACTACTACTGGCGCGTCGCACCCCGTGCGGGTGCGTGGGTTGGAACCCGGTACAAGCGATATTGGAGACCCGATCCTGACGTCGCACCCCGTGCGGGTGCGTGGGTTGGAACCCAGGACCTGGAGACCATGGTCCGAGGCCGGGAGTCGCACCCCGTGCGGGTGCGTGGGTTGGAACAGAATCCACGTCCCTGGTATCAGCGATCGGGAGATGTCGCACCCCGTGCGGGTGCGTGGGTTGGAACGTGAGCGTCGAGCAGATGGTGCCCATGTCGTATTGTCGCACCCCGTGCGGGTGCGTGGGTTGGAACATCCACTTGTCACGCAGCCGGTCGGCCTGATCCAGTCGCACCCCGTGCGGGTGCGTGGGTTGGAACAGGCCGGTTATGACAGCGAAGGCGATGTCCGCGAGTCGCACCCCGTGCGGGTGCGTGGGTTGGAACGTCCGCACCGCGATCAACCAGATCCTAACCGCAGGTCGCACCCCGTGCGGGTGCGTGGGTTGGAACATTGGTCGATCCCTCCTCGAGCTCCCATGCCCTCGTCGCACCCCGTGCGGGTGCGTGGGTTGGAACGCTGTCATAACCGGCCTGAATCCACGAATCGACGGGTCGCACCCCGTGCGGGTGCGTGGGTTGGAACTCCTGGAGCGCGTTCTGGAACTGCTGCTGCACGCGTCGCACCCCGTGCGGGTGCGTGGGTTGGAACAAGTATACGACCTAGGCTGTCAATGGCTGTTTGCTTCTGACCCACGGTCGGAACGGAATTGACCCACCTCAGATGGTATGATTAGTGCCACGCGTCAAGAGTCTTTCTGCATACGGCTCAGCTACCGTCTGGGCGCAGATCGAGTGCCGGAGGGAGGGTATGGGATTCATGGAGGTGACCCGGCGCCATGAGTATGACATGGGGACTGCGTCCTAAAGTCCCCTCGCAGGATCGATAGACTCAGTGAACTCTTCTCGCCCCTTCTTCGTCTAACTGTGTGAAAGTCGACCTCATAGGAAGGGAGCGAAGTTGGGCGTGAGACAGATCACCAGGGTAAGTGTCATATTGGCGCTATCGCTGTTGGTGGTCGGCAGCGTGGTGGCCTCCGCGGCCGGCTTCATGGGACGAGGCCAAGTAGGTTCTGGCGGTTTGGGGACAGTGCTCAGTGGACGCGTTGATGGCCTAGACCTGACGGTAGAGCAGCAACAGGAGATACTGAAGATCCGGAGAGAACACTCTCCACAAATCCTGGATCTCCAGCTTGAACTCCAGCAGAAGATGCTCGAGCTTCAGCAGCTCTGGAATGCGGAAGAGCTAGATGAGGAAGCCATCGCACAGAAAGCTGGAGAAGTGGCTGCACTAAGGGTCAGGCTGAGAAAGGCGCAAGAGGCTCTAGCAGAAAAGACGAGGCAGGTTCTCACTCCGGAACAGCTGGAGAAGCCCGACGAGCCGACCGGGCGCCCGATTCGCAGATTCCTCGTTCGCGAACATTTGCCGCAGCGGATGAAGAGAGACCGCGTCTTGGAGCGTCCGGGCACTATACGTCGGGAAGTTGAGCGCGGTATACGCATCCCAGATATGTCCGATTTGCAGGATCTCGTAGATCGGATCAGAGATAGGCTAGGGATCAACTCCGACGATCAGATTGGCGGCCGTTTTCCGCTCTGGTTCGGTCATAGGCTCTAGAGACGCGAGCGGCCACTGCGTTGCCCCAGACTGCAGTGAAGCGCAGTTCAGCCCAAGTCATACATAGGCATCGGACTGACAACACTTGTGCAGACCTCTGCTTTGACGGCTCCTACCAGCTTAGGCTGGCGGGAGCCGTTGCGCGAGAGGACCTGTGTGCGGATCATGCGTGCAGATGGCTTCATACCTACGGTGCGGACGGTCTTGATCGAATGCGCGACGAGTTGATTGGCGCGATAATTGCTGTACTCCAAGGCAATGAGCTGGAGGTCGTCGAGCATGCCACTAGACTCTCCCGGTCCGGCTTTCATCCATCCACAACCAGTGGTACAGTGTGGGCATAGGCCAGCGACGCTATGGGATCCACCTCATGCGATCGACCGCTTCTGGATCGCACTCGACGGTCTGCACTCAACTGGCTGCACTCGATGGGTTGCACTCATCGGACTGCACTCAGCGGCCCATCGGCTAAGGCCTAGCCTGCACCGCATCGATCTAGGCGATATGGGGGTGCCTCATGAAACGCATTCTGAACATATCCGATTCCCTGTCTGTCGCCGTGCATGGCCTTGTTTGCTTGGGCATGGATCCCTCGTGGTTCACTGCGTGGACAAGATCGCCGCTGTTACTGGGCTGTCTAGAGACCATATGTCGAAGGTGCTCCAGCGGCTGTCGCGTGTAGGCATTGTAAGGTCTGTCAGAGGGCCGGGCGGAGGATTCCAAGTAGTCGCTCGTCCTGACCAGATCAGACTCATTGATGTGTATGAGGCCATTGAGGGGCCGTTCGCACCTGCCAGCGGAAGGAAGTGTGATCACGAGTGTGCGTTTTCCACCTGTCCGTTTGGGAGGATCGTGAACAGGGTCACGAATGAAGTGGGAGACTACCTGGCTTCGACTACACTTGCTGACTTGATAGAGCAGTCCATGGCTGCATCTGAGACTGGGGAGCCTTAGTCGTTGATTGGGGTACGTACTCCCGTTTTTTCGAGGTGTAGGTCTTGTTTTCTCTCTATGGTACGTTCTTACTCCAGATCGCGCCGTGTGACTCAAAAACAGGAATGTAGGCACTGGTATTCCTACTTATCCGCTCGGGTTGGTTATAAAGGTTGTTTGACAGTTCAGAAAAGCACACACATACTAACTACATTCACAGCAACCCGAGCAGTAGACGTCTTGTTGGCCGTGGCGTCTGGTCAGCCATAGTGTCTTGTTGGATGCAACGCCTTGTTTGAGGTGATGTGACCATGAGTAGCAGTGGACGGGGCGTTCAAATACTCACTGCGGCTTTCGTGCTGCTGTTGATTGCGTCTCTGATGATTTCCTACCTCTATTCGAGGAGCATCCTGCAGGAAGAGCTCTTCGACGTGGCGCAGATGAACGCTCACCACAGCGCCGCAATGGTCACCCACTGGCTCGAGAGCCTGACTGATCGTCTGTACGACTTGGCCGGCCTGCCCGAGATACAGAGCATGGACTGGCAGAGACAACGACCTCTGCTTGAGACGCATACTGCCGTCGGCCGCGATTGGCTCGCAATCGGGATCGTTGACAGCGGCGGTGTGGTCACTGCTACATCGACAATCCCTCCCAGCATCTCTGAGGCCGTCCGCAACGATGTCGCGCTCGAGGGGCGGGTTGTGTATTACGACCCAGTCCGTTTGCCTGACACCGGTGATCTAGTAGCGGTTGTGGCTGTTCCGATCTTCGTGGGCGGTAGTTCGCTCGTTGCTCAGAGCGGTCCACTCGCTTCTGACGGCAGTTCGCCCATCGTCGGCAGCGGTGCCGTCGCTACGGACGGCGGTCCCGTCGCTACGGTCGGCGGTGCCGTCGCTACGGACGGCGGTCCCGTCGCCGCGGACAGCGGTCGCTCTGTCGCTGACGGTAGTCCACTAGTCGTTCTCAGCAGTCCTCAGCCTGTAGGGGCAGTCATTGGCCTCGCGTCCCTCGACTACCTGCAGACCGTGATTTCAGATATGCACATCGGCGACACCGGGTATGGCTGGATCATCGACAGCGAAAAGAGGACCGTCGCTCATCCAGTCGCTGAGTTCCTCGGAAACACGGATATCCTGTCTGGCGGCCAGGGGGACGCCCGGCTGTCGGAGATCGCCGACCGGATGTCCAAGGGAGAGCAGGGGATCGGGTTCTACCAGTTTATGGGGGCGCACAAGATGGCGGCCTACGCTCCTATTGAACTCACCGGATGGTCCATCCTCAGCTCCGCAGAGCTCCATGAAGCATTGGCTCCTCTTGCCTCCTTGAGAAGGACAAGCTGGATCGTATCCGCGATTGCCCTCATAATCGCAGCAGTGATTTGGTACTCGGCTGCCAAAATGGAGGCCATCACCAGGGCCAGCAGGCGCAAATACGAGAGCCTGTTTGATCACGCCAATGACGGAGTCCTGTTGTTTCGTCTAGAGGACGACGGTGTGCCTGGGAGGTACGTTGACGCCAACAGAAGGGCCTGCGACATTCTAGGATTAACCCGAGACGAGGTGCTGCTCAAGAATGCCTATGAACTTGTCGCCGACGAGGATGCCCCTCGGTTGCAAGAGAAGATAGGCGATCTGCTGGAGCGAGGGCACCTTAGGCTTGAGGCTAGGTGCAAGACTCGGTCCGGGTCCCTTGTACCTTTAGAGCTGAGCGTCAGCACTTTCCTTCTGGACCAACAGCGTATGGTTCAGGTGATTGCTCGCGACATAACCGAGCGAACACGCCTGCTTGAGCAGCTCTATGACACTCGAGAGCGTCTCCAGATTACTCTGCAAAGCATAGGAGATGCCGTCATCGCCACCGACGACAACGGCATCGTAACCTTCATGAACGGCGTCGCCGAGAGTCTCACAGGGTGGACTGCTGAGGATGCGCTGGGCAAGCCTATGAGCAGCATCTTCCACATAGTCAACGAGCAGACCGGAATGCCGGTCAGCAGCCCGGTCGACGAAGTCATTGCCAAAGGCCGCGTGGTTGGACTAGCCAACCACACTATCCTGATATCCAGAGACGGTCGAAAGAGGCCGATAGCAGACTCAGCAGCGCCTATCAGGAAAGCGGATGGCTCCGTCGTCGGAGTTGTCATGGTTTTCAGGGATATGACTGAGGAGGCGGAGGCTCAGCGGCAGATTAGGTACCTCAGCTACCACGACAAGCTGACAGGGCTCTACAACAGAGCCGGCCTTGAGGAGCAGATTAAGCTCCTCGATGTCGAGACATGCCTGCCATTGAGCCTGATCATGGGCGATCTGAACGGGCTGAAGCTGGTCAATGACGCCTTTGGACACCAGGTCGGTGACACGCTTCTGATAGCTCTGGCTCAGATACTCAAGGACGCTGCCCGCCCAGGAGACATCGTCGCGCGGCTGTCTGGAGACGAGTTTGTCATACTGATGCCAAAGGCATCAAAAGACGACGCCGCTGCAGTTAGCGAGCGGATAAGGGACGGCTGCAATAGCTTCTCCTCGGAGCCGGTACGGCCAAGCATTGCTTTGGGTCACGCAACCGTGAGCGAAGCAGTCGATCTCAAGAAGACGTATGAGTCGCTGCTAGGGGAAGCGGAGCAGATGATGTACACCGCCAAGCTGAGGGAAAGCAGGAGCATTCGCGCGGGCATCATTGCATCGCTGAAGCGGTCGCTCTACGAGACCAGCCATGAGATTGAGGAGCACGTCAAGCGAATGGAAGAGATGGCTGTGTGGATGGGCAAGGCTCTGAACCTGTCAGACAGCGAGTCGGACAGGCTGTTCTTGCTGGCTGGCCTGCACGACATCGGGAAGATCGCCATTCCTAAAACCATTATTCAGAAAACTGAGCCTTTGACCCCCGATGAACGAGCAACCTTGAGGAAGCACACGGAGATCGGCTATAGGATAGCTTTGTCCTCTCCAGACTTGGTCCCGATCGCGGACGACATCCTGGCCCACCATGAGAAGTGGGATGGCAGCGGGTACCCGCGGGGACTGAAGGGGAATGAGATCCCGTTCATCTCGAGGATCATCGCGATCATGGACGCCTACGATGCCATGACGAGTGACAGACCGTATCGAAAGGTCGTGAGCCATGAGGAAGCTGTCACGGAGATAGCGGCCAACTCTGGGATCCAGTTTGATCCAGGTATTGTCAGGGTGTTCGTCGACGCAGCTTCACGTTGCTCTAGTCTCAAAGCGACTGACGAGAAGGCGAATCGTCAAGATATGGACAAGCAGGTTCGCAAGCAAGCAGGAAGCATACTGCACTGACGGGCCTGTCGATTGAGATCCGGCCGTCCAGACCTCGTGTCGATGGCGTCGAGTCGATCTATCGTCCATGTCAGCCTAGCCTCATTGCTTGCTGAAGCTCGAGTGCTCGCTGCAGCCTCAATGCCTGCTGAAGCCCGAGTGCTCGCTGCAGCCTCAATGCTTGCTGAAGCCCGAATGCTCGCCGAAGCCTCAGTGCTTGCTGATCCGGAAAGTCGACACCACAGTCTGTCCTGTCCCCCAGATGATCTCGTTTCCGAACTCCACGTCTGCAAGGAACACCGTATCCTCGACCAGGCCTGTGGATGTCAGGTACCGCATGACAGCCCCAAGGTCTATTCTGCCTGTCAGATAGGGTTTCGTGGCCTTGAAGCAGATGTAGGTCCATCCGTATTCCCCGGCTCCGGTGGCGACCCACACGTCGTAACTCACGCCGCCCATCTCTATAGTGTCTCGGACAGAGCCCAGTGGCCGCATTCCGTGGTTGTCTATCCAGATCATGATTTCGAACAGGATGTCTTCGGGTCTGGCCTCCTTCGTACTGGTGAGCCATATATCGAATGCAGTGTTGTACACGCCTGTGGCTTCTGTGGCTAGATCGAACTCGACCTCGAGGTTCGCATCCAGGATCGGGCAGGGGAGGTGTGCGACAGAGGACGACGCGTTCCACGGCTTCTTTCCATATATGACCTCAGGATAGCCGCGGACCTGGCTGGGGTTGTACGGCCAGCGCCAGTCCCATCCAAACCTGCAGCTCTCGGAATCGAAGAATACGCGCTGCGAGTACGCGGTCACGTTGCCTTTGCCCCATACGTTGTTTGAGATGAGGTAGCCGGGAAAAGAAAACTCGGCCCAATCGATCCCTGAGATTGAGGTCCAGGCGCTTGGCTGCTGGTTGTCGGCGGTGCTGACAGTGCCGGCAGCAATGAAGGCGACGGTGACAAGGCTCAGTATTATGGAGACGGTGAGCGCTCGGCTGAGTCTTTGTCTATCGTGCATCTCGATCCCTCTCTTCTGGCAGTGGTAGGTCCGGGTCGGGCAGCTGCGCGTACATCAGCGGCGCAGCAATCACTGCGCCCGCGAGTTGTCCGCAATTCGTGGATAGGTCTTCCATCTCTAGACTAACATGCGAAGCGGTCGAGCGTCCACAAAAATTAGGGCCGCGCTTTAGCTGACCGATCGCACCGGCTTGGAATCTTGTTCTAAACATGCTATGCTCTATAGTAGTGAAATCTAACTGTTTAGAATTTGGTTAGAATGGTTAGTGCCACGAGCATGGGACCGAGAGGGGGACTGGATCGATGGTCAAAATGATCGTCAATTCGGACATCAGGAAGGGTGCCATCGACAAGAACATCTACGGGCATTTTTCAGAGCACCTTGGACGATGCATCTATGAGGGATTCTGGGTGGGTGAGGACTCGCCAATACCCAATACTCGCGGGATACGCAACGACGTCGTCGATGCAATGCGCAAGATCAAGACACCCGTGCTTCGCTGGCCCGGAGGGTGTTTTGCTGACGAGTACCACTGGAAGGACGGGATAGGCCCGCGTGAGCAGCGCCCGTCAATGGTGAACACACATTGGGGAGGCGTTACTGAGAACAACCATTTTGGGACTCATGAATTCATGGACCTCTGCTCGCAGTTGGAGTGCGAGCCGTACATCTGCGGCAACGTTGGCAGCGGCACTGTTCGCGAGATGCAGGAATGGGTTGAGTACATAACCTTTGATGGGAAGTCTCCTATGGCTGACCTCAGAAGGATGAATGGCCGGCTGGAACCGTGGAAGCTCACGTACTTCGGCGTCGGCAACGAGAACTGGGGTTGCGGAGGCAGAATGCGGCCGGAATACTATGCGGATGAGTATCGCAGGTATTCGACGTATGTTAGGGACTTCTCGGGAAACAGGATCCGCAAGATCGCTTGTGGGCCCAACGCTGCGGACTACCGCTGGACCGAGGTCTTGATGCGCGAGGCGGGCAGCATGATGTGGGGCCTGTCGCTCCATTACTACGTGGTGCCCACCGGAGCATGGCACAAAAAGGGCTCTGCAACCGAGTTTGACGACAACATGTGGTACTCTACCATGAAGCGCGCTCTCTTCATGGACGAGTTGATCACAAAGCACTCTGCGATCATGGATAGGTACGATCCGGGCAAGCGGGTAGCCTTGGTGGTCGATGAGTGGGGAGTATGGCACGACGTTGAGCCCGGAACAAATCCCGCTTTTCTGTACCAGCAGAACACCCTGAGAGACGCACTTGTCGCAGGAGCCACCCTCAATATCTTCAACAACCACTGCGACAGGGTCAAGATGGCCAACATAGCTCAGACCATCAATGTGCTGCAGTCCATGATCCTGACTGACAAGGAGAAGATGATAGTCACTCCAACCTACCATGTATTTGATCTGTACAAGGTGCACCAGGACGCAGAACTGCTCGACACCTACCTCGAGGGCCCGACTGCCGGCGAAGGCGATAGCAGCATACCGCAGCTATCCGTGTCATCGTCCATTGACAGCGACGGCGCAGTTCACATCTCGCTCTGCAACATGAGTCTGTCGCAAGACGCAGAGATCCGATGCGACATTCGCGGCATGCACGTTTCGTCGGTTGAGGGAAGCATCCTGACGGCCTCAGAGATGAATGCTCACAACACGTTTGAGAAACCTGATGCAGTAAGGTCCGCTGACTTCGATGGAGCCTTGTTGAGCGGAGGCGGACTGATGATCCAGCTCCCAGCCAAGTCCGTGGTTGTACTGACCATTCGCTAACGTCGCACTAGTGCCGACGCGTAGATGGGCTCGCATGGATCCCTGCGAGACGCCTGATCGGCATGACTTCCTCGGGATTCCTTCATGGCGGTGTGCCGACCAGGCAGGTTCTCTTGACCTGAAAAGCGGAATAGGAGGGAAGTGTGATGTTCGCTATTGATGTAGCCGCTGTGCCTCCGGCATACATTAGGCCGGTTGATGCGGAGCTCCGAGGCAGTATTGCCGAGGTATCGTACAGCGTTGACAACTACATCAACGAGTCTCGACAGCTCGTGACAGATCAGGACATCAGCGCGGAAGAAGCGGGAAGAGAGACGGTGAAGGGCCAGGCGATCACGAAGAAGTGCATGGTGTACCTGCCCGCGGGATACGATCAGAATGACCCTGATACCAGGTATAATGTTCTGTATCTGCTCCACGGAGTGGGCGGGAACCGCTATGAGTGGCTGAACGGCAGCGGCAGAGTCGACGGAAACTACGCAATATGCAACATATTCGATAATCTCATTGCCAATGGCGATATCGATCCGCTGATTGTGGTGTTCCCTGAGGGCAGAAGCGCACACGACTGGACGGACACCTCGTTCAACAGTGCAGGGACCAACCTGCTCGGTTTCTACTACTTCGACTATGAGCTGAGATACGACCTCATTCCCTTCATTGAGTCCACGTACAACACATATGCGGACATACGAGATACATCGCCTGAGGGAATCGAGCGCAATCGAAGGCACAGAGCTATAGCCGGCTTGTCCATGGGTGGGATGCAGGCCCTGAACCTTGCCGTCGGCGGCTACAGATGCGATTCGTCGTTGTACACCGGCACACGGGGAGTCTGGGGCAACTTCCTTGACACGACGGTTCTTGCGCCGGGCATGGAGGATCTGTTTGCGTACGTGGGAGCCTTCTCGCAGGCGCCTACATCGAGCAATGGAAAGACTTTGGGTGCCAGCATAGCGTCTAGCAGCCACAGACTCGATCTCCTCTATGTCACCTGCGGTGACGCTGATGGCGTGGCATTCGGGAGCGGCTATGTTCCATCGGTAGACGGCCTGGTCGAAGCTGCCGGAGACAACCTGCGCCATCTCTACCAAGTGGTTATAGCGGGCGGTGCTCATGATTTCAGAGTATGGAACAACGGCGCCTACAACTTCGCCAGGCTCGCATTCGGGAAACTGGATGAGCTGTCGTTGCCACAGGTGATCAAGGTCGACATTTAGCACGTGTCATTTCGAGGAGAAGCTGAGGTGGTTGATAGTGGCAGTCTTGCAGGCCGAGCAAGGTAGGATCACTCTGCAGAGGAGAGATGAAACAGTCGTCATCGAGCCATATGGCAGGGATACACTGCGCTTTCGCTCAACCCGAGATGGAGAGATCCGACAGGAGAACTGGACGCTCCTTCCTCCAGAAGAAACTGATTGCGCAACTGAATTGAGAGATCACAGCGCGCTCATCGTGAATGGCGCGATCTCCGCGCAGCTGTTTGACAACGGCAAAGTCGTCTACTGCAAGCACGGGAAGGAGTTGCTGGCGGAACGGTCCGAAATGGCTTTCTTCAGTGGGTATAGAGAGTACCTCCCGGTCGGTGCCGATAACTACCGAGCTACTGTCATATTCGAGCCGTATGCGGATGAGCACTTCTTCGGATTGGGCCAAGAACAGAATGACGTTTTTGACCTAAAAGGATCGACCAGTCAACTCATACACAGGAACACCAAGTCGTCCATACCATTTGTCTATTCATCCAGAGGGTACGGCTTTTTGTGGAACAACCCGTCAGTCGGGCGCTGTGAGCTGACTCACAACCACACTCTCTGGGAGGCCAGCTCGACCAAGCAGATAGATTACCTGGTGATAGCGGGAGATACCCCTGCGGATGTGATGCACAAGTATGCAGACCTGACAGGGCATGCTCCCAAGTTCCCCTCGTGGGCCTCAGGCTTTTGGCAAAGCAGACTGCGATACGAGAGACAAGAAGACGTGCTCAGAGTGGCCAAGGAGTATGTGAGACGAGGAATACCGCTTTCCGCGATAGTCATTGACTTCTTCCACTGGCCGGAGCAAGGGGAATGGAAGTTCGACAGTAGATACTGGCCTGATCCTGAGGCGCTGAGCAAGGAACTCGCTGAGTTGGGCATCAGGCCTATAGTGTCTATCTGGCCCACTATCAACCCAAACAGCGAGAACTACAGGCATATGGATGATCGCAACATGCTGGTCAGAACTCAGAGAGGCCTCTATGGGGTGTTCCCGTTCCACGGCCATCAGACGTATATTGACCCGACCAATCCGAAAACGAGGGAATTCGTCTGGTCAAGGATTCGACAGAATTACTACTCGAGAGGTTTCAAGAACTACTGGCTGGATGAAGCTGAACCGGAGATCAGGCCAGTTCACCTAGACAACCTCCGCTTTCATGCCGGAAACGGCGAGGAAGTGGGCCTGCTCTATCCGTTCTACTACGCCAAGCTCTTCCACGATGGATTGATGTCGGAGAATCAGGAAGAGATCATATTGCTCATCAGGGCCGGGTGGATTGGTATCCAGCGGTTCGGGGCGCTGGTCTGGTCGGGCGATATTCCATCGACATTTGAGGCACTTCGAATGAGTGTCAAGACTGGACTAAACATGGCCATGTGCGGCATCGCTTGGTGGAACAGCGACATCGGCGGATTTTGGGGCGGAGATACTCAGAGCGAGTACTTCCGTGAGCTGATAGTCCGCTGGTTCCAGTTCGGCGTGTTTTGTCCGGTCATGCGGCTGCACGGGGCTCGCCGCCGCACAGAGAATCAGGGGAAGCCTGACCCGGCACTCAAGGAACCCTCCGGAGGAGAAAACGAAATCTGGAGCTTCGGAGACCAGGTCTATCCGATCCTGAGGAACTTGATTGGTCTGCGGGAGCGTTTGCGCCCCTACATCCATAGGCGCATGGACATTGCCAGTGAAACAGGTGCTCCCCTCATGAGACCGATGTTCTTCGAGTATCCGGACGATGAGGTCTGTTACACACTGGACGATCAATACATGTTTGGAGAAGACATTCTGTTTGCCCCGATCGTCAAGCAGGGCCAAACGCAGCGCGAGGTATACCTGCCTGAGGGCGAGTGGGTCAACGTCAATGATGGAAAGGTCTACAAAGGTCCTGCGTCGGTCTATGCGTCTGCCGAGATCGACGAGTTCATCGCGTTCGTCAAGAAAGGCAGTGATTGTCTGAAGGCGTTTCGCAAGTAGACGATTGGAGACCCGTGACTGCGGTGTTACGGACGGAAGTACCGAGAGAAGGGAGCATGAGCCGTGTTAAGAGAAGTGAGGGTTGAAAACGGGATTGTACGAGGGCTTCCTGCGGCTGATCCGCGCATCACAAGCTTCAAAGGGATCCCATTCGCTGCGCCTCCAGTAGGCAAGAACCGTTGGCGCGCGCCGCAACCGGCAGAAGACTGGGACGGAGTGCTGGAAGCGTTCCAGTTCGCACCTATAGCGATGCAAGCAAGACCGGGAGTAGACAAGAACAACATCTATAGCAGAGAGTGGCATGTGGATCCCGACATACCTATGAGCGAAGACTGTCTCTACCTGAACGTATGGACTCCGGCAACCAGTCCTGATGAGCGGCTCCCGGTCTTTGTCTGGTACTTCGGTGGCGGGCTTCAGGTCGGTTATACATCAGAGATGGAGTTCGACGGGGAACGCATAGCCCGAAGAGGAGTAGTTGTGGTAACGATCAACTACCGCCTGAATGTGTTTGGGTTCTTGTGCCACCCAGAAATTACCCGAGAGGCTCCAGATGCCCCTGCGAATTTCGGCCATCTCGATCAGCAGTTTGCGACTCGGTGGGTGCAGCGCAATATCGCAGCATTCGGTGGTGATCCGAACAACATCACCATCGGTGGGCAGTCTGCCGGCGGTGGGAGTGTGCTCGCTCAGCTGACTTCGCCACAGAACCAGGGGCTGTGTCAGAAGGCTATCATCCAGAGCGGCATCTTCGCACCGGTATATCCTAGCAACCGTATGCCGCCACGCGGACGGAGCCTCAGAGACGCGGAGAGTGACGGCGTCAAGTTCTTCGAGACCTTGGGAGTGTCTTCTCTAGAGGAGGCCCGCCGTCTAGATGCCAAGTATGTCATGGCAAAGGCGCTCGAGTACAAGGGCTTCTGGGGGACGGTGGCGGACGGCGCGTTCTGTGTTGGCAACTCATTCGAGCTGTTCCTCGACAACAAGCGCTTGAACGTGCCGGTGCTGTTGGGTCACACGTCGTCCGAGTTCTTGAGCAAGCCGCGTGTCGAGACCAAAGACCAGCTGAAGGATCTTGCTGTCAACATGTTTGGCGACGACGCGGATGAGTTCCTCAGGCTTTGCGAATTCGAATCAGACAGCATCGAGGAAGTGTTGGAGAGGGCGTCGGTGAACAGCATAGAGTACGCGGTTCGTCTCGCCGGGAAAGCCAATGCCGATACCGGAGTCAATGCGCCGCTGTACTACTACGTCTTTGCTGCAGAGATACCCGGGTGGGACAATCCCGGAGCGTTCCATTCTGTCGATCTGTGGTTCTTCTTTGAGACTCTGGCTAAGTGCTGGAGGCCGTTCGTGGGCAAACACTACGATCTTGCAAGACAGATGTGCAACTACTGGGCCAATTTCATCAAGACCGGCGATCCCAATGGACAGGATGCCACCGGCGAGGACATGCCCCGATGGTCTCCCTACACTCCTGCGGAGCCATATGCAATGGTATTCGGAGACAGATCCGAGTTCGTAAGAGAGAGGCCAGGAGCCCTGGTAGAGTTTCTTGTGGAGCAGTACTTCAAGAAGCGGGGATGAGAAGCATGAAACAAAGGGTCAACCCCTACCTTCCTTCGTGGGAGTACATACCAGATGGAGAGCCGTATGTCTTTGGCGACAGGGTTTACGTGTATGGCTCCCATGATCGCTTCAACGGATATGTGTTCTGCCTAAACGACTATGTGTGTTGGTCTGCTCCTGTGAATGACTTGAGTGATTGGCGCTACGAAGGACTGATCTACAGGAAGACCGATGATCCTTTCAATCCTGATTCTAGAATGTGCCTGTACGCTCCGGATGTCACCGTCGGCCCTGACGGCAGGTACTACTTGTACTACGTCCTGGACAAGGTGTCCGTTGTTTCAGTTGCTGTCAGTGACACACCGGCAGGAAAGTACGAGTTCTACGGATATGTCCACTATCCGGACGGGACTCGTCTCGGAGAAAGAGAGGGAGATCAGCCTCAGTTTGATCCCGGAGTGCTGACCGAGGGCGACAGGACCTACCTGTACACCGGCTTCTGCGGCAGGGGTGACAGGACCAGAAAGGGCGCTATGGCAACCGTCCTCGGGCCGGATATGCTGACGATCATCGAAGAGCCGGTGATAGTAGCTCCGAGTCAACCCTACAGCGATGGGACGGGATTTGAGGGGCATGAGTTCTTCGAGGCGTCGTCCATAAGGAAGCGGGGAGACACTTACTACTTCATCTATTCCTCTATCGCGATGAACGAACTGTGCTATGCCACCAGCAAACACCCGACACAGGGGTTCAAGTACGGCGGCGTGATTGTGAGCAACTGCGACCTCCATATCGATTCCTACAAGCCTGCGGAAAAACCAATGTATCCTCCAGGGAACAACCATGGAAGCATAGTTGAGATCAACGGCGACTGGTACATTTTCTACCACAGGCACACAAATGGCACGTGGTTCAGCAGACAGGGATGCCTCGAGAAGATCAAGTTCAATGACGATGGATCGATTCCTCAGGTAGAGATGACGTCGTGTGGATCCATTGAGGACCCCTTGGTTGGCAGGGGAGAGTATCCCGCCTACCTGGCATGCAATTTACTGTATATCGATGAACAGAAGCACCGCTTCCCAAAGATAACGCAGGACGGAAGAGATGGAGACGAAGAGTTAGGCTATGTCGCTGACGTAAGTGATTCTGCCACGGCGGGGTTCAAGTACTTCGACTGCAGAGGAGTCACGAGAGTCAAGATCAAGGTGCGCGGCTACATTCGCGGGCTCTTTGAGGTCAAGACGTCATGGGATGGCGAGGTTCTAGGGGCTATACCGGTTGAATTCTCGAACATATGGACCGAATACGCTGCAGATATCGCGATCCCAGATGGGATACAGTCAATATACTTCACGTTCCGAGGCCACGGAAATGGTCACTTCGGATCGTTCACTCTGGAATAGGAGGGTGGAGAGGCCTAGCCCTTTCAAGAGAAGAGGCGATGCGGATGCGGAGGCAAGTCATATGGACGATTCTGATCCTGCTGGCGACTTGTGGGCAGGCTGCGTGGGCAATGGGAAATGCTGAGACCGCTAAGAACCCGATTATCTGGGCTGACGTTCCGGATCCGAGTGTCATCAGAGTCGGAGATACCTACTACATGACCAGTACCACGATGCACATGAATCCGGGCGTTCCGGTCATGAAGTCCACCAATCTCGTTGACTGGGAGATTGTCAATTACGTCTATGACGTTTTGGCTGCCGGCGACGCGCAGACGCTCAGCAATGGTCAGAACGAATACGGAAAAGGCTCGTGGGCCAGTAGCCTGACGTATCACGACGGGGTTTTCTATGTGGTATTCAGTTCCCAGACTGTCGGCAAGACCTTCATATTCCGGACCAGAGACATAGAAAACGGGCCATGGGACCGGTCTACCATAAGCTTCACACATGACATGTCTCTGCTGTTCGACGATGACGGTCGCGTGTATCTGGTCCACGGCGGTGGAGACATCCGAGTGCTCGAGCTGACTGCGGACGCCACTGAGATCAAGACAGGAGGGCTGAACCAGGTAATCATTCGAAATGCCAGTGCAGTTGTAGGTCGCGGTGTGATTCTCCCGGCAGAAGGCGCGCACATCCACAAGATCAACGGCAGATACTACATCTTCCTGATCACGTGGCCGAGAGGCGGGATGAGGACGCAGATCTGTTTTCGATCGGACAACATAACTGGCCCGTATGAAGGCCGGGTTGTGTTGGAAGATGCCGGCATCGCTCAAGGCGGAATCATTGATACGCCCGACGGGCAGTGGTATGCGCTTCTGTTTGGCGATCGGGGAGCGGTCGGACGGATTCCGTACCTCGTGCCAGTTACCTGGGAGGACGGCTGGCCGGTTTTCGGGATCGATGGCAAGGTCCCCAAAGACACCGGCATCCCTCTCGATTCCCGCAGCATGATCGTCGCTTCAGATGAGTTCAACGGCTCCAACCTTTCATTGGTGTGGCAGTGGAACCACAACCCCGATAATCGCTATTGGTCTTTGACCGAACGCCCCGGGTACCTGAGGCTCATCAATGGCAGTGTGAGCACGAGCATCCTCGATGCAAGGAACACGCTGACTCAGAGGATGTTTGGCCCTAAATGCTCAGCGGCCGTGGCGATCGATGTCAGCAACATGCGGCATGGGGATTATGCCGGCCTGGCTGCATTCCAGAAGAACTATGGATTTGTCGGCGTGAAGGTGTCTCAAAAAGAGAAGTACATCATCATGGTAAATGCCAGCTCAGGAACTGCTGTTGAGGTCGAGAGCGTTCCCATTGCTCAGAACACGGTATACCTCAAAGTGGAGGGCGATTTCCGTGACCAGAGGGATCGCGCGTACTTCTACTACAGCCTTGACGGGTATCAGTGGCACGCCATAGGCGATACCCTGCGCATGTCCTATACTATGCCGCACTTCATGGGCTATCGGTTTGCCCTATTCAGCTTCGCAACAGTAGACGCGGGCGGGTACGTGGATTATGACTGGTTCCGAATGACTGGTTCAGAGTAGGTGATAGGATGACTGGTACGAGCAAGCCTTCGGCTGTCCCAGAGGTTAGGCTGGGTGATGTTGCGCACACTGCCGGTGCGCTTGTCAAAGCGCCCGGCCTCGGCAATCCGCTCAGGGACTACAGGCTGGGAGCAGACCCATACGCCATAGTCTATGATGGCCGAGTCTATCTCTACATGTCGAGCGATGAGTATGTCTACGACAACAAAGGTGATCTGATCGAGAACAACTTCAGCATGCTCAACAGAGTATTCGCTATGTCTTCGGACGACATGGTCAACTGGACCGACCACGGCGCAATCCCGGTAGCCGGGGCCCGCAATCTCAACGATGGCCAGGGCATAGCCAAGTGGGCTGGCGGTTCTTGGGCGCCGGCCGCGGCATACAAGAGGATCAACGGTGAAGACAAGTTCTTCTTGTACTTCGCCGACAGTGCCGGAGGAATCGGTGTCCTAACAGCCGACAGCCCCATCGGACCTTGGAGGGACCCGCTTGGAAAGGCATTGGTTACGCATTCGACCCCTGGCGTTGCGGGTGTAGTATGGTTGTTCGATCCTGCCGTACTGGTGGATGACGACGGGAAGGCTTATCTCTACTTCGGGGGAGGCGTTCCTGGCGGCCGCAATCCAACTCAAGAACAAGTCGCCGATCCGAGGACAGTGAGAGTGATTCAGCTCGGCGATGACATGATCAGCACGGTAGGTGCTGCTGCTGTCATCGAAGCTCCCTACGTGTTTGAGGATTCTGGGATCCATAAGTACAACGGCAAGTACTACTATTCGTACTGCACGAACTTCGGACCACGCCCACATGGGGAAGATGTGCCGGCGACTGGTGAGATCGTCTACATGGTCGGCGACAGCCCAATGGGACCGTTCAGGTACGTGGGCAGCATCCTCAAGAATCCCTATCATTTCTTCGGAGTTGGTGGGAACAACCACCACGCGATCTTCGAGTTCGCTGGTCAGTGGTATATTGTGTATCACGCTCAAACCGTCAGCAAAGCAGTGCATGGCAACGGCTATGGCTATCGGTCTCCTCACATCAACAAGGTTGAGTTCTACGACAACGGGTTGATCAAGGAGATCAAAGCCGACAGGTTCGGAGTGCCTCAGCTAAAGCCGCTTGATCCATACCGGAGGGTCGAGGCTGAGACCATCGCCTGGCAGCTCGGCACCATCACCGAACCATGCGATGCTCCGGGCGGCTTTGTTGAAAGCGTCAATCTCTGCGTTGCCGGGATCGACGACGGCGATTGGCTGGCAGTCGCGAATGCTGACTTTGGTGCCGATGGGCCTTCGACATTCGTGGCCAACGTTGCTTCCACTGCAGGCGGACGAATAGAGATCCGCGTGGACAGCCCTGACGGGAAGGTGATCGGTACACTCTGTGTCCCAGCTACCGGTGGAGAAGAGGAATGGAAGCTGGTGCAGTGCGATGTGGAGCCCGTTGCAGGCGTCCATAGCATCTTCTTCATGTTCAACGGAAGCGGTGAGTCCCAGACAGATCTGTTCAGGTTTGACTACTGGCAGTTCAGATGAACAGACTGGCTTGCTCAAAGTAGCCGGATGACCGCTGCTTCCCCGCTATCGCAGCGGCGAAGCAGCGGTTTCCAGGACTGGAGAAGGGAGTGGCCCGCAGTATGACTGCCGAAGAAATGAAGGAGAACTACTGGTTCAACAACCCCATGATACAGACCAATTACACGGCAGATCCTGCTCCTATGGTTTACAACGGCCGGGTGTACCTGTACACGACCCACGACGAAGACGGCTCGACGTGGTTTACCATGAACGAGTGGAGGTGCTACTCCTCTGCTGACATGGTCAATTGGACTGATCATGGCTCGCCTTTGCATTACACTGATTTCGAATGGGCGCGTGGAGACGCGTGGGCCGGCCAGTGCATCGAGAGGCACGGCAAGTTCTATTTCTACGTTCCTATCAGCAAGAAGGGCGGCTGGAACGCGGTAGGGGTTGCAGTGTCTGACAGTCCTACCGGTCCATTCAAGGATCCCCTCGGGCATCCCCTCGTCGAAACTGGTACAGGCGATATCGATCCCACAGTGTTCATTGACGATGATGGTCAGGCGTACTTGTACTGGGGCAACCCTTACCTGTGGTATGTGAAGCTGAACGAAGACATGATCTCATATGATCAGGAAGTCGGGATTGTACAGGTGCAGCTGACTGCGGAAGGCTTTGGTCACAGGGAAGGCGGCGACCCGAAGCGGCCGACTCTATACGAAGAGGGCCCATGGTTCTACAAGCGCAACGGCCTCTACTACATGGTCTTTGCAGCCAGCGGGATTCCAGAGAACATAGCTTACTCCACGAGCACTTCTCCTACAGGGCCTTGGACTTTCAGGGGCATCATCATGCCCACCCAGGGAACCAGTTTCACAAACCATCCGGGAGTGTGTGACTTCAAAGGCAGATCGTACTTCTTCTATCACAACGGCGCGCTGCCGGGAGGCGGAGGATTCACTCGCTCTGTCTGCCTGGAGGAGTTCACGTACAACCCGGACGGATCATTCCCGACGATAGACATGACGGCCGAAGGGGTTGCTCCTGTAGGTACCCTAAACCCGTACGTCAGGAACGAGGCTGAGACCATTGCCTGGTCATACGGTGTCAGGACAGAACCCTGCAGCGAGGGAGGAATGACTGTCTGCAACATCGACGATGGAGACTACATCAAGGTCCGCAGCGTCGGTTTTGGCGATCAAGGAGCTGTCTCGTTTAAAGCTAGCGTCTCGAGCGTCACTGGAGGAGGAGTGATCGAACTCCACCTGGACAGCCCCGACGGGCCGGCGATTGGGGCACTTGACGTGCCGAATACGGGCGGCTTCGACAACTGGCAGTTGGTTGGCACCAGCGTTGCAAACGCAAACGGAATTCGCGATCTATTCTTCGTCTTCAAAGGCAAGGGCGCAGCCAAGAATGATCTGTTCAAATTCGATTACTGGCAGTTTGAGCCAGCAGCGAACGCAGGGGAGTGACCGCGGTTGTCTAGAGAGATCAGGATTCCTGCAACGGGGAAACCCTTCAAGAACAATGCGACCTGCTGTGTTGGTACAGGCAGACTGGGATTGGCTCTGCAAAAGGAGTACTTGGACCATTTGCAGTTGGTGCAAAGGCACATAGGGTTCAAGTACATACGCGGGCACGGCCTGTTTTGCGATGATGTGGGAATCTATAGGGAGTATGAGGTGAATGGCGAGCGGCATCCGTTCTACAACTTCACATACCTCGATCGCATAATCGATTCGTATTTGGAGCTTGGGATCAGACCATTCCTCGAGCTAGGCTTTATGCCCGAAAGGCTCAAGACCGGGGATCGGACGGTGTTCTATTGGAAAGGGAACGTAACGCCCCCGGCTTCATATGAGAAGTGGGCAGACCTAGTCAAGGCTACACTGGAGCACCTGATAGAAAGGTATGGCAGGGACGAAGTCATCACATGGCCTGTGGAGGTTTGGAATGAGCCTAACATTCCTTTCTGGGCCGGTACCATGGAGGAATACTTCAAGCTCTACGATTATTCTGCACAAGCAGTCAAGGCAGCAGACAGCCGCATCAGAGTGGGTGGGCCTGCCATCTGCGGAGTGGAGACCGAGAAGTGGCTGAGAGGATTCATCGAACACTGCATACAGAATGACTCGCCCCTAGACTTCATCAGTCGCCACTGCTACACCGCACATCAGCCGACCATGCGCGGGCACTATACTTATCACACTTTGAGCGAACCAACTCGCATGATCGAGGAACTCAAAGAAACGAGAGCCATCATGTCGGACTATCGCTTGACTAAGGATATGCCTCTCCACATCACCGAGTTCAACAGTTCGTACAATCCCATTTGCCCGGTTCACGATACCACTTACCAAGCAGCCTACATCGCGCGAATTCTGAGCGAAGCAGGTGAGTATGCTGACTCATATTCGTACTGGACATTCAGCGACGTCTTCGAGGAGGCTGACGTGCCCAAGTCGCAATTCCATGGCGGATTTGGACTGGTTGCCTTCAATCTGATCAAGAAGCCGGTTTTCTACACATTTGAGTTCTTTTCCAAGGCTGGGGATGAACTGCTCTACCGAGACGACAACCTGATAGTCACCAAGCAGGACAACCGCTACGTTATCATAGGCTGGAACTGGCATAGCAGATGGAGTGACGCACAGCCGTTTGATCAGTCCTATCGTCTGTTGCTGCCCTCTGTCGGCGAACAAGCGATCCTGGTCAAGAGGGCGGTTGGGGGAGACCACGCCAATCCCTTGCAGACGTGGAGCAACCTTGGCAAGCCGCGCAGTCTCGACAAGGAACAGGTAGGGATCTTGACGGCATCGGCGCAACCGTTGCAGACAGATGCCAAGTTGGCCGCGGAGAATGGCGGGTACAACGTCGAGTTGGTCATACCATGTAACCATGTCTGTATGGTAGAGATCATGCCGGTCCAGGATCACACTGGTACCTACGCGGGCTTTGATCCGGACTTCTATGGGATGAGATAGCTGCGGAACACCTTTGGGAGAGTGGCTAAGGAGGTGTATCATGAAGCCTTTCCTCTTGGTCCGTGTATCCGTTCTGTTGCTGGTTGTCTTTGCGGTTGGGTGTTTGTTTGTCAGTCAAGCTCACGGTCAGGATGACTCGACTGCCGTAGATCCGGCTGCCTTGTTCAGGAACGTGACAATGGCAGAGGCCTACAAACCTATCGGGCAGCACAATCCGATTCTGCCCCACAGGTTTGGCGCAGACCCCTACGCTCTCGTGTACAAGGATCGGGTGTATGTCTACACTACCAACGATGCCATCATTCGCGACGGCCGCGGCAAGGTCATCAACAACATGTATGGCTTGATCCGTTCCATTAGCTGCGCTTCGTCTGCTGACTTGGTCAACTGGACCGATCACGGATTGATCGAAATCGGACCTCCGCTAAAGGGCATAGCGACCTGGGCAGGCAACTCGTGGGCTCCGGCCGCCATCTACAAGACGATCGATGGTGAAGACCGCTTCTTTCTGTATTTCGCAAACAACGCCAACGGAATCGGGGTGTTGGTCAGTGAGAGCCCCGTGGGACCGTTTGTCGATCCAATCGGCAAACCACTCGTATCGCGGGACGTGCCCAATGCAAATGTGGTGTGGCTCTTTGACCCGGCAGTTGTGATTGACGACGATGGCAAAGGCTATCTCTATTTTGGTGGCGGGGTGCCGGAGGGACAAGGCGAAATGCCCAATACTGCAAGAGTGGCGGAGCTTGGCGACGACATGATCAGCCTGGCCGGGATCCCCCAACTGGTGGAAGCACCGTGGTTCTTCGAAGCAGCCTTTGTCAACAAGATCGGCGACACGTTTTACTTCTCCTACTGCACGAACTTTGAGAGCCGCGCCGGCGCAGCCGGTGACGTCATCACCGACCCTGGCGAGATCGTGTATATGACCAGTGCCGATCCAATGGGTCCCTGGGAGTACCAAGGTTCTATCCTAAAGAACCCCGGCGTCTTCTTTGGGACGGGCGGCAATAATCATCACAGTATAGTTGAATTCGACGGCGAATGGTACATCTTCTACCACACTCAAGTGCTGCAGGACGCGATGGGGATTACAGGAGGTTATCGCAGTACTCATGTAGACAAACTGACGATTGCGGAAGACGGCTCTATTCTGTCGGTCATCGGTACGCGGAAGGGGGTCGATCAAGTCAGGTACTTGGATCCATATCGAATCAATGAGGCGGAGACCATGGCATCGGCGGGCAACGTCACAGTCAAGCACACTTCCGAGAGAAGTGCTGTCTTTGGCGAGGTCAACATGGTGGTTGCGGACGTGGGCAGTGGCAGCTTCATCGGTCTGTCAGGAGTGGATTTCGGCGATGTCGGTGCAAATCGGTTTACGGCAAAGGTGGCTTCGGATCAGAATATCGGCGTGATAAAGATCACGACAGGCAGTCCGGAGAATGAGGCGGCGGGATACGTGTTGGTGCCGAATACTGGGGATTTGGAACGCTTCGTGGAGGTTACGGTCGAGCTGCATGAGACCATCACAGGAGTAAATGATCTGTTCTTCGTGTTTGCCGGCGACGGTTTCGTCTTTGACGCATGGCATTTCCAGCATTGACATGCACTGATCGACTGTTGTGAGACGCAAGCCACTCAGTCTGACAGTCTGCCGAGTTTGAGCATCGCTCGAATTCGAAGGGAAGATAGGAGTTACATTAATAATTTCATGGTAACTGATTATTCGGATGTCTCGGGCAGTGCGGATAAATTATATGTGTTAATCGATGATCCAAATCAAATTGATTTGATTACCCCAATTCTGCCCAAAGAGTTATATTTAGATTTGACTAGGGACAACTTGGCGATGATCATGCATAAAGCGGCAACAAAATTTAATGGGGTCTTGGCAGTGGCAGAAGAGTTTAATATACCGAAAGGTGAGATCATAGCCTTCGGCGATGACATCAATGACAAGGAAATGCTCCTGAAATTTGGTTTAGGTGTGGCGATGAGCAACGCCATCGATGAGATTAAAATGATCGCGGATTACGTTTGTGACACAAATGACAACGATGGTGTCGCTAAGTGGCTAGAAGAAAATTTATTAAGATATGGCGGTAATTAAAGTCATTGAAGATAGTCGCGCAAAGTTTGTAAGTCCCCGACCGTCGGTAGTCGGTGAGCGTTAGGCGAATGCATAATTGGGTAATGGAAGAAGGGGATAATTAATGGTCAGGCTGGATCATTTTGTGGTAAATATTGATAACAATATGGAAAAACTGAAAGAATTAAAGAAACAGATTGAACCTTTAGGTTATCCCTTTGAACCAACATGGGGAAAGGGAACCAAGGGGTTCAAGGTGGCTAATATATGGATCGGACTGCAATATCTTGAGATGGTGTGGTTGAAGAAAAAGGATGGCGGGGGATGGAAACCTGATTGGGTGGAAAAGTATAATAACGGGCATCGCGGGATTATTGCCATTTACTTAATGACCGACAAATTGGATGAGATAAGAGAAGAATTAAAGGGTAGGGGAATTCCCGTCAGTGACCCCGAACGGATTAGCTTCCGTTGGTTTTTTGGGCTATTCAAGAAGACGATGCCGTGGAGGAGTATCTTTACTGCTTCTATTCCCGGAACTGATTTGGAGATTTGTTACGGAGAATTGGACAGTCCGGATATTATGGAAAAAATGAAAGCATACATGGTCCCGAATGCAGCCGATAATGGGATCGAAGGGATCAAAGAAGCCATTGTGAGAGGAAATTTTTCCGAAGAAGCCTGGGGGTATATCCGGAAGCTATTCCCTGATGCCGAACAACATGGAAACTGTCTGAAATATGACATGGGGACGACGTGTCTATCTTTTGAGTCATGGGAGAAGCCAGGTTTGAATGTGGAGCTAAAAGCAGAAACAACCAACAAAAAGTATCTGGGGAAGAGTTTTACGGTAGAGAATTTAAGAATTACAACAATGTAGGTAGTTAGTGGCATTTTAGACCGGAAAATGAAGCCCGGTACGAATGTTTATAGGAGGATATTCCGGTGAGAAGGGCATTTGTGGCAGTTGCATCGTTCTTGGCGTTGGTTATCTTGGTGGCTTCATCCGTCGGGTCAGCCGGGGATTATGTGCTCCCGTCATTGCGGGAGCTCTACAAGGACTACTTCCACATCGGAGGGGCGGTGTCAGTTGCCAGCTGGGCACCAAAGACTCTGGTTTCTCATCGCGATCTGATCGAGAGACAACTGAGCAGTGTAACTGCAGAAAACGCGATGAAGCCCGACTACCTGCAGCCGCGAGAAGGCGTCTTCAACTTCAGAGAAGCTGATAACCTGGTGCGGTTTGCGGAAGAACATGGCATGGTCGTTCGAGGACACACTCTAGTTTGGCATGCTCAGACTCCGGATTGGTTCTTCAGAGACAGAGACGGCAACCTCATCTATGAAAAGGACGAGATAACTGAAGAAGATCGCCAACTGGTCGCTGACCGGCTGGAGCGCCACATAGAGGCTGTAATGACTCACTTCGGCGACAGCGTATATGCGTGGGATGTCGTCAATGAGGCGGTAAGTGACAATGCGGCGTACACTCATCGTCCGGACTCCCCGTGGTATAGGATTCTTGGCGACGATTTCGTGAAGATAGCTTTCAGAAAAGCCCATGAAGTGAACCCCAACGCCAGGCTGTTCTACAACGACTATAATGCTGAGATGGCGTACAAGAGAGGCCGCATTGCAGCGATGCTGAGGAGTCTGATCAGTGAAGGCGTGCCTATCCACGGAATAGGCATTCAAGGACACTGGGGTGTAAATGGGCCGAGCATCTCTGAAATAGAAGACGGGATCAGGCTGTACGCGGACATGGGACTTGAGATCCACATCACCGAACTCGATGTAGGCATGGATGGTCGAACACCTGAAGAACAGGCTGAGCGCTATAGAGAGCTATTCCAACTGTTCAAGAAGTACAGCTATGCAATAACAAACGTTACACTGTGGGGAGTAGCAGACGACGCTTCCTGGCGCGGCGGCGAGGACCCTTTGCTCTTTGATAGAAACCACGAGCCGAAGCCAGCCTTTTGGGCCGTAGTCGACACAGAGAAGCCATGGCATGCAAACAGGGCGGAGTACACTGGAGCAGTGCTTTTCAAGAACAGTGCCGGTGAAGTCGTTGGCTCCCTGAAACCTGGAGAATACGTCGTGGACGATCTGGGCTTTGATCTGGATGGAGCGTCCCATCTGGAGGTTGCAAAGAGGCACCTGGTCACGTTCTATGAATCGAAAGACCTGAGTGGAGCGGTATGGCATTTCGCAGGCACAAGCGAGTTCAGCGGATCAGAGATGGCCGCTAGGACTGGGTCGCTCGCGATCAGGTATGTCGATGCGGCGAGTATCACACTGAGCAAACCGGTTGACGCAAATGCCGCGCAAGACAAAGCTTACAGGGCTGTCGATGGCGATCCGATGACTAGTTGGTCCCCCAGAGATACGCCGCCCTATTGGCTGAGCGTCGATCTTGGCGGGCGCTATCTTCTGACTCGTTGGGTAGTCAGTCTGCAGGGCACAGGACCGCTAATGGGCGGAATAGCTAACAGTCCGCTGAACGCGGCGGATTTCAGTCTGCAGGTCAGCGAGGACGGTGATGATTGGTTCGACGCAGATACGGTCACGGGTAACACTGCTAGCATTACCGACAGGGATCTAGACCCCGTCACTGCGAGATATGTGCGGCTATACGTGACCCGGCCTACGTCGCTGGACCTCAACCGAAACCTCGTAGTGCATGAGTTCGAAGTCCATGGACTGCCCTGCGAGTAGGACACAGGCCAGGTCCCGCTTCGCCGGTAGTTAGTGGGGGTGTTGCACCAGAATTGACAAGTTAGGATACTGGTGATATTATCGGAATGTGCCCTCGTACTGCGTAGCTAACCGGTTAGATTGGATGTAACTGGATATTCCAACGGACAATCGGCTGATCCGGTGCCGTTGTGTGACCGCTTCCTAACCGTTTAGCATCGGAGAGCAGCGTCAATAGCTGTGGGGGAGGTGAGATGATTCCTTAGGCTACGGGCTGTCAGGTTGTTAGGCAAATACTGCAATGCTGTATGGGTATTTGAGTAGTTCGAGAGGAGGACAGAGCATAATGAAAAGAGCTATCAGTCTAGTACTGGCGTTAGTCCTTGTGATTGCAGTGTCTTCCGTAGGTGCGGCTCACTGGCTGGATGACGAGTACGACTTCGGCGGCGAGACTGTCACTATTGTCGAGTTCTGGTCCGGATCCCCATTTAACCAAGGAGTCGGCGCCGCACATTTGGCAGCTATCGAAGAGAAATACAACTGCACGATTCAGTTTGCCTGGCCGGGTGGCGATCACGACGCATTTGTACAGAATGTTGCGACATATGTCATGGAAGGCGCACAGAACGTGGTCTTCGAGGGCCAGAACCAGTGGATATACTACGCAGCCGCCGAAGGCTTGCTGCTGCCGCTGACTGATATACTCGATCAAGGCTACTACGACTCTCTACCGGCAGGCATTGGCGCAGTGATGCCTGATCACAACAAGTTCTTTGGCGAGGTCTATGGGTTTGAGTGCGGCTGGATGGGCGGCCCTGATAAGTTCTTCCAGGAGACCCAGGCGGTATACTGGAACAAAGAGCTCTTCAGAAGAGAGGGTTTGCCTGATCTCTACGAGCTGTACGAGAACGGCGAGTGGACCTGGGAGGCCTTCAAGGACATAGCCATCAAGGCTACTGCCGACACCGATGGCGACGGAGTCATCGATCAGTGGGGCTACACTAGCAGAGGAGTCATGACCGACCCCGGAACAATGGAGTATTTCGTCTACATGAACGGCGGGGAACCGGTTCGCTTCGAAGGCGGACGGCTTCTTTTCACGATGAATGAGCCGGCGGCTATTGAGGCGCTGGAGTTCGCCAGAGAGCTGGTAGATCTCGGAGTCTACCTGGACTACGGTATCTGGGGTCCGTGGCAAAACGGCCAAGTCGCCATGAACATCAACATCCCGAGTGAGTTGTACGGTACCCACGAAAACCACTTCATCAATCAGGTCAACTTCGAGTTCGGCTACGTGCCTCTGCCCAAGGGGCCGAAAGCCAAGGATCATGTGCCCGTCAACCGCCTCACCTGCTTCGGCGTATTGCCGCTGACAGCTAAGAACCCCAAGGCATTGATTGCTCTCTATCATGACCTCTATGAGTTCACGAGCTATCAAGAGCCGTTCGCGTATGGCCCGGTGTACAATGGAAAAGCAATGAACGCCAGATCCGCCGACAGAGTGGAAGACGTGTATTGGAACCAAACGATTGGCGCGAATGCACCTGATCTGGAGACCATCGAGACGATCAGGTGGATGAGCGAAAACGCCACTGCTATGGGGCCATTTGAGCTTTACTTCGCCGTCAATGGATACACGCAGGCGATACAAGACATCGTCAACGGTGTGAAGCCCCCAGAGACTGCTATCGCTGAAATCCAGCCGGTGGTTCAGGCCTTCTTCGACGAGCTGTTTGGGCGCTGAAACAGGAGATGGTAGTTCGCATGGCGATCGAGAGCAGTCCCATTTAAGAAGGAGTGGTAGCAATGGCCAGAAAGGCAACGTTTGTCTTGTGCTCAGTTGTTTTGTTCTTGGTCTTCAGTTTGGGCGTCGCCTGCGCACACGCCGATGAGGCCTGGATGACAGTCGACGCCACATCTGGTGAAGTGAACTACTACGGCAGAGGTCTGACGAACTGGCGCAAAATCAATGCGGGCGAGGCCTACAACGGAGATGAGATCTACTCCGACAGGAATCTGCACGAGGCAGTGTTTGCATTTGAGGGGACGGCTGTTCGTTGGCTGGCTTCGGTGGGACCGAATAGAGGCAAGGCCAACGTCTACGTCGATGACGTGCTGGTAGCCGAGGACCTCGATCTCTACAGTGAGGAAATGGCCTATCAGGTCCCGGTATTCGAAACGATGCTGGACCTGGGTGTACACACCATAAAGGTTGTCCCTACTGGCACGAAGCGTCCGGAGGCGACCTTCTCAGCGATAACTGTTGACGCCTTCCAGTACATACCTTCTCTGTCCAACAGGATTGCGGACGCCTACGCGTTGCTGCGTCTGGCACCGTCGGTCGCTGAAGTCGAGCAGAAGCTAGTCTCCTACGACTACCCGGGCGAAGCGGTTCAGTCATTGATCCTGGCGATATCAAACGCATTGGAGGCGAACGCGTACTTCGCTCCTGGCAGCGAGGGGCAGATCGATGCATTGGTGCGCCTGGAGAAGGCAATGGCCAACTTCAGGGGCAGCAAGATAACCATAGCGCGTCCGTCGCTCTATTCGTTTGAGGAGAATCTCAACGATTCTCTCGGTCTTTTCCCTGCAACGGCAGTAGGCAACCTCGGATACGCGGATGGAGTGGTCGGCAAGGCGGCCAACTTGGATGGCAGTGTCCATATTGAGGTTCCTGCGGACCATCCGATTGCAACTGCTGAGCAGATGACTGTGGCCGCTTGGGTGCTCTGGAGAGAGGGCAACCAATGGCAGAGAATCCTCGACTTCGGCAATAGCACTTCACAGTACTTCTTCATTACTCCCAACTCGGGTAGCAACACTCTGCGCTTTGCAATCACTTCGGGGAAAGGCGAGAAGCTCATCGAGACTGCTCCGCTTCCGAAGAATGAGTGGGTTCATATCGCAGTTACGCTTGGCAACGGGGAGGCGAAGCTCTATGTCAATGGTGAGCTCGCCGCTACCGGCAGCATAAGCATCGTTCCGAATGATTTCAAGCCGGCTCGCAACTACGTGGGCAAGAGCCAGTGGCCTGATCCTCTGTTCAACGGTCTGATAGACGAGCTGTACATCAGCAACGTGGCTCTGACCGGCGAGGAGATCAAGGCGTTGATGGGAGCGCAATGACCTGCGTTCCCGGTACGAGTTTCCGGAGGGGATCCCTGTGGGGATCCCCCCATCTTCTAACCACTCTTTAGAATACGGGGTGGGCTAGACTTGAGGAACAGACGATTGGTTCAGCTGTCTTTTTTGGTCATGGCAGTTTCCGTCCTGTTCGCGACCGGAAACAGCAATGCAGCTTCTTACCGCAGCTATGGTTATGATTTCTTCGGTAAGGTAGTTCCTACACTCGATCCATACTCGCCCGAGAGAGTCATAGACGTGAACCAATATGCGAAGGATGTCAGAGACATTTTCATCACAGATGACGGGCGCATTTGGATAGCTGATTCCGGAAACAGCAGAGTGGTGATTCTGGAGCAGAACGGCGACCTGGTGGATATCATTCAGGCCTTCGCTACTGACAAGGGCCAAGACAAGCTCAGAGCTCCTGAGAGTGTCTTCGTCGGTCAAGACGGGACTATCTACATCGCTGATACGGGCAATCAGCGCGTAGTCGTCCTGGACAAGGACCGCAACTTCCTGTATCTCATCGCGTTTACTCAAGAAGACATAGAGAAATCTGACATATTCCCAGAAGGCTTTCGCTTCCGTCCTCGAAGCATAGGCCAAGGCGTTGGCAATAACCTTTACGTGATCTGTGCCGGCGTCTATGACGGAATAATGGAGTTTAGCGAGGATGGGGTTTTTCAAGGCTTCATCGGAGCTCCCAAGGTCACGCCATCGCTGAGGGACGTGTTGTGGACTCGGTTGGCGACTGAGGAACAGAGGGCCAGGCGAAGGTTATTCCTGCCAGTGGAGTTCAGCAAGCTTGATATAGATGAGAGGGGCTTTATCTACACGACTGTCGCCACGTCAGAGTTACAAGAAGAAGTGGTCAAGAGGCTGAGTCCGGGGGGACAAGACACTCTCGTCCGCGCAGGGAAACTCCCCATAGTAGGTGATATCAAGTTCGCCGCAGACATGGACCCCTATACCGGCCCGTCGACGCTCATAGACATAGTCGTGAGAGAGAACGGAATATACAGCGTGCTTGACAGCAAGAGGGGCAGGGTGTTCACATACGACAACTACGGGAACCTCCTGTATGTATTTGGCGGCCCCGGCAGTCACCAGGGTATGTTCAACCGTCCTTCGGCGATTGAAAGCTATCGGGACAGGTTGTTTGTCGCAGACAGAGGCAAGAACACAATCACTGTGTATCGACCTACGGATTATGCACGGTTTATCCACCTGGCTGTCCACTACTATGAACACGGGCAGTATGACAGATCCGCAGAGGCCTGGCGCAAGGTCCTGGGCCTGGACGCGAGTTACGAGATGGCCTACATAGGCATTGGAAGGAACTACCTCTTGCAGGGCGACTTCGTAAAGGCGATGGAGAACTTCCGACTCGGTCAAGACCGTCAGAACTACTCAAAGGCATTTGAGGATCACCGGTCTGAGGTGTTGCATGAGAATATCGGGCGAGTTGTGTCAGCTGTAGTTCTGCTCCTGGTTTTGATCTGGCTGATACTCAAGCATCGTGTCCCAGACAAGGTCAAGTCAAAGGTCAACGCGGCCCTGTCCCGCGGGGGAAGGGTCAAGCAGACCATCAGAGATACGCTGGAGGGAGTGTCATACGCCAAGCACTTGGCCTTTCATCCGTTTGATGGATTCTGGGACCTGAAGTATCTAGGAAAAGGCAGTGTTGCGAGCGCCACGGTGCTGCACGCCCTCTTGGTGTTCAGCCTGCTATGCAGCATCTACTACACGGGCTTTATCTTCAACACCCGGGACCTGAATTCTGTCAACGTGGTGCGAGAAGTGGCGATCGTGTTGGCCACCTTTGCACTGTGGTGTATCGTGAACTGGGGAGTCACCACTCTAACCGATGGCAAGGGCAGCTTCAGGGACGTTTTCATCTACTCAACCTATGCCTTGACCCCGCTCATCATGATGCTCATACCCACCACCATTATCAGTAACTACATGACCGTTGGTGAGGGCTATTACTATTATCTGTTCCTCAGCATTGCGATCGGGTGGACCGGGGCCCTTCTGTTTGTGGGCACCATCGTCACGCATGAGTATTCAGTGTCGAAAGCTGTGTTGTCGATTGGGGCCATTGTAGTAGGAATAGTCCTGGTGGCGTTCATTGGTTTGCTGTTCTTCATGATCATAGACCGACTGATCTACTTCGTCATCGACCTGTACAACGAGCTCACCTATAGGATGGTCTAGCCGCAGATATCGAAAGGGAGTTTCCGTACATGAAGAAGCACGTGATACTACTGCTAGTACCGCTATTCGCTATTATTCTCGCAGCTTGTCCGAGAGTAGAGGCAGCTACGGGTCTGGAAGATAGAGAAGTGGTGGCGGAGAACGAGTATTTGGTTCTGTACTTCAACGAGCAGGACACTTCCTTTGCTGTTCAGTGCAAGCAAAGCGGCAAGATTTGGCTAAGCAATCCCCCGGCTGGCAGCTCGTCTCCGACAACACTGCGTTCGCAGATAAACATTGTTCACGATCCGGACAGGGTCACTAAGGACAACTACGGCTACAGCAATCAGTATGAGAGGTCTAGGGTAACCCAGATCGACAACGGGGTAAGGGTAGACTACCAGTTCGTTGAGAAATGGACAGCCAATGACTATCTGCCTCAGCTGGTCCGTGCGGCTAAGTTCGACGACAGAGTGTTGAACAAACTGCAGGGGAAGGACAGGCAGGACATCAGGTCCAGCTACTATCTGATACAGTTGAGGAAGCTCGAGGAAGGCGAAGAACGGGTCGAGATCAAGGGACTGACTGCCGAGGACATCTTCGAGGACTATACTCTTGAGATTTTGGACGACGATCATCAGGAGGCGCAGACGAGGCTCGAGGAACTCAAGCGAGAGCTGCAACAAGTGGAGGGCTTGATCGCTTCATCCGGCTCAGACGATGAAGACCTGCCGCGCAGGAGGACAAAGCTGGAGTCAGACATCTCTAGACTCGAGAGGGACCTGCAGTGGCAGATTGAGGACATCACCTGGCATCTGATTCAGAACGTCATCCTGGCTAACAGGGCCGACATAACCAGGATCGAGGAGATTACCTTCCAAGACGTCGAACAGCTAGTTGATACGCCCACGTACATGAGAAAGACTATCCCGCGCTTTTCCTTGACCAGACTGAGCGAGGTCGTTGAGAGTGTGGGTTACACCCCGTTGGATGCCACGGAGGACCACATAGAAAACAACATCAACCCCACGGTTCCCAACCTGGAGATCTTCGAAGTCTCAATAGAGTACAGGCTGGATGGCGACAGCCTGCTTGTCACCATCCCGGTCGATGATGTCAAGTATCCCATCAAGGTTGTAGACTTCGAGGGAGAAGAACACACTTACCCCATAGTGTTTCTGGAGATGCTGCCCTACTTCTCCGCCGCGGGGCTGAATGACGAAGGCTACATCCTCGTTCCTGATGGGTCCGGGGCTTTGATATACCTGAACAACGGCAAGATATGGACCTCCACCTACAATCAGGCAGTGTACGGCCGGGATTACACGGAGGATCCCCCGGCCTACGCAACTACGTATCCTCAGCAGATACACCTCCCTGTCTTTGGATTGAAAAAGGGCGATCAGGCCTTCCTTGGGATAATTGAGAGAGGAGATGCGATCGCCCACTTGAGGGCCGACATTTCGGGGAAGAGAGACGACTTCAACCGGATCTTTCCTCGCTTCAACATAATCAAGTCAGGGACGATAAGTCTGCAACACGGCGGCTCCTTTAGCATATACCAGCCGGAGATGTACAAGGGAGACATACGGGTTCGCTATGTGTTCCTCGTTGGCGAAGAAGCCGATTACTCTGGAATGGCTCGCAGGTATCGGGAGTATTTGGTCGAGAACGGTCTGTTGACCCCCCTCAAGAGCGGCGATCCTCCTTTCCTCCTCGAACTGATCGGGGCTTTCCCGCGCACGGAGATCATGGTGGGGATACCGCGCAGTATCCCTTACCCGGCTACGACCTTCGCTGATGCGAAGGGCATTTTCGATGACCTGACTGGTGCGGGCATTGACAATGTCCAGCTGCGCTACAGAGGATGGCTGCGAGGAGGATTGGAGCATCAATACACTGACAACGTCGCTGTTGAGGGCAATCTGGGCAGTGAAGCCGAGCTCAAGGCCCTTGTAGCATACATCCAGGAGAACGGAGGTGCCATCTACCCCGACGTCGGGTTCTTGAGCGTCTATCGCAACCGTCTGTTTGATAGTTTCATCGGGATTAGAGATGCAGCCCGTCGTCTGGACCAGCTTACAGCCAGGGTCTACGATTACAACATTGCCACGTTTGAACCGGAGACCGCGAGTACGGCCATGGTCGTTTCCCCTCGCGTGCTCGAGCGGTTGGTTTCGAGTTTCATGAGCGGCTTTGACAGATTCGGAAGCAATGGCATCTCGCTCAGTCAGATGGGATGGCAGTTGAACTCTGACTTCAACAAGGCCAAAGGCCGGACGATAGACAGACAACAAGCGGCGGAGATCACTCGCAGCCAGATGGACCGCATTTCCCAGAAGTATGAAGTCATGGTGCAAGGCGGCAATCTATACACCCTGCCGCACACTTCGATCGTCGTCAACATGCCACTAGAGGACAGCGGCTACGATATCGTGGATCAACGGATCCCGTTCTACCAGATGGTTGTGAGCGGCTGTCTGACCTATGCCGGAGAACCGCTCAATTTGGTTTCCGACGCTCGCTCATATACGCTCATGAGCTTGGAAGCCGGCGCTCTTCCATACTTCTCGGTCGCAGCCGCCGAGTCTGAGGTCGTAAAGGGGACTAGGTATGACAAGTTCCACTCGTTCAACTACGGGCAATGGCGCGAAGCGATCATCGACTGCTACCTTGAGTATTACCCTGTCTACGAACAGATCTACGGCCGTAGATTCGTGCAGCACCAGCTGTTGCAGGACGGGGTGACAAAGAGCACCTTTGAGAACGGAGTGTCTATAGTGGTCAACTATAACGACTACGCTGTCGAGTACAAAGGCAGGACAATAGGTGCTAAGGGATACTGCTTATTGGAGGAGGATGCGCGATGAAGCTGCGCTTGCCGAGACTGAGTTTGACACAGAAGCACAACCTAGCCGGCTATCTCTGGGTATCTCCCTTCATTGTCGGCTTCATTCTGTTTTTCTTCGCTCCGATGCTGCAGTCGTTTCGCTTCGCTGTAAGTGAACTGAGTTTCACTCCTGACGGCTACGCACTGAAGCATGTCGGACTCAAGAACTTCTCGTATGCATTGACAGTCGATCCGGAGTTCAACCAACACTTCGTTGAGACCATAGTAGCCATACTGGTCAACATACCTGCAGTGATCCTATTCAGCTTCTTTGTGGCGACTGTTCTGAATCAATCCTTCAAAGGGCGAACCCTTGCCCGAGCTATTTTCTTTCTGCCAGTTGTTTTGACAGCCGGCGTGTTGCACGAGTTGGAAGTGGAGGATCTGATGTACCTGACCACGCAGGACAGGGACAGGGTGATGCTGTCTGCGGCGGTGGTCAGGGACTTTTTCTTGGATATGAGTCTCCCAAGAGCAATCATCGACTACGTGATAATAGCTGCAAGCAGTATTCCGCGGATAGTCGAGTATTCGGCCATTCCCATACTGATATTCTTAGCCGGATTGCAGTCTGTCCCCCCGGACATGTATGAATGCGCCAGGATAGAGGGTGCGACCGGATGGGAGACCTTCTGGAAGATAACGTTCCCTCTGGTCTCACCGCTGCTTCTGACCAATGTGGTGTTTATCACGATATACTCGTTCACCGCGCCGGGTAACGCACTCGTCAGCTATATCTCATCTCTTGCATGGGGGAGAGGCATATTTGGTGTCAGTGTCGCCATGAGTCTGATGTACTTCCTGGCGATAGGTGTGATCCTGCTGATCATAGGCTTTGTCGTGGGCCGCAACGTCGTGTACATGGAGTAGCATACTGGCAAAATGCGCGAAGGGTTGATGACTCATGAACGTGATTCTTAAGGCGAGACTCGCAGAGATCTCCTGGTCGGTTTTTCGAGGGGTTCTCATTATCGGTCTGTGCTTCCTGATAGTGCATCCGGTCCTCATGAAACTGTCTACGACAATAATGACGGAGACCGACATATTCGACAGGACTGTTCAGTGGGTGCCTCGCAACTTCGATTTGTCTCGTGTGATCAAGCACTACGCCGAGATTATGCAGAACATGGATTACTGGCGGTCAACCCTGAACTCTCTGGTGTTCTCGCTAGTGATCAGCCTCTGCCAGCTTTTGTCTTGCACGATGATTGGCTATGGCTTTGGGCGCTACAACTTCAGAGGCAAGGGGTTTCTCTTTGCCCTGGTCATATTCACCCTTCTGGTGCCGCCTCAGATGATAGTCATTCCTCTGTTTCTCAACTTCCGATACTTCGACTTCTTCGGGCTGTTGGAGGGAGGAGGCTACAACCTGATCGGGACCTACTGGCCCTTCCTTCTGACCGCGCTGACTGGCACAGGTGCGAGAAATGGCTTGTACATCTTCATAGCTCGTCAGCACTTCCGCGGTATGCCGCGTGCTTTGGAGGAGTCTGCGTATATTGACGGTGCGAGTCAGTTCAGGACGTTCTGGGAGATAATGCTGCCCGGCGCCACACCCATTATGTTGGTTATCTTCTTGTTCTCCTTCGTTTGGCAGTGGAACGACGTATTCTACACAGGCATATTCATGCGAGGCGGCATGACCTTGCTGCCGTTCAGTCTTCGAAACCTGATAGGGAAGTATCACTGGAGTATCAGCGCGGAGTACAAGACGATAGTCAATAACACGGGCATGGTCCTGTTCCTGCTGCCCATACTGCTGTTCTACGTGTTCCTGCAGAGGTATTTCGTCGAGAGCGTCGAGAGAACCGGAATCGTCGGCTAGAGCTCTCCCGTGCCTCTGTCTTGGTCATGGCTTAGGGAGGTAAGCTTAGGCCGCGCTTCAGAGGCTTCCGTAAGTTCTTGGTGCGGGATAAGGAGGGCATAGACAAATGGCAAACAGAGCTGATGATTTGACGGCCGTCTTGCCAGACGGCCGGATGTTCGAGTTCTGGGAGATGGAACCGGTCTTCGAGAGAGAGATTCATGTTGACAATCAGAACCCGGCCGCCTCCGACCAGAACGACGGCACCATGGAACGGCCTCTCAAGACCATCAATGCGGCAGCTCAGATAGCGACTCCCGGCACAAGAGTGCTGATTCACCGCGGAGTGTACCGTGAAACAGTCCAGCCTGCTATGGGCGGGCTTGGACCGGACAAGATGATCAGCTATGAGGCGTATCAAGGAGAAGAAGTGATCATCAAGGCGTCCGTCGAGGTGAAGGATTTCAAGCCCAGTGTCGGTTGGAGAGTCGGAAGAGGGTTTGGAAGGAGCAGCATTCCGGACGGACTCAGGATATGGGAGATCGAACTGGATCCTGAGGACTTCAAGGGCTACAACCCCTTCTGTGCCGTCAACATCCTTCATGATCGGCTGTTCATTGAATATCACAAGACCGATATGACGCCATATCTCAACAGAAGGGGAATGGTGTTTGTAGACGGCAAGCCCATGAAGCAAGTTCCTCTGTACTACATGTTGGGCGAGTGCGACAACTCCTATTGGGTCGAATCCAACGGTCTCAAGGTCCACATACGTCTCGCAGGCGATGACGATCCAAGAAACCATACAATCGAACTGACCAACCGAGAACAGTGCTTCGCTTCCAAGGTTCCTTTCTTGTCATACATCCGGGTGAAAGGACTGACTCTGGCGCATGCTGCGACCGGCGCGCCGGTGCCCCAGCGCGGGTCGCTCTCACTCAATCGCGGGCATCACTGGATAGTTGAGGATTGCACGATTGACTGGTCAAACGCGACCGGAATCGACTGCGGGAACGAGTGTTGGCATCGAACCATATCAGAGGGACAAACCATCGGGCACTCTATCATCAGGCGGTGTACGATCAAGGACGCGGGTGTGTGCGGAATCGCAGGTCTGGGCGCAAAGAACATGCTCATTGAGGACAACTTGATCGTCGGGACAGGTTGGCAACGCATGGAACTGTCCTGGGAAGCAGGAGGCATCAAGTTCCACCATTGCGCCAACTCCCTCATTCGCCGCAACGTCATCAAAGACTGCTACGGGTGCGATGCACTGTGGCTGGATGTCGGCAACGACAACAACCGCATCACCTCGAATGTTTTCCTCAACGGGATCGATTCCAGGGAACACATATTCATTGAGTGCACTCGCGATTCGGAGAACCTCATTGACAACAATGTGATATGGGGTGTGGATGGCAGGTATGACAGGAATGCAGTGCCCGTCTTGAGAGGCTCTTCCGGATGGTACCGGACGACCGAGTCGGAGACCACAAATGGGTATGGCATTTACCTGGAAGGTACAGACAGGCTGCGGATAGTCAACAACCTGATTGGAAAGTGCAACAAGGCCGGCTTCTTTGCAAAGGTGGTAGCGTTTCGACTCCATCCCAAGCGCGGCGGCACTTCAAGGGAGAACAAGTTCTTTAACAACCTGTTCTACGACTGCGGGGAAGCAGCCATAATCCTTCCCAACGAGCACAATGCAGTTGATGGGAATGCCTATGCCAAGATGCCGCCTGGATACCTTCGAGTCATGTTTCCCGAACCGGAAATGTGTCTCGATCTCGCCACATGGCAGGAGTTCTGCGGGTTCGACATGGCTGGCTGTACGGGTGACTTAGAGATCGATATTGACAGCGACAACCTGACCATGGAGGTTACGCTCAAACAGGAGCTGCCGACGGTCAGGACAGACAAGAAGGTGCTCACTGACTTCCTTGGCGACGCAGTTGGTGAGTGCAGGGTTGCTGGGCCTTTCGCAGGACTCAGAGCCGGCTCAGTGCGGTTTAGCATCGACCCGAGGAAAAAGAGTGATTAGGAGGTCGGGAATAGGCGATGAAGAGCTTGGTTCTTCACGATAGGCTTGTTGTGCTCTTGGCCATGCTGCTATTAGTCGGAGCTAGTTCGCTTGAGGCACTTGCTTGGGAAGGTATGCCGACACCGCCTCTGCGTGTCGAAGGCAACCAACTCAAAGATCCTGCGGGTAATAGCGTATTACTGCATGGCTGGATGCAACCCACTGCGAGCTATTTCAACGGGCGCGGGAAATGGTACATAGACCCATGGAACTTCAAGCAACTGAGGTCTCTCATAGTGCGAGCGGGAGTAAACGACCTGCTGAGCTACATGAATGAAGTTGCGACAGTCATGAGCGATACCGCCCCCAGGTATGGGAGAGACCATGGATGGTACTGCAGCTTCGTTCGTGTAAATACAGACTCCGTGGGCGGATGGTCAAGTGCTGACGGACTCATAGATCCAGAGCAGTTTGATGCATGGATAGCCAACTTCCTCGTTCCGTACGCCAATCACCTGCGGACTCGCGGCATCTACCTAGTACTGTGTGCGACGGGCCCTGTAGTTGTAAACGTGGATGGCGACATGTCCAAGAACGCCAGCCAAGGCACTCAAGCAAGGCTGCTGACGTTTTGGGAGGAAGTTGCCAGTGCGCCGGGAGTCAAGAACGCAGACAACATAATGTTTGAACTGATGAATGAGCCTGTGAAGATCGAGTCTGTCCCGGGAAACGGCCGCTGGGGAATGGGGAGCGCCGTCTACTTCAAGGCCTTTGCTGAATGGCTGCAGCCTATAGTCGATGTGATTCGTGGCACAGGTGCGAACAACGTCATATGGGTTCCGACACTCGAATGGCAGGGATCGCCTCACCAATGGGTTGACTTTCCCTTTTCGGGTGAGAACATCGGAATCGCAGCTCACTTCTACCCTGCATACGGTGGGGTCTTTGATAATGCTCAGGCCTTGCAGAGTCTGTGGCAGAGGCAGTACAAACCTGCTGCCGACCGGTGGCCCATGATTATCACTGAGATGTTTTGGACGCCATATCCGGATGATCCCCGGAATCTCGTCAATGGAAGCACGGCTGCGTTTGGAACGAACATCAAGAAGGCCATCGACGACCAAGGCAACGTCTCCTATCTCGTAGGCTTCATTGGCGATCTCCTTGAGGACCTCAACGAGACTCGACCAAGCGACTGCTCTCTGAGTACAAGAGAGGGCGCGCAAGCGTATTTCGACTGGCTAAAGGATTACGCGAGCCAAAGCAAGATATCGCATGGATACAGGGCAGTCCCCGGCAAGATCGAAGCCGAGAGATACGAACGCATGTCAGGGGTAAGAGTCGAGTCCAGTCCCGAGAACCTCTCGGATAGGTTCATCCGTTGCACTGATTCGGGCAGTTGGGCGAGTTACTTGATTGATGCCGCAGCGGCCGGCAGTTATGTCATGAGGTTCAGGATCGCAGCTGGGGCGGATGCAAACGGCGAACACGGTGAAGTGGCTGTTAAGCACGAGTCTGGGCAGACACTTGGCGTCCTGACAGCAGATCCCGCCCAAGTGGAGGGCTGGCATGTTGGATCGATTGTCATTGACTTGACAGAAGGCGAGCACGAGTTGGTGTTCGAGTTTCAGGGAGAGGGCCGGGTTGATCTCGATTGGTTTGAACTCAGCCTCATGGCTGAGGACGATAGCTTCTGAACCGCGACTTGGCCGGAGTAACGATGAGAGTTGTAGTTCAGAAGTAGTGCTTATGAGTGACCAGCATGACATATTTGTGCCGCTGGAGGAGATGGCAGTGCAGCATTCGCAGGTAGTATGGGTCTCGCTATTGATGGCCATGATCATTTGCTCAGCTTCTCTGTCCGCTTGGGCCCAACACGGCATCCAAGCCGTGTTCTACGTGTCGCCTGACGGCGACGATCAAGACCCTGGCACCATAGAACGCCCGTTTCGAACCATTGAGCGGGCCAGGAACGCGGTGAGGGAGTTCAACAGCGACATGCAGGGAGACATAGTCGTCTACCTGCGAGACGGCGTTTATCAGATAGATCGGACAATCGAGTTTACTGAACAGGACTCGGGCATGAATGGCTTTAGGGTCATCTATCAAGCGTATCCCGGGGAGAGTCCGGTCATCAGTGGCGGCATCCAGGTGACCGGCTGGGAGCACCATGATGGGAATATCTACAAAGCCCGGCTCGAGAGGGACACTAAGCTGAGGGGACTCTACGTCAATGGGCGCAGAGCTGTCATGGCGCGAAGGAACATAACCGCTCTCGGGGGCTATGGCACCTATCGCATAACACAAGGAGAGGCAGACTGGGCTTGGATTGACTGTTCGTTCTACGACGGCGTCAAGTACAACTCTGCTGACTTGCCCCGAATCGAAAACCCTGAAGACTTGGAGATCATAACCTCCTCAACGTGGAACCTGAACCTGGTAACGGTTCGTGATCAGATCAGCGTTGACGACTATCAGGTTCTGCTCTTGCAGCAGCCTTACGGTGCAGGAGCCCAGAGCTTTGGCTGGGGAACAGAGTTCAAGGTGTCAGGCGATCAGGTGCTTCACAATGCCTATGAGTTCCTGGATGAACCGGGCGAGTTCTACTTCAACAAGAACACCAAGACCTTATACTACTACAAACACGAGGATGAAGACCTCGCTACTGCGGTTGTCATTGCCCCAATGGTAGAGGGATTGCTCAGCATAAAGGGCAGCTCGCTGGAGAGCAGGGTTGAGAACCTCAGCTTTGTCGGGATCACATTTGCCTACTCGGATTGGAACCTCGTAGAAATAGGGGGTTCTCGAGGTCAGGCCACGCTTCAGGGACCGACTGCGATCATAGCAATTGGCAACCTGAACTGGCATTTCGATGTCTACAGGGCGTTTGATGTGCCGGGCGCAGCTATAGAAGTCGAGAACGGCAGATCCATCGTTTTCGAGCGGAATACGATCAAGCACACGGGCAACATCGGGCTGGCCATGACGAACGACGTAAGCGATTCCAGGATCATCGGAAACAAGATACTGGACACTGCGGGATCCGCGATCGTCATAGGTCATCCCCAGCACGTGTACGAGGGCGATGGTCCAGAGATCAAGCATCCCTTTGGCGTCGGCATTGAGAAGGAGAAGTACCCGCCTGGCGTAGAGGGTGTTCCGAGGAACAACGAAATCAGCGACAACTACATAGATGGAGCTGGAGTGTTGTTTCACGGCCAGAATGCGATAATGGCTTTCTTCGTGGAGGGTCTCCGGATCACGCACAACATGGTCAGAAACATCCCATACGGGCCGATCAGTGTGGGATGGAGTTGGTGGAACTTCAACGGCGACAGCGACAGCATCATACCTGGAATCCCTACCAGAGTTGCAGGCAACAACCAGATCAACTACAACAGGTTGATCGACTATGGACTCGTCTTGACCGATACCGGCGCTATCTATTTGTTGGGCGCAATGCCCGGAACCACTGTAAGCGGCAATTACGTAGTAGCCAGCTCGAAGTATATGTTGAACGCCGTACATCCTGACGAGGGCACCTCGGGAGTCACGGGGAGAGACAATGTGTTTAACATCGGCAGCATGAACAACTTCGAACTGAACGATTGGGGCAGGAAGAACAACATCCACTTTGACAACACCTACACGACGAGCAGGACTGTCCGACTGGGCGCTCCAAACGTCTCCGTAACAAATCTGCGTGTGTATACCAGCGGTATCTGGCCGGCCGAAGCCCTTGAGATCATCGAGAATTCGGGCCTGGAGCCTGAGTACATGGATCTGGCTCCTCTGGAAGAGGTGATCTTTGTTGCCCACGCGGTGGTTGATGCTGGATCCCGGGTTCCCGTGAAGCTTCCAAAGAGCTTCAGCGGGAGTATTTGGTTTGCACCAATGGACACGCAGGAGTTCAAGCCCGGTCCAAACATGACTAAGGCTGATCTGGACAAGGGTGTGATCTACGCTCCAATGGAAGCTGGCCCCTACAAGCTGTTCGCTCTGGACGATCAGGGCAACATCATCATGCAGTCTAAGGGCACCTTGCTATGCAAATAGCCCAAGTCAGTTCTGAGTACGAAGTACGAAAGGACGGGTGAGGCGCATGAAGCATGGTTTTCACTTGAGGTACAGCTCTCCGGCAGACGCCTGGCGAGATGCAATTCCTCTTGGCAACGGCAGACTAGGCGCGATGGTCTACGGTCACACGGATATCGAGCGAATCCAGTTGAACGATGATTCCCTGTGGTATGGCAGATTCATCGATCGCAACAACAGCTCGCTAAAGAGTAAACTGCCTGAAATCCGCCGGTTGATTCTCGATGGGGACATATACCATGCTGAAGAGATGATCATGAAGCATATGGTTGGCACACCTGCCGGCATGCGCCATTACACGTTGCTGGGCGTACTGAACATCGCCATGAATCGACACCTGCCTTTCGTCATGGGTTCCCTGCCAACTAGTGACTCTGCAGAGGAGTACGAGATGGATCTTGACCTGATGACAGGCGTCTTGGACATAAGGCACAAAGCAGCGGGAGTGTCCTACCGGCGCACGGCGTTTGTCAGTCATCCGGCGCAGGTGATGTGTATTCGCTATACCTGCGATGCTTCGAGGGCAATCAATCTAGACATGTTCCTGAACCGTGTTGTCCCTTCGGACGCTGTTGTCATGGATGATCGCAGGCCAGGTCGCAGAGTGGCTGCCGGCGGCTGGCCTGCTACCAGAGTGGATCTGATTCGCAGTATCGACGACCGGACCATGCTCATGCGGGGTAATGATGCCGGCGTAGAGTTTGCGGCTGCGGTCAGAGTCGAATGCGACGGTGTGGTCGAGAATCCAGTTTCGCAGTTGGTCGTAAGAGACTGTAGCGAGGTGACCCTATACATCGCATCGTCCACTTCGAATCGCGTCCAAGACCCGGTTTCTGAGGTGACAGCGAGGCTGGATGCGGCAGAAGGCCAAGGCTATGACAGACTGCTGCACGAGCATGTCGAGGACTTCTCCGCACTGATGAACCGCTGTGTGCTTGAGCTCGCGCCTTCATCGACGGACTACACTGACAAGAGGATAGAAGCTGTTCGAGCAGAGAAGGTCGACCCAGGATTGGCGGCACTGTATTTCCAGCTGGGCCGCTATTTGATCGTTTCAGGCGGAAGGGAAGGCAGCTCTGCGCTGAACCTGCAGGGCATCTGGAACCATCAGTTCACGCCCATGTGGGACAGCAAATACACGATCAACATCAACCTCCAGATGAACTACTGGCCGGTAGAAGTGACCAATCTCTCGGAGCTGCATATGCCCTTGATGGAGCTTCTGGAGAAAATGCATGAGAAAGGTCGGGAGACAGCCCGTGTCATGTACGGCATGCGCGGCATGGTCTGCCACCACAACACTGATTTCTATGGAGACTGTGCACCTCAGGATTGGTATATGGCGGCGACGCCTTGGGTGACTGGATCCGCCTGGTTAGGTCTGCACGTGTGGGAGCACTATCTGTACACCAAAGATCTGAGTATCCTGAAGAGAATGTACCCAGTCCTGCGCGATATGGCTCTGTTCTACCAAGACTTCTTGATAGAGGTTGACGGCAAGCTAGTCACATGCCCTTCTGTATCACCGGAGAACCGCTATATTCTGCCCGATGGTTACGATACCCCGATTTGCGTGGGACCTGCGATGGACAACCAAATCCTGCGCGAGTTCTTTACTGCCTTGATCAAGATTCAACAACTGCTTGGTGTGGACCTGGATTTCTCACAGACACTTGCAGACATGGCATCGCGGTTGCCGCAGGACAAGATTGGCTCCAAAGGCCAGCTGCTCGAATGGGATCAAGAGTATCCGGAGCTGACTCCGGGTATGAGTCACATTTCACATCTGTTCGCGTGTCATCCCGGCTGCAGCATCAACTGGCGAGATACGCCAGAACTGATGGAGGCAGTCAAGAAGTCTCTGGAGATCAGGGCAGCGCATGGCGGTGCGGTGGCAGGCTGGCCGTTGGCATGGCACATCAATATGAACGCAAGGTTGCTGGATGGTGTGGAAACAGACAAGTGCATCAACGGTATGCTGGCGAGATCTGCGGCTCGAAATCTGCTCAATGCCAGAGGGGTGTTCCAGATCGATGGGAACCTTGGTGCAACTGCGGGAATCGCCGAATGCCTGCTGCAAAGCCATATTGCTCTGCACTTCCTGCCGGCATTGCCCGTATCCTGGCAAGATGGCAGTGTCAAGGGACTAAGGGCCCGGGGAGCGAGGACTGTTGACCTGAAATGGGAGGCTGGAGCGCTAAGAGAAGCGATTGTCCGTCCGGATTTCGACGGCGACATTGAGGTGGTAGGGAAGGCTCTCAGGGTGACGTGTGGCACCTCCGAAGTTGTGACGCAAACGACTGAACTGGGCTTTTCCTTCTATGGTGAGGGAGGCAAGGTCTACAGGCTGACGCCTTGAGCTTAGCGTAAACTTGATCCGGGCGCGCGGAGACATGGTGGCGAAAGCGATGAGAGGGACGGAAGGGAGCTGGAAGTGACATGAAGAAGAGAGACCTCTGTCAAACCACCTCGTAGAGAGGAA
>Ga0134103_1000547_pt1 | contig 44700 bp, 39 predicted proteins | sample 14_taG_2_FD_94445 | JGI IMG/M metagenome (GOLD analysis project Ga0134103, IMG submission 94445) | Switchgrass degrading microbial communities from high solid loading bioreactors in New Hampshire, USA - 14_58_20_212_A1 metaG | ecosystem: Engineered > Bioreactor > Semi-continuous > Anaerobic >...
TAGAAAGCTCTTTGGCTCTAATTACTTACTCGCGTCTTCTTGCGTCGCAAGTTACTCAATTCATTAACGAGTTCCTTATCGTCTTACACTGTTCACTTTTCAAAGTCCATATCCGCCTCTCTTGAGCATTTTATTGCTCTCACCCGTGCGGCTTTTATATATTATCATGGTCTATATACTTTGTCAACACCTTTTTAAAGAATTTTGTCACTGGTATTTTATTACACAAAAAAACGGGTGAATTATATTTAAAGTCTTTGTTTTTTGCTGCTCGCCGTAAAGCTGAGATACCTATACACTATATGCATAAAGTGATACACTATTATAATGAAAATAAAACTTTATATTTATAATGAAAACAAATTATAATGAAAACAAAACTTTATATTATATATGGAGAGAGAATTGTATGGAAAAGCAAAACAATACTGAAACGAATAAAAAGTATATTAAACCGGATTCCAATTCGTGCTCCCACTTTCCTGCTTTATTATTCAGGATGAAATATATTAACCGATGGAGCCTCATGAGAAACACCGAATCGGAGAATATTGCGGAGCATAGTCTTGAGGTTGCAATAATAGCTCATTTACTGGCAACCATCAAAAATAAGTATTACAACGGGAACTTAGATCCGAATTATGTAGCTGTTCTTGCAATATTCCACGATGCCAGCGAAATAATTACCGGCGACATGCCAACACCTATAAAATATTTTAATCCTGAACTCAATGAGGCTTATAAAAATGTTGAGAAAATTGCAAACCAAAAACTTTTGTCCATGCTTCCCGATGATTTTAAAGATACTTATGAGAAAATACTGTTTCATGAGGGAAGTGAAGAATGGGCTTTGGTCAAAGCAGCAGACAAGCTTGCAGCATATATTAAATGTATTGAAGAAGAAAAAGCGGGTAACAAGGAGTTTTTAAAGGCAAAGGAATCTATTTATAATTCTTTGAAAGAAATGGACAGACCTGAAGTAAAGCATTTCATGGATCTGTTTATGTGCAGCTTTTCATTGACCCTGGACGAATTGGATTATTAATTATGGATACATATATTTTGATATATTATTGTAATAAGTTAGAATCAAAAAAGTAGAAACGAAAGAAACACATAAATTTATTTTCACTTTATAAAGCTTTATGTTCATTATATTTGCTTTATGTTAATTACATTTTACATAAAGCAATTTTTTATTAATATTTTTAATTTTATCCCTAAACAGCCCCCTAAAATTTTATTGCATTTCGTATTACTATATATATATTAGTATAAGTTGACCTAGTAATAAATTTTGCGGTACAATAGAATAAACCTGTGCTAAATATTTCTACGTCGAATATTAATATATGTTTACGTATTATATATATTTGGGTTTAATATTCCTTGATTATATTAAGCTAATTTAATGGAGTCGTCTTTAATTTACGGGGGTGAAATAAAAAATAATATTAATCTATTTACATTATCAAGATTCTTTATTTAGGATTAAGTGTATTTTTTGAGGGGAGAGTGAAAGTTTTATGAGAAAAAAGCTTCTTATTATCGAGAAGGTGCAAGTCATCCTTCTGATAATATGTATGGCAGCTTCCATTTTAGCCGTACCGCTCAACGTATCTGCAGAAACTGAAGTCAATTTTGCAAAGGCTCTGCAATTGTCTCTTTATTTCTATGATGCCAATAAATGCGGTGAAGGTATTACGGGTGGAAGGCTTGAATGGAGAGGAGACTGCCATGTTGAGGATAAGGAAATACCGCTTATACCAATGACGGAAAAATGTGTCGGGACAAACCTTTCACAGAGTTTTATCGATACGTACAGAGACATATTGGATCCTGACGGAAACGGTACCCTGGAACTGAGCGGCGGAATGCATGATGCCGGTGACCATGTTAAATTCGGGCTTCCCGGTACCTATGCAGCATCAACGGTTGGCTGGGGATATTATGAATTTAGAGACGCTTATGAAAAAGTCGGAGAAAAAGACCATGTAGAGGATATATTAAGATGGTTTAACGATTTTTATTTGAAGGCAACTTTTTTGGATGACAACGGAAAAGTAGTTGCTTACTGTTATCAGGTGGGAGAAGGAAATATAGACCACAACTTTTGGAATCCCCCGGAACTTCAAAATTCAAGTTATCTTCTGGACTTTGCAAGACCTGCATATTTTGCCACAGTGGAAACACCGGCAAGCGACCAGTGCGCGGGCGCGGCTGCATCCCTAGCTATAAACTACCTCAATTTTAAGGATGAAGACCCGGAATATGCGCAAAGATGTCTTGATACTGCTATTGCCCTTTACGAATTTGCCAGGGAAAACAGAGGACTGGGCGAATCCGGTGGTTTTTACGGTTCTTCCTATGACCATGATGAATTGGCTTGGGCAGCTGTTTGGCTTAATATAGCAACCGGAGATATGGATTATATCGATCACATCGTAGAGGTAGACGATGAAGGTTTTTACACCGGTTATATGCAGAGAATCATCCGAGACACAGGAAACAGTTGGCAAAATATTTGGGTTCATTGTTGGGATACCGTTTGGGGAGGAGTATTTGCAAAGCTTGCTCCTATAACCAACACCGACAGAGACTGGTACATATTCCGCTGGAACCTTGAATACTGGTCCGGCATACCTCATGAAAATCCCAACGACACAACCTTCCTTGCACAAAGTCCTGCTGGCTACAGTGTAGTTAACGCATACGGTTCTGCAAGGTATAACACGGCAGCACAGCTCTGTGCCCTCGTATATAGAAAATATACCGGCAGGGAAGATTTCGCAGATTGGGCCAAAGGTCAAATGGAATATATCATGGGCAATAACCCTATGGATAGAAGCTATATCGTGGGATATTCGGAAAACTCTGCAAAGCATCCCCATCACAGAGCAGCTCACGGCTCCAAGACTTATAGCATGCTGGATCCTGAGGAACACCGCCATACCCTCTGGGGAGCTTTAGTAGGAGGTCCTGACCTCGATGACTTCCATGTGGATGAAACTCCCGATTATGTGTATAACGAAGTGGCCGTTGACTACAACGCCGCTTTTGTAGGTGCATGTGCCGGGCTTTACCATTATTACGGCGAAGCACTCGGACACAAGCCCATTGAAAACTTCCCTCCAAAGGAAGAAGATGTTGAAGAATTTTTCCTGGAAGCAAAAGTTGAGCAGGAAAACAAGGAAAGAACACAGGTAACAATAAAAGTTTATAACGATACCTGTCATCCGCCAAGATTTATAAGAGGAATGATGACCCGTTATTTCTTCAATATTTCCGAGCTTCTCAACGCCGGTCAAACGATTGACGATATGACGGTTGACGTATATTATGACGAAAATGCGGCAAGTTATGACGGTCCTGCAACTTTAAGAGGACCGATTAAATACGATGACAGCGGCACATATTATGTGGAGCTTGATTGGACAGGCCGCACCATATACGGATCCCGCGAAATTCAGTTTGCGTTGGTTTCCAGCCAGGACTCCAATTACAACAGTAATTGGGATCCTACAAACGACTACAGTAGAAAAGGGTTGGGAAAAGAATACTCCAGAACGGATAGAATACCTCTGTATGTAGACGGTGAAATAGTTTACGGACATGAACCTGAGAAGGTTATACCTTCTCCTACACCTACTCATGATCCGAATGTAACAATGTCTCCAACACCGGTAGAAACGCCGTCTCTTGAAATTATGTATAAGTCCGACGATTCAATTTCGGCAATAAAAGACATTAAAGCATCGATCAAGATTAAGAATACGGGAAAGAAACCTGTGGATCTTTCAGATGTAAAAGTACGCTATTGGTTTACTAAAGACTCGGCCACAAGCCAGGAATTTGCTTGCGATTATGCACATATCGGCAAGAGTTTGATTACAAGCAAATTTGTCGATCTTGAGACCCCTGTTGAAGGTGCGGATTGCTACCTTGAAATTGGTTTTTCGGAGGATGCGGGTATTTTAGGACCGGGTGCAAATACGGGAGAAATTCAGTTTAGAATTATTAAAGGTGGCTATGAAGCCTATGATCAATCCAATGATTACTCCTATGTTCCCGATGTAAAGGAATTTGCCGAAAATCCTCACATAACAGCATATGTAGATTCAGTTTTGGCTTATGGTGTCCCACCGGTCGAAGAAGATATTCCCGAAATTTTATATGGAGATGTCAATGGCGACGAGTCGGTTGACTCCCTCGACTTATCCATTTTAAAGAGATATGTTTTAAGAAAAATAAATAAACTGGATGTTCCGGACACTTATGCAGACTTGAATGTCGACGGCAGTGTCGACTCTTTGGACGTAACCATCCTTAAGAGATATTTGCTAAGGAAAATAAAGAGTTTGCCGTTAATAACGGATTAACAACTTTGTCATCCTCTTATTGGTTTTAGCTGAGCAAAGGATTGCTAAGCCAAAACCATTATATAATAAAAAGTCTCCCTTTTGTGGTTGGCCCCTATTTTCCCACAAAGGGAGGCTTTTTAATTGTCCAATGCTTTCTCACATTTACCGACTTTTAGCTAAACATCTTGAATGCATCCATAAATTGATAGTAGAAATAGATAATAACATATACAATCAATACAAAAATCAGTGCAAACTGAACCTTGATATTCTGATTCTGTCTTTTTCTAAGTTCTTTTTCCAAGGTTTGAATTCTCAAGTCGTTAAGCTCATTTTTAAGGTATGTCATCTGAGATGTATTGTCATATCCGTTAAGTCTCGTCTGCATAATATCGCAAAATTTTATTACATATCTCAATGGTACCCTTTTTTTCAACTGTTTGAGTGCATATTCCTCACCGTACTCGATGTTATCAATAAATATTTCCAATTCCTCCGCCATATCGGGATTGGCATTGGGAAGAAAGTCTTTAACGACATCTCCCAAAAATATATTAACCGATCGGGAATATTGATAATACAACATGCTGTAGAAAGCAGGAAAATCGTCCATGATATTTTTATTCTTTTTTTCAATCTTCTTTTGAATTTCGTCAACAGGATACAGCCACGCCAACACAACGCCCAGCATACTGAATATTCCCAGCATGCTCTGAATTTGCATTATTACCAGGGATGCCAACAACGCCAGTGCTGAGAGCACTATTTGCCGTGCTCTTAATTCTTCCGGAGTCATTTTGAGATCCAGTCTTTTAATCATCGACCTGTACTCATCTTTCTTGGCTTCGCTTAACAGAACATTACTTGTAACCTTTCGGATCACAACGTCTCTAAAATAATAAAACTTTTCCATTCTGACTTGATTTTTTTTGCTCAGAATAAAGTCTCTTGATATTTTTTTACGTTTTGACGAAACGGGTTTAATAAGCGAAAACACAACCAATACCGTAAGATATATAATTGAAGCCAGCGCAGCCAATTTCATAAGACCGGTCATCTTAACTGCCTCCCTTCTTTATGGTTATATCTCTTTGCAACATCTGACATCTTGCAAAGGAGAGGCAAACAGTTATAATCATTGCTGCATTTATAGTTCTCCCCAGATTCGTAAACAGCATGAATCTTCTAAGGTCCGGATTTGTTAGAGAATAAAGCACAAATAAGAATATCAGAGCAGTTTTAATAATAAATTCCCTGTTCATTTCCCTGAATATTCTGTTTTTTCTTGCATTGATCTCTCTTAAGGCAGCATTCTCATCCACGATATCCAAAAAGATATCCGCCATTCCTTTACGCTCGTTATATTCAAAAACTATTGCCTTTTCCGCGAAACTGTCAAATTTAGGTCCCAATTGCCGGTTCAAAACCTCCATAGCCCTCTTAAAGGAATAACCATGGTTTTCACAATTATCAACAAACTGCATAAAATACGGCCGTATCATGGGACTGATCTGCTCTTTTGACTCCAGCACCTTTTTAATGGCAACCAGTACGCCTTCTCTTGCAAGGGGGCATAATAGATCTTCTGCGTCCATAATGGCATCAATTTTTGCCGACTCGCCATGGCGTGCCTGGGTTATAAAATATGTAAAACCTGCAACCGTTAATGATATGGTTACCAATATTGAAAGAATTATATTTTTTACAAATAAAAATATAAAAATTACAGCGACTATTATCAAAAAAGTCAATACAGTATTAAAGCCTTCCAGTGTAAGGGGCAGATGGTAGTCTTCTATCAGATTCTCAACCATATTATTATATTTGGTGATAAGATTATTCTTTTCTTTTTCTATCTTTTTTCTCTTAATTCTTTCGGTAGTTTTCTCAGTGTTAATTTTAGCCAGTCTTTCGGTTAACCAAGCGTAGAATCTCCTAAATGAATCCAGAGGATTAATTTTAAATATCAGAAGCAATACAATGATTATATTTATAATAATAACAGCAAACAATATACTATATGTTTTCGGCATCATATACCTCCTCTTCATCAGGATCTACATCTCTTGTTAAAAATTCAAACCTGCTCTTTTTTATACCGGCCTTCAGCATTCTTTGTCCAAGTTCCGGAGATATTTTACCCACTCTTTTGTGTTTGCCAATTATTCTCAATACCTTTCCGGTTTGAGGATCTTCTTCAACATCAATACATTCAAATTTATATATTTGCTCGATAATTGGGGTCAGTCCTTTTGCACCCCTAACCTCAGATATGGAAGTAACTTTTCTTGTACCGTCCGCCAGTCTTTCCTGGAAAATTATAAACTTTATAGCAGCGCAAATATTCCTAAGAGCAAGCTCTGCCGGCTCGTTAGAAGCACTCAGGTATGCAGTCAGAAACCTGAAAATAGCTTCCTGGTCACCTTCCGCATGTAATGTGGTAAAAATATAATGCCCTGTCTGAGCCGCACGAAGTGCTGTTGTAAATTCTCTTGGTGCCCTTAATTCTCCAGGACCTATCCAATGGGGAGATTGTCTCATCGCATTAATCAAAAGATTTTCCATGGTAGCGGAGCTGCTGTCTTCATCGTCCTCGGATACCGACTCATATTGAAGCACGTCATTTATTACCCTACCCGAGGGGCTGTCTCCTTCACGCCTAAGCAGCCTTAGCTCTGACGGATTTTCTATAGTAATAATTCGGCACATGGGATCTATATATTTTACAAGCATTTCATTCAGCGTTGTCTTTCCGCTTCCGGTAGGTCCAACAGTCAACCATGATAAATTTGCCCTTGGAATTAATGTTAAGAGCTTGTACATATTTGTTGAAAAAGACTTCTCCCTAATCATTTCTTCCGCCGAAAGTCTGGCTTTTTTAAATTTCCTTATTACAAAAGCCGGATTTCCGTACGGAGAAATGGAAGCATGGGTGGCATTTACCCTTGAACCCTCAATGGTTCTTGCATTCACCATGGGATTTTTCGGAGTAAGCCTTACTTTTGATGCTCTTATCAGCTTGGTTATAACCTTTTCCATGTGCTCCCTGTCATTAAAGGACTTATCCCATCTATAGGTTCTCCCGTACTTTTCTACAAATATCTGATCCGGAGCGTTTGCCCTTATTTCGTCAATCTCCGGATCCTCCATTGCATCGGTAATAGGTCCGTATTGGGTAATTTCTTCAATTAAAGCTTCCTTTAACTCCACCAGTTCGCTAAAACCTTCCACATCAGGTTTTTCCGTATCAACATATTCTATTATGTAACGCTCAGTCATCTCACGCTTTGTTTTTACATCTTCCACCCGTCTGTAGTAGTGGGTAGCAACCTTGTTAATATATGCCTGGCATTGCTTCACCGCATTTTCAAAGGACATTGCCATATATTTTGTATCACTGGCGGATGTAGCAAAATATTGAGATTTTTTTTGCTTTTCACTGACGCTTGACCGTGTAAGCATTATCTACCACCTCATCAATATACGAATATTTATTAATCAGTTTGCAATCAATTGAGCCAGCTTTTCGAGGGATTTTCTAAACTTTTTATTTATAATTGTACCTTCCGCTATATACACGTTTCCCTCAAGAGAATGATCTAACGCCGCCGGCACAAAAGGCAACTCAGCTATCAATTTTAGCTTCATTTCATTAATTATGTCCCTGTCAAATCTCAAGCCCATAGAGTTATTTATAATGATATTTGAAAATTTGGCCACACCAATATTAATTGAACTGAAAAATGTCATAAGCTTACTTGTATTCAAAGCACAGTCCACCCGTTCACTCCATACAATAAATCCCATATCACAGTTCTTTACCGATACATAACAGGACTCAAGCGGCGGATTATTCGGTATGGAAACCAAAACCAAATCAAACATGTCCTTAAGCGTAAGCAAAACCCTCTCAAAATCCTGCTGCCGTATATCCAAATAATCTTCAATAGGGTCCATAAAGCTTGATGACATAAGATAAACGTTCTTATACTTTGTTTTAATTATTTCATCTCTGAAATCCATCTTATCACTTCTTAGGACGCTCAGAAGTCCTCTTCCCCTCGGTTTTGACTCGCAACCGAATAGCTTGTATATGCAGGGATAGAATACATTAGCATCCAAAATACATATGCTATAACCCATTTCGCCCAGGTATACTCCCAGATTGGAAACCAAAATAGGAACATCCGCAGAATCACATGCCGGAATGAACCCAATCACATTTTCCAGTATTTTTTTGCTCTCCAACTGCTCAAAAATCTTTTCTTTAGGAGATAATTTTCCCAACTCCCCAATTATATCTAATTTCCTTGTTGAATCCATGATTCAACCTCCTTTTCTATTGTGGGCAGTTGATCCATTATGTTTTCATTGTTTTTTCGAGATAAAATAGTGATGGTAAACCTTGCTTCTCCATCGTCACAGTACTTGGCATATTTATCTGCCTGCTCCTTTGTTCCTTCAAGGATTAACGCCCTAGGAAGTATGTTCTCCATAAATTCATCGCTTTTCATTACTTTTTGCCTTTGATCTTCGCTCAACTTTAAAACTTCCTTGTACACTTCGTAAATCGAATGCCCTTTGCTGTTAAGCAAGTCCCTTACAGTAATTCTGTCAAACAGCACTTCAAGGTTCCTTTGCTCTTTTTCATTCCCAAAACCGGGATAATCACCGGTATTTTCATACACCGTCTCAGTATATGCCACCCTTATTCTCACAACATCACCGGGAGTAAGGATATCTCCACCGCAATTAAGATAATTATAGGGAAGTGTCAGCACCTCATTTTTTTCATCAAGCTCATATAACCACTCGTTTTTTAACGGTTTTTCCGTTGTCAATTGGTCTTGATATATGGGTGATTTTCCACGTAAATAATAAAGAGAATACTTATTCAAGACCTCATCCTTTTTATCATAGGTAATCATGTCATCAGTGAACTCTTTACGAATTATGGAATATTTCTCTATCATATCTTCCGTAACCAGAGTTTTAGCAGGTATTCCGTCAGAAGGTTTTACTCTGACTATATCGACAGTGTCTTTTGCTGCATTGTCTGCGTTGTTGAGTACCACAAAGGCTATAATTATTATTGCAATGCTGATAAAAATTGCGAAAATTCGTTTCGGGAAACGCGGTCCCGGACTTATATCCTTTATACTGTTTATTTTCATGTTAATCCCCCTATTCTATGATTTTGTCATTGATCGATGTAATTATTTGCATATACAAATATTCAACCGGAATCACTTGAACAAACCATTCAGTATATTGACATAAACCCCTTTAAATTCGTCATTAAGAGTACATAACTTCTTTCCGGTATCAATCTGATGATTGAAATCCGGATAATAAGGAATTTCCCCCACACATTCCGGAGGCTGGTTATAAACATCTCCACTTAATTGAGATAAAATTTCACAGGTCACTTTTGGTGTCATCGGTTTTTTGTCATATATGTTTCTCTCGTTATAATTTGTAATGATGACCTTTGATTTTAAGGCCATAATACCTAACGAGCTCCTTTCAAACTTACTCATACTGCATACAGTATTTATAACTGAATAAAGACTGTTATTGACACACAGAGCAACTGAATCCAAGTGTATCAACAAATCTTCATATTGCCTTAGGATATCCATCGGAATATCTATTATAACCAGATTAAATTTAGTCTTAAGAACCGATGCCAGAGTTATAAGACGCTTTGAATTAATAAGCTGCATCATTTTATCATTGCTGTCTACGGTATAGGCCAGCGTTGTCAATAGTAAATTTCCATTGATTCTGCAGGAGTTCACCTCATAGGACTCAGGCTTCACAAGGCATTTAACCAGCGAATTATAAAGCTCCGGATTAAGATTTACCTCTTCTCCGAATTTGCTGAAATACAAATTCATGGACCTATAATCAAGGTCAAAATCAATTATTATTGTCTTTAAACCTTGAATACTTGCCTCCATTGCCAAATTTACCGCAGTGCTCGTTACTCCGGAACCTCTATGCCCGGTAACTGCAATAAAACGATTAATATTAGTGGATACCAATGATAAGCAAATCGGTTTTTTATCAAAATTAGGAAAATTTGTAGTTTTCTGGCCAATCACTCCGGAAAATTCCTTTGGATTTCTTTCTATATTACTTCCAAGATCATTACCCAAGTTATTGCCTAAATTATTGCCTAAATTGCTACCTAAATTGTTACCTAAATTGTTGCCTAGATTGTTACCTAAATTGTTGCCCAGCATCATTGTTGATTCGATAACCGGTTTTTCCTTTGGTGCGTCATTAACGTTTTGCATGTTGTTTCCTTGCAACAGCATTGTTGATTCCAAATTTAAATTTTGACTTGATATAATTTCAGTCCTATTCAGGGCATCTTTCTGTATATGTTCCTCTTTGTGCAAACTTTCATCGGATTTGTTCTTTCTCCTTATAAAACCCCATAAACTGCCTTTCTCTTTTTTATCCGAACTGTTTGCTCCCTTATCCTCATAACCTCTGTTATCCGGTTCCCGATTAGTATCACCCTTATGCTGGCAAATCTCAACAATTAAAGATGTCGGGATTTTTATTTTGTCAACATAATAAATAAAGAATCTGTTATCATCTCCTACAGCTTGCTCAAAAACATTTTTATACTGGGGTTCTTTGGTTATATACTTAAATACAGTATTCGAATAGACTTGATTCATCAATTCCTTAAAATCATTTATCAATCTTCCGAATGTCGACATGGAACAATTAATTCCCTGGTCGACAAGAAATATTATGTCAATGTCTTCTCTGTTGTTCTTCAAGTAGAAGTATGCTTCTTCAATATTGCCATCGTATCTTACAACCGTAATGTCCCCACGTTTTTCAAGAATTTGCTTTAAAGCTTGTCCGTTTGCTCCTGCAATTAAATATACCCTCATATCTTCCCCCTGCTTTCGACTTGCTACATATGGTTATTATAGTAACCAACCATATACTCTTCACTATATTAAATCGGTACAATACCAATATCATTATAAGATATAATTATAAAAATAAAAAGGCGAAAATTACCTATTTGTGCGGTTTGATATTGTTAATATACTATATCATTATAAGTTTTTTTAAATCAATTTTTCACACTAGCTAATTATATGGAAGTAATATCTTCTGTTTTTATGTTAATACTTTAGTTAATAATGTTACGATCAATCACTTCAATCATCACTCCGGAACGCTCCTCCACTGTTTTCATAAAATCATCGCTATTTTTATAATATAAATAGAAGTCAAGAGATTCCCTTTCAATTGTTTTCTTACTATACACATTCTTTTTATCCCTGCTATCATAAACAGTTTGTTCGACTCTGCCGCAAACCGTAAAAAGCTCAAGATATTCATCGTATTCCAATCTTTTTATATCTGAGTACTTTATTTCATTTACCATATACATTTCTTTACTATAATCGCCTTCCTTCACAGGCTCAAAACCGTTCATTATCCTGTCCTCATAGAGAATTAGAGTCTCATGATTCTTATATATTGGAGGAACCTCAGTTTTTGTCGAGGACATCTTACAGTATATAATTATTGGCAACCCAATAAAAAACGACTCCACAATTACCATTAAAGCTATAACACCAATCAAATCGTCATGGCTTCTAATGTTAAATACATCCCTATTAAAGTAAGCAAATAGAACAGACAAAAGTACTACAAGAACAAATATCAGATACAATGCTATCCTAACAGGTTTCCTCTGTTTCCATTTCTCGCGCTTTTTACGACGACCATGATATATTTCTTCAACTTTTTTCGGATCCGGTATATACTCTTTTATCATTGCACAAAAGCCCCCATACTATCTAACATTTTATCAGTTGGAGTCATACTCGTTATTCCATACTTTGAAGCATAATTTTTAGGATTAAAGACGTCTCGTATTTTTTGAATTGCCGATGACTTCTTCTTAAATTCGATATCCACTTTAAAATTATTCTCTACACCAAACTCCAAATCCAAGACTCCAGGCTTATCACTATCGTAATATATCCCTAGTTTAGGGGTAATTCCTAAGCTGAACTCCTCTATCTTATAACTCAAACCAATAACTTTATTCACTTTATCAAGATAATTGGGCTTAAATTCTGTTATTCTATCATAAGTTTTATGAGCTGCCCCTATCGTAGCCAGTGGTGCTAAAATAGTATAAATAGTATAATTCAATGCCTTTAATACATTATTCATTGTTTCAGAAGTTTTTATAAGTTTCTTGAAATTACCTATTTTCTCGAAATCATTAGCAAATTGGTCCTTAAAGGTTTTCTTACCAAAATCAAACCACTTTTTTAAGGTACTTGCTTTTCCATCCTTAAATATTTTTTTGTACTTAGAAATATTCCCTGACAAATCAGTCCCAACTTTAATCAATCCAACGATGTCACAAAATGCTTCTATCGCATCCAAAGCATTTGCTGCAACATCTGCAAACCTGCTATTCACTCTTTTCCTTAAAGTATCGGTCAATTTATCCATTTCCCCATATCTATTTGCCCAGGCAGGATCCTCATCATTATAATGTAACGCTGCAGCGCTAGTACAAATATTATTTATCGCATTTACTATAGATATAATTGCTCCAATAATAGTAACTATAGCAAAAAATCCAGCCCCGGCTGTAATTATTGTAACTACAGCCAAAGCAATAGCTGCAACAGATAACACTATATCCACCACATATTTTCTGCCTTCACATTTGTACCTGTATTTTATTTCTCCCCATATATCATTGAAGAAATCATTAATACTCCTAATCGTATTATTCAACCACTTACCAAATTCTGTTGAATTCAATTTCTTTGTTCCTAAATAGCAGAAGGATTCAGAAACAATACTTATTTTAAAACCATTGTCCTTCTTAAACTGAGAATATAGAGCTGAGAACTTAGCTCCTACATCCTTGTCCGCTTCCTTGCAATTTTCTTCAAAAGTGCTCAACTTTCCCGCAAAATTTTTGAGTTTTTCAGATTTTGCCTTCAAGACTCCAATTTTTTTCTTTACAAAATAATCGGCATTATTTACATTACCCGAACTTCCGCCCTCTAAATCGGCAATCTTTTTACAAACTTTTTTCTCAAGACCTTCTGCATAAGAATCTGCTTCCTTAGCAGCTTTTTCTGCGTTTTTAATTGCACCGGCAAGCTCTGAATAGTTTATTTTTAGAACCCCCATTTTAATACCTCCTTATTGAACATGTTTAATATTAATGTAGTCTCTTAACGTTAATTCCACTGTATTGTTGTATGTCTTTTAGAAATTCATCTATCTTATTTTGAGGAAGATATATCAAATTTTTATAATATTTTTTGTTTCTTGTATAGTCTTTTTCAACCTCTTTTGAATTTCTATGATAGTGTATTTTGAGTATAGGTCCACACTTAATATTAAGACACTGCAAAGGAACACTATACTCCAAATCAATAATGTCCCTGTAATAAAAAGTATACTCTTCGCTCCTCGGCCCCATATCGTCCTCACGGTCAATATAATCATAACGCATAACCAACCTATCCGAATAGAAGTCGAATATTGTCCGTATCTGCATGCATCCAACTTTTCTTATTCCAAAACGAATTATATATCTTACCAAAATAATACTCGTCCCAATAAACAATAGAATACCTATACCCTCAAAGAAGATAGGTATCATAACGAAAAACAAAATTAAACACGTAATTATCGATATTATAATTTTTAAAATAACGCTTATTACTGTATACTCTTTTACATGTATTCTATTTATGAATTCGTACCTCTTATGTGATTCCACAGTCAAAATCAACTCCTAACTTCAAAAAAAACAGCTCACCATATTTATGCTTCTGTGGATTTTTCACTGTACTTTTTGGATTTAAGACATTAATTTTAATGCAACTCCCGAATAATAATTCCGCTGTATTTTTGTATATCTTTAAGGAATTCATCCTTGCTTTCAGGTGAAATATATAACAAATTTTGAAAATATCTTTGATTTGCCCTGTAATCTCTTTTAATATCCTTTGAATTATTGTGAAAATGCACCGTAAGCATAGGTCCACCCCTAATATTCAAGCACTGGAGCGGAACACTAAAATCCAATCCCTCCAAGTCTTTATAATAAAAAGTATACTCTTCCCTTCTTGGCCCCATTCTGTCCTTACGGTCAATATTATTATAACGCAAAATCAATCTATCGGAATAAAACTCCACTGCCACAGGAGCTTGTATATAACCGCCATTTGATCTCAATTGTCCTAATGCATTCCAAACCAAATAAAAGGACAGTCCTCCAAATCCTAATACTCCGATAATAACCGATTTCCCTTTCATTAAAGATTTAAATGTGTTTGCAAGGCACATAAAACCCAATACTATTATTATGAATATTTTTAAACCTAAATTTGTTTCTTTGTCCTTTATATATATTCTATTTAAAAAATCATACCTTTTAAGCAATGAATTGTCCATAAATAATTCAATCTCCCTAATACAAAAATTCCAGCGCACCATTATTTATGCTGCGCCGGATTTTTGTTAGCTTTAATTAGCCCTTAAAAACATTAGCAACATCCTGGTCAGCCTGTTCCATAGTATCTGCTGCAGCTTGTAACTGAGATGCAATTCCTTTTAAAATTTCATCTAATTGTGTAAGCAATTCGTTCTTCAAAGATTCAAATGCTTCAAAAAAGCTGTCTTTTGCTGCTCCTTCCCAATTCTCAACAACATATTGAACCTTTTCATTTACCGCATTGATATTTTGATCAATTTCATCTGCCTTGCCATTAATAAGCTGAGCTGCATCTCTAAGCTCTTCCGGTGTAATTTTAATTGTTGCCATAAATATGACCCCCCTGTTTTTTTATTATTTTTATCAGTTTATAACAGATCACTGCCTGTTATATTTTAAATATTTGCTTCATTTTGTAAGTTTTCAAAAAATACTGGATATCAATCTTTAAATCTTCCATCAACTTATCCATTTTAATACCAGCATCCTATATTGAATATATAACTAAAAATTGGAATAGTCAATATCCAATAGAGGATTCAATTGTTTTGCTTTTTTTAGTTCCTCCTGTGCATTTTCCTCTTGTCCAAGTTCTTTATATATACCGCTTTTAATTGCATGTGCTTCTGCACTGTCCGGTTTTAGAAGCAATACATAATCAACCAATTCCAGTGCTTTGTCATATTCCTTCAAATCCTTGTGCGACAATACTCTAAACATATATGCATCAAGATTGCCGGGCTCGGAAATTGTAATCATTCTAAACACTCTAGTTGCTTCTTTGTAATATTTCTTTGCTTCTTCTTCTCTTCCCAGCATTTTAAGGGAATATGGCTTGTAGTAGATAGCCGCCCTGGAATAGGAAGTATCATTGAGATTCTTCAGCAATTCTTCTGCGTTTTCAAGCACTTTATCAAATTTTTGAACGGAAAGGTATGCATTCATTAAGAAATACCTACCTTCGTAATCAAAGGAACCCTCTTCGTATTCCTTAAGCTTTTCAAAATATTCAATGGCTTTGTCAATATCATTTTTCTGTGCATATATCTTTGCCCGCTCAAAATCAAGATTTCTTGCTTCCACTTCAAAATCCTTCATTTTCTGAGCTTCATCAATCATCTTAAGAGCAGTGTCAAGTTCTCCTTTCATACTGAAAAGACGAATTTTGTCGTAAAACAATGACACATCTTCCGGAAACAAATCAATAGCCTTATTAATAAGTTTTTCTGCCTCATCATATTTACCTTTGGCACAATATATTTCAAATCTAAGGTGATATCCTTCAAAAACATCGGGGCAGTACTGATTGAGTTCTTCCAATACTTCCAGCGCCTCGTCCAATTTTTTCGTTTGAATATAAAGGCTTGCCTTTTTCAATCTAAAATCCGGTCTAAGCGGTTCTTGAGCTATAGCTTTATTGTAATTTCGTATTGCCATAGGTATATTGTCCATTTCCTCATATACCAAACCAAGGTTGTAATACAGCTGTGAACCTTCATATCCACAGGAAACTGCTTTGTTATAGTATTCAATTCCCTTGTTAAAATCATTTTTCATAAAACTGATATTACCCAGATGAAAATATGCCATAGGGTTATTTTTTTCAATCAACAACACTTTTTCAAACTGAGCTTGAGCCTCATCATATTTTTCCATTGAGGCATATGCTGTCCCAAGATTAAAGTATGTATCTACAAGCATGGGGTTTTCTTGTTGTGCTTTATTAAAATAGGTTATTGCCTCTTCATATTTTTCTGCTCCCATCAATACAAGACCTTGCTGATTATACTCTTCTGCCAGGGACACTTCTTTAACATCTTGCGTCATTTAAACCACTCCTTTTATTTAAAATCTTAATTTTCCCGGTCTTGATCTTCTTCCACGTTTATTACGATTATACCTTCTAATTTGAACTCCGGAACGTGAGCTCAATGTTTCCAAAAAATCTTTGTTGTCATTAAAGTATAAATAAAATATAATATTACCCTTTTCCATAGTTTTTTTACTGCATAAAGTAGTTCCTCCTCTGTCGTAAATGGCCTCGTCAGCTTTACAGTATACTTTTAGGTTTTCAAAAACAATATCATGTAAAATATCTTTTATATCTGTATATTTTATTTCATATACCATATACCATTCCTTACCGTTATCATCCACATAGCTGAAACCGTTTTTAAGTCTGTCCTCATATAAAACCAGAGTCTCTCCATTCCTATAATATAGAGGAAATCCACCCAACCCGTAAGACATCTTGCAATAAATAATTATTGGGGTCCAAACTACAAAAAATATCAAAAGTTCCATTGCTAATATATTATTAAAAAGTTCCTTAATGCTTCTTACATTAAATTCGTCCCTGTTATAGTAAAAATACATGGCAGGTAAAATCAATGCAAGAATACCTATAACATATAAAATTCTTCTTATAGGTTTCTTTTCTTGGAACTGCTCACGTTTTTTCCGTCGAGCTTCAAATTCTTCTACTTTTCTAGGATCCGGTGTGTATTCCTTTATCATTGCACAAAAACCCCCATGCTTTCTAGCATTTGGTCAGACACAGTCATTCCCTTTATACCATACTCTGCACCATAATTTTTTGGATTAAAGACATCACGAATTTTTTCAAAAACTGACCTATCCTTATCAATTTTTATATTGACATTATAAGTCCAGTCCACACCCAAGTCTATATCCACCGATATAGGTTCAAGATAATTGTAATAAATTCCGAATTTAGGCTTTATTCCAATTTCAAACTCTTTGATCTCATAATCTACCCCAAACAGGTCACACATAGTTTCAAGAGTTTTAGGTTTTAAATTATATATTCTATCTATACTATTAAAGATTTCATCTAAGGCAACCGCTCCTTTAAGAGTATTTTCTAATGCTTTTAATGATATTGAAGCATTCTCACAACCCTTAAAAAAGTCTGAAACATCATCTATTGTGTCAAAATCAGGAAGAAATTCATTCTCGAATAATTTACCTCCAAATCTAAGCCACTTTTCTTTGTTAGTAAGTTTTCCGTCATTAAATATTCCCTTATAATCAGCTATATTTTCCGGCAGATCCGATACTTTATCCACAATGTCACAAAACGTCTCGGTTATATCCAAAACATCTGCAGTCCAATCTGCAACCCTGCTATTAACCGTTTTCCTCAAGGTGTCGGAAAGTTTATCCATTTCCCCATATCTATTTGCCCAGGCAGGATCCTCATCATTATAATGTAACGCTGCAGCGCTAGTACAAATATTATTTATCGCATTTACTATAGATATAAATGCTCCAATAATAGCAACTATAGCAAAAAATCCAGCCCCGGCTGTAATTATTGTAACTACAGCCAAAGCAACAGCTACAACAGATATCACTATATCCACTACATACTTTCCGCCTTCACATTTGTACCAATATTTGATTTCTCCCCATATATCATTTAAGAAATCACTAACATTACGGTATACATTATTTAACCATTTTCCAAAATCCGTTGAATTCAATATCTTTGTTCCTATATAGTTGAATAATTCGGTCACAACATCTACTTTTATACCATTGTCCTTCTTAAAATTATAATATAGTTCCGAAAATTTGTCTCCAATACTTTTGTCTGTGTTAGTAACCTTATTATAGAAATCATTTAGTTTTCCGGCTAAATTCCCAAGCCTCTCTTTCTTCTCCTCCAACGCTTTAATTTTCATTTTTACAAAATAATCGGCATTTCCTACTTTATCGGAGGTTCCACCCTCAAGATCCGAGATCTTTTTACAGACCTTTTTATCAAGCTCTTCCGCATAATTTTCTGCTTTTTTTGCAGCATTCTCGGCATTTTTAATTGCATCGGAAAGAGCAGAATAGTTTATTGCCAATACACCCATTTTGACACCTCCTTTTGGAATTTATTTTTTATAGAATTTCAGGATATCAAAACTATGTATATGCTAATATTTTACTATAAACGCCCTTGAATCCGAGTATTTTCTTTAGTATTCTTATATATCATTTATGCTTATAATATACCTTTTAATAATACAATTTCCATATTATAGTCAATTTTCGATAACACAAAAAATCCAGCGCACCATATTATGCTGCGCCGGATTTTTGTTAGTTTTTTAGCCTCTAAAAGCATTAGCAACATCCTGGTCAGCCTGTTCCATAGTGTCTGCTGCAGCTTGTAACTGGGATGCAATTCCTTTCAAAATTTCGTCTAATTGTGTAAGTAATTCGTTCTTCAAAGATTCAAATGCTTCAAAAAAGCTGTCTTTTGCTGCTCCTTCCCAATTCTCAACAACATATTGAACCTTTTCATTTACGGCATTGATATTTTGCTCAATCTCATCTGCCTTACCATTAATAAGCTGAGCTGCATCTCTAAGCTCTTCCGGTGTAATTTTAATTGTTGCCATAATATTTGACCTCCTATTTTTTTATTTTTTTATTTTATCCGCTGTTAACGGATAATTAGCCATCATACTTTAATTTTTCTGCTTCTTTAAGCAAGTCCTCAAACGAATTTTTTGCTATATTTAACAGTTCACACATATGTTCAACTACACTTATATATTTATCTGTTTCATCAGCCCAGTCAAATTTGAATTTTTCAAAAAAGGCTTCTCCTCCTTTAGATTGCCAACTCACAGTCTTCAGTACTTCGAGCTTTTCCTTTAGTGTCCGCTTAATTCCGTCAATTTCTGCTATTGCCTCTTTATATTGATTTACAGTCTCCGCCATAGTCTCGGTATTAAACTCAAAATCTGCCATTAAAATTCCTCCTTTAGTAGCGGTTTATCCGCTTGAATATACAACAAAATAATGTTTAAATGTTTTACTCTTCAAAGTGGTCTATGACTTCAAGCTCAACTTCTGAACGTTCTGCCACTGTTTTTACAAAATCATCGCTGTTGTCATAATATAGAATAAAGTCTATCCTCTCATTGCGTATTGCTTTATCACTGTAAACACTGTTTGCTCCATAATCATCATAAATAATTTGATGCACCAGGCAATATAAAGTTAGCCTGTTCAAATATGTATTATGCACCAGCCTTGTTATCTCCGAGTATTTTATTTCATTTATCATATAAGGATCTCTCTTATCCCTGCTCGGAAAACTAAATCCGTTTTTTATCATGTCATCATAAAGAATTAGACTCTCTCGGAGCTTGAACGTTAATGTTTTCCTGCATTTGGCCACAAGTTGCTTATAGTATATAATCGTTGGTGTCCACAGAAATAATATGGACACAAGTACCAATACAAAAATTTGATCAATTATATCATTATTTCCTAAATACAAATAATCCCGGTCATTATAGACATACAAAACCATAAAAATCGGTCCAAAAATACATAATAAGTGCATAATAATCCTTACCACTTTTCTTTTCTTCCACATATCATGCTTTTTATGGTATTTATTTAGCATTGCCTCTGCTCTTTTTGCATTAGGGACATATTCCTTTGTCATTGTACAAACGCTCCTGCACTTTCCAGCATATTTTTCGTAGGTGTCATTCTCTTTATTCCATACTGACTATTATAATTATCAGCATTAAATACATCTTTCAAGGTACTAATGCCAGATACTGCTTTGGAAACTTTTTTTATGTCCGCAATCTCCTTAATATCCTTCTTAAATAAGATACTTCCAACGTCATATATCCCTTTAAACATTCCTTCGGCTTTAAGAATATTAACTGTCCTATCTGTCATCTGATACGACCGTACATTAAATATTTTTTCAAAAAGCATAAATCCACCTTATCGGCTTTAAAGTCTTTTGCTTTTTTAAATCCACTCCAAGCTTCTCCCCACTTTCGACCAGCGAGCTTTTTAATTATGCCAAATGTACCTCTGATTTTATTTTTTTCAAAGACTTGAGTGAATCAACAATATTTGTCATATCTTTTAAAAAATCAGATTTAAAATTCTTTGCTAATTCACTACGAAAGCCTTTATCGGTAAACAGGGTTTTCAGGCCGCTTTTAAAGCTTTCAAATGTTGTTACATATTTATCTCCATTTTTTACATCACTCAAGAATGCTTTTCCTAAACCACTTTTTTCATCTCCAAATAAATTTTTAAAAGCGATTGTATATTTAGATGCCTGAAGTATATCTTTTCCAAGCTTCACAAATCCCACAATATCACAAAATGCTTCAGTGGCATCTGTCCACTTGCTACATAATCCGTCCACCTGTAATTTACCCTTTTCTTCAAGGTATCCGATAGCTTGTCCATTTCACCATATCTATTAGCCCATACAGGCTACTAAATTTACTTTCAAGATCCTTATCGGTTTGCTTTATATTATTGTAAAAAGTGTCAAGGTTTTTTGCAAAACTGCTGAGTTTACCAGCCTTTTCATTCAGCGCTTTAATCTTCGCTTTCACAAAATAATCCGCATCTTTTACACTACCAGAAATTCCACCCTCAAGATCACTGATTTTTTGCAGACTTTTTTATTAAGCTCTTTCGCATAGGAGTCAGCCCTTTTTGCTGCATTTTCTGCATTTTTTATTGCATTTGAAAGCTCAGAATAATTTATGCATAGAACCCCCATAATTACACTCCTACATTTCCTACATTATAATAACCTGCAACATTACTTAATTACTTTTTCAAGCAGCTTTTTGAGTTCTTCTTGTTTTTCTCTTTCTATTTCACGGTTTAGATATCTAATATCACTTTCTAAATTTTCAATACTTCTTTGACAACTGTTTATCTCAGAAGTAATACTGCTTATCGCTTCCGACAAATCACTGTCAAACTCCGGCGTTTTCTCCACGTCATTCTTCATATATCCTGCAATTGTTTGTACATTATTGTCATTTAGAATTCCGTTTATTAGGTCTTCCGAACTGCTTGTGATCTTCATATTAAAATCCTGTACATCGTCGTCAAAGGATAATCTTAGATTACCCCAAATAGTATTAAGACCCTTTAGCCTTTTTTCGAGCTTTTTAAGTTCATCCTTTTTTTCCTTAAGCTCCGATTTCAAGCTACTGAGTGACATACTCCCATCATCTCCTCTCAAATGAAAACTAACCCTTATTAGCTATAATAAACTCCTTCTTAAGTGCCTCGTCTGCGTCAATGTATGCAGTTTCACTTTCTACAAGGGCATCATAAATATCATATAGTGTATCCTGAATATCCTTAAGCTGTCCAAACAAGATATTATATTGAGTCTCAAAAATATCTCTTGCTTTGCCTGACCATGTTGATAACAGTTTTGTTGTTGCTTTACTCACCTTTTCAACTGCGTCCTGAAAAACATCTATACTGTTTTGAAACTCAATGGATGTCTCTTTAATGTCTTTTGTATAAAGATATTTAATTGAGTTTTGACTATCCGCCATATGTATCCCTCCTATCACCCTTGAAATATTGTCTTAATTTTTATAATATCATTATCTATTACCAAGTAAGCGTCACCTTTTTCAATGGGCTTTTTAAACTCCCTTAAAGTATTTACAGGAATATCGAATACCTTATGATTACTAAGGTCATCAAATATAACCGCTTTCCTGTTCTCCTTGATTCCTTTAAGTATTTCGGGAGAGCCGTACGCAACCGCAGCATTTTCAATATTTGAAAAGATAAAGCATACTTTCAGTGCCTTATATTGTTTTATTATTTTCTTATAGACCTCCACTGCCTTTTTATTTGAACTTAATGCCTCTATTGCATCCCTGTTTTGTATAATAACCAATAAAAGCGGCTCCTTTTCAATTCCTTCAATTCCTTCATCGGCAACAAGCTCTTGTCTTTCCTCAAGTTCACTGTTTATCTCCTCTAAAACAACCTCAAACTCATTTGCATCCAGTGTATACTTATCTACAAATCCGTAGTCATCCATTTCCTTTAAATTGCGCTCGATATCATCAATTATGTACGCCTTAACCGGATAGTTAAAAATGTTTTTCTGAATGTTGTTCATAATTATTCTGAGGAAGTTTTTCCTTCCGCTGTTCTCTCTGCCGGTAATGGCAAAAACCGTAAACTTAAGCAAATCAAGCGTTACCAAGTCAACTTCATTGTAGTCCAAACCAATAGGAATCTGATACTTCTTAAGCTCCGTTTTTGAATAATTGTTTCTGATATACTCCTCTGTAAGCAACCTTGGTATTTCAGGAATAGACCTTGCCTTCTTACCGCGATTTTCCTCTTTGTTGTTGGTAATCTCTATAACTTTCTTCATATTCTCTACTCTGTCAATTTCTTTTTCTCCGTCAAAACCCATACTGCACTGACACTCAAGTATACGCCTGTCAATTGAAATAAGTGCCCGTCCCGGAACATCCTTAGGCTGCATGCGGCAACGGTCAAATACATTCCCATATTCGCCGGAGTCATTGCAGTATAACACTATGCGGTTGGCAAAATTAGAAAGATATTTATAACCGATACCATTTGTCTGGAGATTTGATAATATTATACTCACTCCAACTGCTATTCCTTCTCTGCATATGCTTAACATATCATCGTCATACTCGGTATAGTTCTCTTTAAACCCAATAAAATTATCGATTATTATCACAATATGCGGAATATCCTTATACCCCGCTTCACGGTATGATGCAAAGGAACTTATACCTGCATTCAGCAATTTATCCTTTCGAATAGCAATTTCTGTCCTTATTAATCGAATGAAGTTCTTAAGCTTTTCATCTTCAGATAAAGTTACTACTCCCCCCACGTGATTTAAATCACTGAAATTTTTAAGAATTTTTGAACCAAAATCAAGTATATATATATTCACTTCATCTGGTGTATAATTGTACATTATACCCCTAATAATGGTTTGAATCAAGTTAGTTTTTCCATATTGCGATGAACCGATAATCAGCGTATGGCTTTCCGAAACATTTAAGATAACGGTGTCTTGGTGCTGATTTGAAGGATCATCATATATTCCGATAGCAACTTTTGTATCAATTTCGTCCTTAGCCGGTTGTTTAACTTCATTAAACTTAATGATTTCAGGCAAAGGCGGAAGACATATTCCCGGCAGACGATTGATTGAATTCGCCATACAATAATTATTTATGTAATTCACCAAAACATTTAATTGGGTATCCGCATTCTTATCGTCGCTCTTTTTCTTATTTGAATATATAAGCTCCTTTTTTCCCCACAAATTCAACTTGTACAGCTCAAATACATTACCTGTTCCCACACTTGAATTATCTGCTTTTGCTCCGCTGTATGCAGACTGGAAAAGTTCAAATATCTCATTGTTTCCGACCTGCAAATATGCCCGTCCCGGTTCAACTATTTCTGCAGCAAGCGGAGTTTTAATAACCTCGTTACTGTCTTCCTTGGTCTGTACTTTTAAGCAAAGCTTGAACTTTGAGTTACTCCATATTTGATTGTCCACAACACCTGAGGGCTTCTGGGTAGCAAGTATTAAGTGCACCCCAAGGCTTCTTCCTATTCTGGCGGTACTGATAAGCTCCTTCATAAAGTCAGGATATTCACTCTTTAGCTCGGCAAACTCATCCACAATTATAATCAGATGAGGCAAGGGTTGCTTTGCCTTATTTTCTTTAAACAGTTTTATATAAGAATCAATATGATTAACATTATAGTCTTTAAAAATTGCCTGTCTCTTTAAAAGTTCTGCCTTAATCGACATAAGGGACCGGTCGATTTCTCTTCCTTCAATATTAGTAATTGCTCCCATCAAATGAGGCAGATCTTTAAATTGGTTGGCCATTCCTCCTCCTTTAAAGTCTATAATAACAAATCCCACTTCATAAGGATGGAATAATGATGCCATTGATAATACATATGTCTGTAAGATCTCACTCTTACCGGATCCAGTAGTACCTGCCACCAATCCATGGGGTCCATGCTTCTTTTCGTGCAGGTCAAGGTACACTATCTGATTTTTCGTCTTAACCCCAAGAGGTGCCGCCATGCTTTTATAAACCTGGGATCTTCCCCATCTTGCCGAAAGATCAAGGTCATTAATGGTCATGATATCTAACAGTTCAAACAATGATATATTCTTCGTCAGTTCACTTTCAAGGTTAACTTCATCCACATATACCGAAGCCAGCTTCAATGCCACTTCTTCCGCCGTTTTGTCGGGCACGGGCATATAATTGAATTGAGTTATGGTATATCCGTTTTCAGTAAGTATCAATCCGCCGGAGTTGTTTACACCGATCTTTATGATTTCCGTACAGCCTTTCGGAAGATACTCCTCATGCTCTTCAAAAAATACAAAAGTAAATCCATACTTATTACATGATTCAATATATTTTGAAATCGGGTGCTTGCTTATACCCTTACTGTCAAAAACAAATACCACAAAATACGTGTTATAGCTTATATTTTCATCTGAACTTAACTCACTTTCCCTTGAAGTCAGTTGTTTGTATAAGTATTCCAAAATAGTGTTTCTGCTTTCCTCATCGTAAATGAGGTTCCTTACACCGATATCATCATTATTTACATGTCTGAGCCACCTAAGCCAGGCAAATTTGTCACAGTCATCTTCAGAAAACATATAGAACAGTTTAACGTCGTTATAAAAATGCCGTATGCATATATCAAGAGCAACGTTTTTCAGTATTTCATAAAGCTGCGGCCGTTCTCCGACAATACCTATTGCGTTGGAACGGGAGAACTTTGATACAATAGGATAATTAGGAATATAACGATATTTCTTTTCAATTTGCTCCGGAATATCCAGCAATTCATCGTCAGTATCCTTATACTCCTGCTTTGTGTATTTAACTTGGCATTTTGCTTTAGAAATACCCGTACCTACCCTTACAAAAAGGAAATCTTCATCTTTAATATCCCTCTCGTACAGGTCTCCGCTGAAATTTAAAGCTGTTTGTATATTGGTATCAAGGGGCTTGTATATTTGCTGAGCAATTTTCCACTCAATTTCCCTATATTCTTTTATTTCTTCTTCCTTCTTGCCTATGTATTCCAAGTATTTCTTTTCTCTATACTTAACATCTTTTTTATACTGTTTGCTGTCCATCATCATGCCGACAATTGACATTACCATACCTACCGACATACTTGCCACGCTGTAAATTATAAAGGTATAATTCGAACTGTTTCCCATGACCCCTCTTACTACAATGGTAAGAGCAATCATTGCCAATACAGGAGCCAAAGTAAGAATAACATTTTTCTTCGGCTGAGTAGGCTTTTGCTTTGGCGGCAAAATCTCAATTTCTTCCTCAGGGATTACATACTTAATTCTGGTATTTCTATTGAATTTCGGATATTTAAGGGCACTAAGCTGTTCGGTCGTATCGGTGTAGTCCAAATTATTGACAATAATATTCCCATATTTCGATGTATATAGCTTTCTGTTTTTATAGTAAAAACTATATCCAACAATCGAAATAAAATCATAATCATTTAATTTAGTTATGCTTGATGCCTTTTTGCCGTTTATGTACACCCCATACCTTGTTCTGTTATCAATAATATAGTATTCACCGTTTTGCTCTTGTAAGGTTACGGTATCATTACCGATAAGCTCGTCCTTTAAAACGATATTACAACTATCAATGCCACCAATACTTATTTCACTTATATTTGATATGTCTATTACACGTTCATAGTTCTTTTCATCCGCATCAAAATCAATAAAGAAGCTTAATTTAAATAATTCGCCCTCAAAACTCTCATATTTTACCCCGACCAAATCTCCATGGTTCATATCTTTATAAAATATCTTCATTACACCGTCGGTGGTAAAATATACTCCTTTTTCACAATTAAGCTGCCATCTGGAATCCTTCTTTGACAAATAAAATTCAAATTCATCAAAAAAGCGATCCTTATTAAACCTAACCTGACAGTTTTTTGTTGTTCCTATTCTGACTATGGAATTCTCTTCGTCAGGCAGAGAATATTCAGTATATATATTTTTCCCATAAATTACTATTTTGTACTTGTCTTTAATCATGCCCATATCCTCTTCCTAATGTGTTATAACTCTTCTGTTTACCTCGTTATATTGATTACGGTACCGTTTCTCACACCATATTCCCGAAGGGTTTTATCCCCCTTAAGCAATGCAATGGGGTTTTCTGCCTTTAAATAGCAATCGGCCATATCCCCTTCCGTATTGATACCCAAATTAAAAGCTTGACTTAGAGCCACAGCCAACTCATTTGCCGTGATATCAAGAGGTACCTGTATATCGAATTTTTCACCGGTTTTATGTATGTGCACTACAATAACAACATTATCCATATTTAATTCACCTACAATTATATAAACGTATATGCCAGCTTCTGAAACTGTTTATTTGTTGATAAATATTCAACATTAACACTGTCCGGATCAGATCCGAATTCATCTATGTATTCACTTACCAAGCACCGCCCGACCAAATTTCCTTTTATCAGCCAATTTTCTCTGTCCGGCAAGTACTTGTTGCATATAAATATAAACTTGTTTTTATCTGAGCAGTCTATATTATTTAGGAAATATTCCAACTTTAAACATGAAACCCTATCCTGTGCCGTTATAATTACTACCTTATCGCTAAAACTCATCATCATGGTCTTTTCCAACGTAAAATCAGAAGAAGAATCCAATACAATATAGTCATACATTTCTGCCTGTTTTACTGCTTCAACAAGATGTTTAAATTCTTTCGTGTTTATATTCAGTGAAGAAGCAGAGTACTTGAAGGGCAAAATATAATCGAATTTTTCAAATCCCACTGCTCCCTTCAGGCAATCCACAATATTTTCTTTTTTTGATGCCAACAATTTTTCAAATTCACCGGGACAGTACTCTTTATTGCCCAGCATATAATTATAGCTTTGAATTGTCTCCGTATTTACGTACAATACGCGTTTATGGAAACCGGCAAGCGCGGCACATATTCCTAAAGATACCGTCGACTTTCCCACACCCCCGCAGGGTGAATAGACCATAATCACCTGCGTTTTTTCTTTATTGCCCATAGTACTCAGTACATCTTTTGTCGAAGCATTTATTACGCGCCGAAATATTTCTTTTACGCTGGTATACTTATATATGAGGTTAGAAAAGGGCTCCCCCTCATTACTCACATCATTGGATTCAGTTAAAATAAACAAACTTGCAATATTATGCCTTTTAATATCCTCTGTATATAAATTTTCATTAATGATAAGGATATCTATTTCTCTCGGCACACTAAAGTAGGTATTAAAATAATCCCTATCTGTAATTACGTTCATATCAGCATTATCTTTAAATTCTTCTATGAATTTCAATTCCAGTGGCATAAGATATTTTTCATCGGTATCTGCCAGTACAACAACCACTTTTTCCATTTCTCTTCCCGTCCAAATCCATATATTTTAATTAAGGTTATTTTACAACAAATTCAGTGTTGGCCAGAAAAATTCTGTCCCCTGCTTGAATGAGAGCCTGAACACCCTTCTGTAGCCTTAAACCATTCAAGTAAGTTCCATTTGAGCTTCCCATATCGCAGATATAATATCTGTTGTCAACACACGTAATTTTGCAATGAACTCTGCTTATAGCTTTGTTAAACTCGATAACTCCATCGACCATTTCAGGATTACTTCCGATAAGAAACTCATTTTTATTAATAACTATTTCAACTTTATGAGGAGTGTTTACTCCGCAAAGAGTAATTGAAGATGCATATAATCTGTCATGCTCATTCTTCTTGTTTCTAAAGGACCGAAGCGCATTCAATATATTACTCTTATTATCTATGTTATTCTTATTATCTTCCGTTTCAACACCTGAATAATCGGAATTATCAAAACTTTGAGTATTAATAATCCCTGCTTTCGGAGTATTGTCCGGTACAGCGGAATTGCCGGCAAAACCGCTTATAGAAGTGTTACCCGTCATTATATTGTCAACTGCACTTTCGAGAGAAAGCTTATTGGATTTCAAATCGTTAAACAGTTTTAAAACAGCTTCACTGCGAATATTTTCGTTTTTTAAGACAGCTTCAATAATGTTGCTTTTTAACTCGTTTTCAAAAGCAATATCACTGTCATTGTCTGTTTTGTTGTTTACAGGTAAGTAAATTAAATATGTATTAAGATTATTGGTGTCAATAAAAATCCTGTCAAAATCTACAAGAATGTTTCCGCACTGCATAAATCCATTGTTTTTCACTTCCGAAACCGCCAGAAGGATTTTATAAATCACAGCCAAAAAACTCTCGTGAGACATCTGACCAATCAGCTGCTGAAAAGACTTGTATCCGGATATATTATAAATCAACTTAATTTTACCATTGTGAGATACCGTATAACACCTGATAAAGCCTCTCTCCTCTTGGTTTTGCAAAACCTTGTAACCAATATCAAAGAAGAGGCTATCTTCCTTAAGAATGTAACTTAAGCTGGAATTGTCCTTATTCTCTATAATTAAATTCTCTGCAATCAATCTGTTCAAAGATACCTAGCCCCCTAGTAAAATAAACAAAATCTTATATTTTAAAATGTTATTTTTTATCTTAATATAAATCATATTAAATAAATTATAGCAGAAAATATTAAATTTTGAAAGATGTCACAGATCCCATGTAAATAAATCAACATATTTCCGTAGTATTTATATGAAATATATTTTATCATTATTTGTAATAAATGTACAGTATTATAATGTTATCTAACATTGTTTTATGTTCACAATATAGTTTTAATCTTTTTTGTACATAATAAAAGAATTGAAATTATATTCTAGGATTTTAAGTAAATGTAATCAATAAGTGATGTTATATAAAGGAAGGATTTTCATGATAGTCAAAGTAACAAAATGGGCATATTGTTACATTAGAAATGCAAAATGGCAGTATTTTAAATAGTCGTATTAATTCCTGTATAGATTGAATAAACCAGGCTTATCAAAAAATATGACATTAAAGTCATAGGTAGAGAAACAGTAATGGTAGGGTCGCCATTTGCTATGGAATGATGTTGGAGAAAAAATTTATCAATACTTTAAACCTTATCAAAAGTGAACTGCAAGGAGGCAACTCATGTTTTGAATATTATTGTTACTCTAAAACAAAATACATAAAAGCAGTATAAAGGTTACCTTAATCAAATCTTCTTTATAATTATGTTTACCTAAACAATATAGTATTGGAGGAAAGACATGATTAAGATAGCGCAATTAGAGGATATCAAAAAAACCTACTTTATGCAAGACCTGAAAAGTATGCCACAGGACTTAGGTTAGACAAGAACACAGTCATATATATTTACTTCTGGAGGAACCAAAATAACCGAAGCATAAGTTAACATAAATTTACATGCATCTGGTACTGGGCCCGTCAGCAATCAATCGAGAATTGGATAATAATGCCGGTCCATAAATTACTCTTCTTTTTTGTTCCTCCCGACTTGAGAGAATCAATCTGATAATAATTACATGATTGGAAATATTCAAATTAATATCGGAGTTAGGTGTCAATCATTGATAAACTTTTTGCTTAATCACCTGACCCGCAAGGTGCACATATTGAAGGCTAATGGTAAATCCTATAGCTATAAACATGCTATTTCAAATTAAGCAAATATAGTCTATTTCGCAAATTGTTGGTCAAATTCACCACAGTAACTGGCTTTATTTTTATTGACAACAGTACCTTAGTTTAGGATTTCAGTCATGGCATGAGGAGGTTAAATATCAATGAAGAGAGTTCTTATTGTCGATGATTCAGCTTTTATGAGAATGTCTTTAAGAACCATGCTCGAAAAGAACGGTTTCCAAGTAATCGACGAGGCAGAAAACGGTTCTGTAGCTGTAATAAAATATAAAGAACTGAAGCCAGACATTGTAACCATGGATATAACCATGCCTGAAATGGACGGTATCCAAGCATTAAAGGAAATAAGGAAATTTGATTCCAATTGTAAAGTTATAATAATTTCTGCCATGGGGCAGGAATCATATGTCAGAGAAGCAGTCATGTCGGGAGCAAAAGGTTTTGTAGTAAAACCCTTCAAAGAGGATTATATTATTCAGACATTAAGTAAACTATAACAAACTAATAATTTATAACTTTATTTTTAGAAGGAGGTGAGCAATGATGAATGACCTTTTAAATAGCCAGTATGTGGCTTATGAATTAGCAGGTGAAAAATATGCCTTAAAAATTAGTGATGTATATGAGATTATCAAAATGCAAAGCATTACTCCTATACACAACAGCAAGCCTTTTCTGGAAGGAGTTATAAACCTCCGCGGTAAAATCATTCCCGTAGCTAACCTTCATAAAAGGTTTGGACTTGCTAATTATGCCCCTACCAAAAAAACCCGCATTGTTGTAGTAAAAAGCAAGGATGAAATGATTGGAATTGTGGTTGATAAAGTTAACCAAGTCATAAAATTTTCAGACATTCAGCCTCCTCCGGAGATGGTAGCAGGGATTGATGGCAGCTATTTTGAGGGAATAGGTATTACTGACGAAGGAGTAGTTAGCATTCTAAAAATCGATAAAGTACTTCATGAATAAGGAAGGGGGTGTAGCATGGCTAGCATATTTGAAAGTCCGGAAATGATTGGGGCTTTTATTGGCGAAGTGGAAGAACAGCTACAACTTCTCGAAAATGGCATTGTAGAATTGGAGCGTAACGGTGAGACAGCAGAAGTGATTCAAGAATTATTCCGTGCAGCACACACCTTAAAAGGTTCTTCTGCTACAATGGGTTTCGAAAAGATGAAAAACCTTACCCATGAAATGGAAAATGTTTTGGATAGAATCCGCAATGGTCTCCTTGAAATATCCAGACCTGTGGTTGATGTACTATTCGAATGTTTGGATTATTTAAATATGTTAAAGCAAGAATTTGCTTCTGATATAAATAACATTAAGACAGAAACAACTCCTGTAATATCTAAATTAAAAGAAATTCTGTCTAAAAATAAACCAGACGACGATTCGAATATGGCTGATAATATAAAAGTTGAACAAAGGAGCCAGACAACATTTGTACTCGATGCAAAACAGCAGGAGCAGATAAATCAAGCGTTGACCATCGGGCAGAATGTCCTTGTATGCGAGGTTAATATTTTAGAGGATAGCCAAATGAAATCAAGCCGCGCCTGCGTCATAATGAACTTTCTCAATGAGTGGGGTACGGTCATAAGTATGGTCCCAAATATATTGGAAGCTCCAATTGATACTGATATTAGCAAGATAGCTTTCTTGGTACTCACCCAAATGAATGAAGATGCGTTGGAGCATAAAGCACGAAATGACCTAATGGATGTAAGCGAAGTCAAAGTTTTTCCCTATCTTACTGAAGATTCTCAATTTAAAACGAAGATTGATGATGATGGAGAACGAGATAAAAATAATGCTCCGAGTGCAAAAATAGTGGAAGATGAAAAAAAGGCCGTACATACCGTAAGAATTGATGTAGATCGTCTGGAGAGGATGATGGATCTTGTAGGCGAACTGGTGATTGAACAGATACGCATCGCGCAGGTCTCAAACAATTTGTATAATCAATATCCCTCTGACGAAACGGTTGATGACCTAATAGGTATTTCTAACCGCGTATCGGTGCTAATCGATGAACTTCAGCAGGCAATAATGAAAGCCCGCATGATTCCGGTACAGCAGTTATTCAGTCGCTTCCCCAGGATGGTCCGGGATTTGTCCTATTCATTGAATAAAGAAGTTAACCTGGTGCTTGAGGGTGGAGAAACCGAAATAGACAGAACCATCATGGAAGAAATGAGTGACCCGCTAATCCACCTTATACGGAATGCTATAGACCACGGGATTGAAAATCCGGAAGTCCGTAGGAAGGCCGGTAAACCCGAAAAAGGCACACTGCGGGTAACAGCATTGCCTGAGGACAGCAATGTAATTATAACGGTTGAAGATGACGGAGCCGGAATTGATGCACAAGCAATAAAACAATCAGCCGTTAAAAAGAGAATTATTACCGAGCAAGAAGCAGACAATATGACCGAGCAGCAGCTAATAGACCTCATTTTCCACACGGGCTTTTCAACTTCAGAAAAGGTAAGTGACGTTTCCGGCCGCGGAGTCGGAATGGATATTGTAAGGTCCCATATTGAAAAATTAAACGGAATCATTGATGTTGAGACATGTGCCGGTGCAGGAACAAAGTTCATAATTAAATTGCCAATCAAGCTTCCTCTCACCCTCGCAATACTGAAAGGGCTGTTAGTTAAAATCAACAATGAAACTTATGCCTTGCCCATGAACAATGTGGTTGAAATCGTACGGAAACCAAAAAAGGAGATTGAATCCATCAATGGTCAAGCAGTGACGGTCATAAGGGATAGAGCGACCCCTTTGATTTGGCTGCATGACTACTTTGGTATTCCGCGAGGCAAGGAAAGGGAAAATACTCTGATCGTCTTGCTCGGAATAGCTGAAAAACGTTTTGGACTTGTGGTGGATGAACTCATAGGAAATCAGGAAATCGTTGTCACAAACCTTGGATCCTATATAGGAAAGGTAGAAGGTATTTCCGGAGCTACGATTTTAGGAGACAGAAGTGTGGCATGCATACTGGATGTGGTAGGAGTTTCAAAGATAGTAAACGCTAAGAAAGCTTCTAAAATAGATGGCGAACAATCAAGACAGTGATTATTTCAAAAACTCATAGAATAGGAGGCATTACTTATGGGATTTAAAAAAGATATGGCTCTCAAACTTATGAAAAGTTCGGGACTTTCTCAAAAAGTATTCAAAGCAGTGGATTCTGCCAAAAAGATCGATGAAAAACTAAAAGATTTGTCCAATATTACCGGACAGGTTACTAAAGGTACAAGCGAACAGTCTTCAGCTGTTAATTCCACAAACTCAATGACGGGTGAGCTTTCAAAATCAATTGACGGTGTTGTTAAAAATGCTGAAAAACTGACGGGTCTTGCCGAACAGTCCCAAAAATCTCTTGAAGAGATGGCAGTTATAATAAAGCAGGTGGCAGGTAACAGCGAGAGTACCGCAAAATCAGTTGAAGAAATATCCGGTTCTATTGAGCAAATGGGAAAGTCCATCAAAGGTATGGCCGGTAATGCTGAAAGCATGACAAATTCAGCTGAAGAAGCCTCAGCAGCTATACACGAGATAGTCTCATCCATCCAACAAGTAGCGGGCAATGCAGAAAGTACGGCAAGTTCCGTAGAGCAGATTTCATCTTCCATTGAACAGATGGGCAAATCTATAAAGGGTGTTACTGGGAATGCGGAAAGCCTCACCAGTTCAGCTAAAGAGGCTACAGCAGCGGTTCAGGAGGTAGTAGCCTCCATCCAGCAGGTAGCGGGAAATGCTGAAAGCACTGCCGGCTCCGTGGAGCAAATATCTTCTTCCATAGAGCAAATGGGAAGATCTATCAAGGGAGTGGCCTTGAATGCTGAAAGCCTGTCAAATTCAGCAGAAGAAGCAACATCTACCATTCATTCGATGGTTGCGTCAATTCAACAGGTAGCGGGAAATGCTGAAAGTACTTCAAAGTCTGTTGAAAAGATTTCCTCTGCCATAGAACAAATGGGTAAATCCATCAAAGGGGTAGCCGGAAATGCCGAAAGTACGGCAGGATCGGCTCAAGAGGCATCTAATGCGATACAGGAGATTGTAGCGTCGATCCAGCAGGTAGCCGGAAACAGCGAAAGTACTGCAAGCTCCATAGAACAAATATCTTCTTCCATAGAGCAAATGGGTAAATCAATAAAAGGTGTGGCAGGAAATGCTGAAAGTCTAAAAGGTTCGGCGGATGAGGCATCGGCAGCGGTTCAGGAAATCGTGGCATCCATCCAACAGGTAGCAGGAAATGCTGAAAGCACCGCAAACTCTGTTGAGCAAATTTCATCGTCCATTGAACAGATGGGCAAATCTATTAAAGTGGTGGCAGGAAATGCTGAAAGTTTGGCGGGTTCGTCTGAAGAAGCGTCAGCGGCTGTACAGGAAATAATAGCTTCCATACAGCAAGTAGCCGGCAACGCAGAAAGCACAGCTAAGTCGGTTGAAGAAATATCTTCTTCTGTAGAACAAATGGGAAAATCCATACAGGGTGTTGCAGGAAATGCCGGGATCCTGAAAAGTTCGGCAGACGAAGCGGCCGCCTCTGTTCAAGAGATAGTGGCTTCCATACAGCAGGTGGCAGGAAATGCTGAAAGCACCGCAAGCTCTGTAGAACAGATATCCTCCTCCATAGAACAAATGGGAAAATCCATCAAAGGAGTAGCAGGAAATGCTGAGAGTCTAAAAGGTTCGGCAGATGAAGCCGCTGCTGCAATACAGGAAATGGTGGCATCTATCCAACAAGTATCGGGCAATGCTGAAAGTACTGCAAGTTCCGTGGAGCAAATTTCATCCTCCATAGAACAAATGGGCAAGTCAATAAAAGGTGTGGCAGGAAACGCCGAAAGTCTGAAGGATTCATCTGATGAGGCATCGGCTGCAGTACAGGAAATTGTCGGCTCCATCCAGCAAGTAGCCGGCAATGCAGAAAGCACAGCCCAATCAGTTGAAGAAATATCCTCTTCTATAGAGGAAATGAGTAAGTCCATACAGGGTGTGGCAGGAAACGCTGAGCAGCTTCAAAAATCTGCAAATGAAACATCCCAGGTGGTTGAAAACATGGCAGCTTCCATAAGCCAGGTTGCCCAGAACGCGCAAAATGTAAATAAATTGAGTGAAAAAGTACAGAGTGATGCCAAAGACGGTCAGAAGGCTGTGGCCGACACATTAGTTGCTATTAAGGATATATCCGAAGTCATTCACCGAGCAGAAGATGTTATCAACGGTCTTGGAAAGAGTTCCGAAAAAATAGGCAGTATCATTGAAGTCATTGACGATATTGCTGAACAAACAAATCTTCTTGCGCTAAACGCTGCAATTGAGGCCGCAAGGGCCGGAGAACACGGAAAGGGATTTGCAGTTGTTGCCGATGAAGTAAGAAAGTTGGCTGAGCGAACCGCTACAGCAACAAAGGAAATATCCGAACTCATTAAAGGTATTCAGGGAGAAACGAGTCAGGCTATCAAGGCTATTGAAGTCGGCACTCAAAAGGTTGAACATGGTTCAAAGCTAAGCGATGAAGCCGGTATGGCTATTGAAAAGATAGTTGAAGGTATAGAAAATGTTAACAAGGAAATCCGCCAGATAACCACCGCCACCGAGGAACAGAACAAGGGTAGCATAAAGATAATTGAGGCTGTGAATACGGTAACAAATCAAGCTGCTATGGTTACACAAGCCACCAAAGAACAGGCGGCAGGTGTGGAAAACATATTAAGAGGTGTAGCCAATGCAAGGGAACAGGTAAGACAGGTCACTATTGCGGTTAAGGAACAAGCAAACCAGGGACAAAATATCATAGCTGCCGTAGAAAATGTGAACAGTCAGGCTGCACAGGTTACACAGGCTACCAAGGAGCAGACTAAAGGCGTTGACGAAGTTATCAAGGGTGTAGCCAATGCACGAGAGCAGGTTCGGCAAGTTACAGTTGCTGTGAAAGAGCAGGCGAAACAGGGTCAAAATATTATACAATCCGTTGAAAACGTGACAAAGCAAACGGCTCAAGTGGCCGCCGCCGTAAAAGAACAAACTGCCGGTATTGAGGAAGTAATAAAAGGTGTAGCCAATGCCCGTGAGCAAATTAAGCAGGTTTCGTCAGCTATGAAAGAACAGGCTAAACAAAGCCAGAATATCGTGGTTGCTGTAGAGAATGTAACCAAACAGGCAGCAGAAGTTACTCAAGCTACTAAAGAACAGGCTCAAGGTATTGAGGACATAATAAAAGGAATTGAGAATGCAAGGGAACAGATGCGGCAGGTTACGGATGCTGTGAAAGAACAAGCCAATCAAGGTCAAAATATAGTAATGGCGGTAGAGAATGTGACCAAGCAAGCAGCACAGGTAACGGATATAACCAAAGAGCAAGCACAAGGTGTTGAGGATATTATAAAAGGCATAGAGAACTCAAGAGAACAGGTAAGACAGGTAACGGTAGCAGTTAAAGAGCAGGCAAAACAAGGTCAAAATATTATAGTTGCAGTAGAGAATGTAACCAATCAGGCGGCTCAGGTAACACATGCCGTTAAAGAGCAGACTCAAGGCGTTGAAGAAATAATAAAAGGTGTAGTAAATGCAAGGGAACAGGTAAGGCAGATCACGGCAGCGGTGAAAGAACAGGCTAAACAAGGTCAAAATATTGTAGTTTCAGTGGAAAATGTAACCAACCAAGCGTCACATGTCACTCAAGCTGCCAAAGAACAGACTCAAGGTGTTGAAGACATAATCAAGGATGTAATAAATGCAAGAGAACAATTGAAACAGGTTACGGATGCAGTAAAAGAACAAGCTCTCCAAGGTCAGATCATTGTCAAGGCTGTTGAGAATGTCACCAACCAGGCTGCTCAAGTTACTCAGGCAGCGAAGGAACAGGCAGCAGGAGTTGAGGATATTATCAAGGGCATTGTAAATGCAAGAGAACAAGTACGACAGATTACTGTTGCCGTTAAAGAACAGGCTAAACAAGGAAATGATATTACTTTGTCCGTCCAGAATGTTACCGATCAGGCGGCCCTTGTGACAAATGCAGTAAAAGAACAGGCTCAATGTGTTGAAGACATAATAAAAGGAATTGGGAATGCAAGAGAACAGGTGCAACAGGTTACCGCTACGGTAAAAGAGCAGGCTAAGCAAGGGCAGAGTATAGTTACCGCTGTTGAAAATGTCGCAAACCAAGCCGCACAAATTACTAATGCAACAAAAGAACAGGCACAAAGCGTTGAGAATATCGTTAAAGGTGTTGCTAACGCAAGAGAACAAGTAAAACAGATAACAACAGCCATGAAGGAACAGACGGCAAATGCGGATAAGGTTGTTAATAATGTTGAAGGCGTAAGCGTTCAAGCTAATGAAGTGACCGACGCAGCCAAAGTCCAGGCAAATGGATTAGAACAGTTGGCAAAATATACATCTGAAATAAACCGTGTTATTAATCTTAATCTTAAGGATGTTGAACTCACAGCTGCAGTAACAAAACAATTGACGGAATACTCGGAAGAAATTATAGATGCACTAATGGAATTAGCTAAATAATGTTTCATATTGACTTCTATCAAAACCTTAATCAACTTTAAACGAAGAAAAATCGTTCATTCTTATGATGTGGGAACTACGCTTAAAGTTAGATTAACATGTCGTATAATGCCAACGGGTAGTATATTTATAGTCATGGTCTTAACATTATATTGGAGAGGCTATATGCCTCTCCACAGATTGCATTAGGGAGGATGTAACAAATCTGTATGGATAAATTCGGTCTTATTCAATTAGCGGAGCTTATATATGAATATTGTGGTATTGACTTTTTTAAAAATCTTTCTTCTCTTCAGACTAAAATATCGGAAAGACTTAAGGAACTGGGACTTTCATGTTGGGAATACGGAGGTTATTTGAAGGTTGAACCCAATGAATGGGATACACTTATTAACCTCATTACAGTAAATGAGACCTATTTCTTCCGTGAAGAAAACCTCTTGGATGAGTTTAGAAAGGCTATACTTCCTCAATATAAAGACCGTACTCCCAATAATCCTTTGCGCATATGGTGCTCAGCTTGTTCCAGCGGGGAAGAACCCTATACCTTGGCAATATTAAGTGAAGAGACAGGACTCTTTGAAACCGGCGCCATTGAGATTATTGCTTCGGATATAGATAAAAAGGTCCTGGAAAAAGCGAGACGAGGGCTCTATAACAAAAAATCATTTTCCTTTCGTACAATGCCAAAAGAAATACTTGACAAATATTTTATTTCATGTCAAGACGACTATAAGGTCAGGGATACAATAAGGGTAATGGTTGATTTCCGCTGTTTAAATCTTCTGGATGAGAATATAGCACAAAAGGTAGGAGAAGTAGATATAATCTTCTGCAGGAATGTATTGATTTATTTTGATACGAAAGCAATAAATAAAGTTATTAATTCTTTATATAATGTGTTAAAACTTGGCGGATACTTGCTTTTAGGCCATGCAGAAACTATAACGGGCATAAATACCGGATTTGAAACAATATATGCACCGTCGACATTTTATTATCGGAAAGGAGAAAAACATTAATGCAGCAATATGGGGTATTAGTTGTAGACGACTCCTCTTTTATATGAAGATGTATAAGCTTAATAATAGAGAAGGATCCTCAACTTTTTATCATAGGAATTGCAAGAAACGGGATTGAAGCGATAGAAAAAGTACAGAGACTAAAACCTGATATTATGACATTAGATGTAGAGATGCCCGAAATGGATGGTATAACTGCCTTAAAGGAGATTATGAAGACTTGCCCGGTTCCTGTTGTAATGTTGAGTAACCGGACCGATAAGGATCCAGAAATAACTTTTCAGGCTTTTGAGTCGGGGGCTGCAGACTTTTACTTAAAGAGTGTACTTTTAGAAGATAATGTGAAACCGGAAATAATAAAGGAGTTTTTGGATAGATTAAAAGCCATCGCCCAAAAGTCAAGAAAATCGATAAATGAAGCCCAGGAACAGAAGGCTAACTCCGAAAACGTATCCGAAATTCTTGAAAACATTTTAAACAGGCCTGAAGGTTCGATTGAAATAAAGACAGGTTCAGTTGACTTATTAATAATAGGTTGTTCTACAGGAGGTCCTTCTGCATTGCAATCCATTCTTCCACGCTTTCCAAAGGATACTCATGTACCCATTGTCGTTCTTCAGCATATGCCACCAGGATTTACGAAACCTTTAGCTGAACGTTTTGATACCATTTGCAATTTACGGGTCAAAGAAGCTGAAAATGGTGATATTCTTGAAGCTGGCAACATTTATATAGCCCCAGCAGGCTATCAAACTTTTTTTGATAAAAAAGCAGATGATTCGGTAGCTTTAAAAGTAGAAGACTGTCCATCTGTTGAAACAGTTTACAAACCGTCTATTAATGTAACCCTAGATTCTGCAGCACCTATTTACAAGGAAAGATTGCTGTCGGTTATTCTAACAGGTATGGGAAATGATGGGCTTGTTGGATGTGAGTCAGTTAAAAAATATAACGGACGGATAATTGTTGAGGCAGAGGAATCCTGCATTGTATATGGCATGCCCAGAGTAGTTTATGAAGCAGGTCTTGCTGATGTTCAAGTTCCTTTATCTAATATTTTTCATGAAATAATGCTCTATATCTGAAATAAATCGCAAGTAAAATTGAGAAATTAAGCAGCCCAATACTCGTAGGATATTGAATGTCTATCGGAGTGCAGCCTGCATCTTATAACAATGTTAATGCGAGCATAATGAGAGTTCCCTTGCATCATTTTATGATTGGGAACTCTTTACTTTTACATGGAACAAGCTTTATAAATAAAACCATTCATCGTCGTCTTCGGCATTTACACCTAGTTTTACCCTGTTGCTGCCATCGAATTTAATCTTATACAGGTTTCCTCCATCTTCTTTGTTGGCATAGTAAATCCATTTTTTAGTTATATTAATAAAATCACAGCTGTCTTCACAAATCAGTTTTTTGTTTCTGCCGTCCTTATTAATTCTATATAATTTACCCCCATCATTCTTATTGGAGTAATATATAAATTCACCATATACGTTAATGTTCGATGAAGTATCATCATTAATCCTCATTGCATTACCATTCATTGTTAATTTATAGATTCTTCCTTCATCACTGTTGTTAACATAATATATACAACCGTCTTCAGCGTTTATATAATTGCAATCGTCATTAATTAACTTTTCTTTCTGAGAACCGTCCAGTCTAATTTTATAAAGGCTTCCTCTGTCGCTTTTATTAACATAATAAATCCAATCGTCCGTTATATTCAGGCAGTATGACTTGTCGCTGTTTATTTTTGTTCTACAGCTTCCATCGGTTTTCATCTTGTATATTCCGTATCCGTCACTTTCATTACTGTAAAAAATCCAACCGTCTTTCACCGTTATGTCCCAGGACTTATCATTGTTCAGTTTTTGCATATCGTTTCCGTCAATGCTGATTCTGTATATGGAATCATCATCGTTTGAATTGCTGAAATAAATCCAATCGTCCACAACATTTATATACCATGCCGATATATTTGCCAGCAGCTGCTCGGAGCTTTCGTCAATCTTTATTTTACAGAGCTTGCTTGTAATAGAATAATAATCCCACAAGCCGTATGATGAAGCCAGACCTCCGTTCATAATATTTCCTTGCGTATTACCCCGGGCGGTTTTAATTACACTTATATCCCTTTGTTGATATCCGCCGGAAACATCATCTTTTTTACCTTGTCCCGGAATATCTTCAATAATGTCATTCTCAAAAAAATCGTCCTCAAAAAATATATCATCAAAATCCATGGATTTATTTACCTGTTCATCCCGGATAATCCCGGAGTACGCCTGAATTTTATTGGATTCCTCATCCCCTTGTTTCTCGTTTCTCTTTATATATCCCGGAAGGGTAAGATACCGGTTTTTCTCTTCATCGCTAAGAGAATTCAATACCCTTTCCAGATCCTGCTTCATTTCCGAAGCATCCGAATATCTCTCTGAAGGATTATGCCTGCATGCCTTAAGTATAACCTCACTAAGCTTGTCTCCTGCCTCAACGGGAGGATTCAAATCCTCGCCCGAAATCCTTCTCTCTAAAGCTTCTTCACTGTCCTTAAACTTTATAACTTCCGGGTAAGGCGGAACGAGCGGTATTCTGCCGCAATTCACCAATCTATACAAGACTATCCCCAGAGAATATAAATCTGCTCTGATATCATATTTCTCACCACGAAATACTTCAGGAGCCATAAAAAGCGGCGTTCCTTTCATTGATGCCGCTCTTCCGCTTTTTGACAATTCCTTTGAAATTCCGAAGTCTCCCAGCTTAAACTCCCCGAATTTGGATACAAAAATATTTTCATCTTTTATATCTCTATGTATTATACCTCTCTGTGAACAGGTCTCAATAGCCGAACAAATATCTATGCCAAGCTTTATTACATCCTTCCTGGTCAACATGGACTCTTCAATAAAATCGCGGAGTGTTTTAAGATACTCCATTCTTATAAGTATATCCCAACCCGGAGGGTTATCCCTCTCAATAACCATGTGGTCCTCATATCCCACAATATTGCTGTTACCCTTCAGGGAATACATAATCCTTATTTCATTGACTATATTCTTAACAGAATCTTCAAAATAGTCCATCAGCGAACTATCATTTGTGGCCATGACTGCAGAAGCTTCCCGATATTGATCTTTCGTAGGCACAGGTATTACTTTTAATGCTGCTTCATACTTAAATCCCCATTCTTCTTTAACTATTTTATATACCTGGCCAAAGCTTCCCTCTCCGAGCAACTTTTCTACATACCAGCCACCCCAAAGGGGCTCATATTTTTTTACATAGTCCAGATCGCCTTGCACGACTTACCCCCCACCAAATATTGCTTCACCTTTCAATATCTTTAATGCTAATCAATAAAGATGTAATGTTATCGCTGCCGTCTCTGTTTAAAGCCTCATTTACAAAATACGCACACAATTCACTGTTTTCCATTTCCCTTCGGGCAATTTCCGACAAAGACTCTTCTTTAATTGCGTCTGTAAGCCCGTCACTGCATATTAAAAATATATCATTCTTTTCTATTTCAATTATATCCGAAAAATCTGCCTCTAAGATTCCCTCAGAAGGAGAAATTCCAAGGTATCTATATAATCGGTGCCTGCTGTTATGAGTCAGGGCCGATTCACGAGTCAAAGCTCCAAGTCTGACAAGCCGCTCTGCTTCTGTATGATCGGTAGTAAGTTGTTTAATTTCTCCGTTTCTGATTAAATAAACTCTGCTATCACCCAAATTTAATGCTACAGCCTTGTTATCGGAAATGGCAAGACAAGCAAAAGTAGTCCCTATAGGACAGCCTTTTTTAACAGACATATCGTATATATACTCATTAGCCTTTAAAACATAGCTTTTAAGGTAACGTATGATAATCTCAATATTCTTTATGTCTGAAATTTCTGCAATTTTTTCATGAAGCTTTTTTAATATTTTCACAGCCGCATAGGATGCTTTTTCTCCGTACTTCTGACCGCCCATACCGTCGCAAACCGCAAAAATATATTCCTTTGACGATTTGGAAATAGAATACCTTACGCAATCCCTCGACTGATTTTCATCTATAAAAATGCCATCGAGAAAAAAATTGTCTTCATTTTTTTCTCTAACCCGCCCCTTGTGGGTATAAGCATCCGCCTCGACTTTTATCACATTAACCTCCGAACTTTATATAAATCGTATATATCCCGGATTAAAAAATTTTCAATACTTTTATATTTTAGTTTTCTATTATCAGTGTTTGGATTTTTACCACCTTTAATTTATTATCACTGCTTGAAAGATCCGATAAGTATTTTCTAAATACAGAGGTTTTGAACTTATATGCGGTTTTTACTTCAATTTTACACTTATCATCGCCCAGTAACTCAAACTTAACATCAAAATCATTATACTTGCCATCGTTGGATTTATAGTAACTGTTCAAATTTAAGGCAGTACAGAAATTTTCTTTAAATATCTCCTGAAATTTATCAAAATTAATCTTTGCCTCAACATCCCTGGCACTTTGAACATCTTCCGAATTCATTACGGCGGCACGGCCAGCGGAACTAACAGCGGCACTGATTTTACACATATCCCCAAACGCACTAAGAAGCTCCACGCATGGAGCCAATAACACGGTTAATAAAATAACTGCCGCCAATATATATGCTACAAATTTCATTCAATTCCTCCTAATTAATATAAGCATTAGGATCCATATCCTTATAGTACCTAACACCTGTTGTCGGAATGGTGAATTTGATTGGCAATTTCTTTTCAAATTCTTGACCGAATACCTTTACTACAAAAGGAAATTGAGCCTCAATGCTAACATTAAAGCTCTCGCCTTTTTGAAGGCGAAGATTGGTGTCATTTTCGCCTTCCTTTATCACACGATTATTCATATATACCTTTACATAACTTATATTGTCTCTATATAAAGGTTTTGACTCCAAATCACTTATGACATTCTCAACCATATCTCCGGTCACATAATTTACAATTGATGCCTCGGTAGCAACATTAAAAGTATTGTATACCAACGTTAGATACCATGGGAAAAATAGCATAAAATTGGTAAACGATAATATGAAAAATGAACATAAAATTACTGCAAGAATGGAATTTGCTACTCCCTTCATGCTAACCTCCAATAAAGTAACACAAAAATAATTAAATTACATAATATTGTGTCAAATTTAAGACCCGATATTACGTCCTATAAAATCCTTTATCATATCCCAAACATCGTTAAGTATTTCACCGGCTTGAGACCTAAATACCGTAAGAACTATTCCTACAGCAACAATAGCCCCTAAAGATATTGCTACTTCCTTAATCCCAAAACCTTTTTGATTACTTATTAACTGAATAGACTTTTTATGTAGATTCTTAAAAGCATTCTTCATTTTAATTTCCCCCTCTACTACTCCAATCATATTTAATATAACCTTTGTATTTATAATACCAAATTATTCTTTGAATTTCAATATTGAGGTTATATAATGCATAAGTGCATATTTTTTAAAATTATGTACTGTATATTCATATTGTATGCGAAATTGCTTTAAGATTCCATTTTAAGATTGCCATAAGAAAAGGACGGCGCTTCGCTATTTTGTGTGGGTAAACACACTAATTAGTTAATTAATTCCGCTAAATTTTCATTTATTACTGGAAAAATTGTATGTTAACTTTCCAGCCAAAAGATATATCATAGCAATA
>Ga0134103_1000559_pt1 | contig 44054 bp, 38 predicted proteins | sample 14_taG_2_FD_94445 | JGI IMG/M metagenome (GOLD analysis project Ga0134103, IMG submission 94445) | Switchgrass degrading microbial communities from high solid loading bioreactors in New Hampshire, USA - 14_58_20_212_A1 metaG | ecosystem: Engineered > Bioreactor > Semi-continuous > Anaerobic >...
CTACAGTAAATTGACGCTATCTTTGAAAACTTCTATCTTGACAACTCCTGCCTTCATGTTGTATATTAAACGGGTAAATAAAGCAGAAGCAGTGCTTCTCACCTTGTTGACGTCGGTCGGCGGGTCAATAGCGTAATCTTATGGTTTACTGATCATATTGGTTCGTGTATTGGCATAAACAGGTGAAGGAAGCTTTGCCTGTTTTATTTTATAAGTATTACGAGGGGTTTTGTATTTTTTCTGTATTTCGGAGGTGTTTTGTATAAAGAAAAATCAGGATCAGAATCAGGTTCAGATCAATTCAGCGATTCGCGACAAGGAAGTCAGGCTGATTGACGTCGATGGTACCATGCTTGGGATCATGTCGGCAAAGGAAGCTCAGTTATTGGCGAACGAGAGAGAATTGGATCTGGTCAAGATATCCCCAAACGCCAACCCGCCGGTCTGCAAGATAATGGACTATGGGAAGTATTTGTACGAGCGTAACAAGAGGGATAAAGAAGCCAAGAAAAAGCAAACCATAATCGAGGTGAAGGAAGTAAGGCTTTCTCCGAAGATCGAGGATCACGATTTCAACTTCAAGGCCAAGAATGCCATACGGTTCCTTCAGGACGGCGATAAAGTCAAGATATCAATACGCTTCAGGGGCCGTGAAATCGCCTATTCCGACCTTGGACGCGGAGTGCTCGACAGGTTTGCAGACACCGTGAAGGAATACGGAAAGATCGAAAAACCGCCGGTAATGGAAGGCAGAACATTATCGATGGTATTGGTACCGCTCAAGAAGTAAGCTCAAGAAGGAGGTTCAATGACATGCCAAAGCTTAAAACCCACAAGGCTTCAAAGAAGCGATTCAAGGTCACCGGTACAGGCAAGGTCAAGAGGACTAATGCCTATAAGAATCATATTCTTACGAAGAAATCGACCAAGCGCAAGAGAAAGCTTCGCAAGGGTGATTACGTTTCTGCATCCGATGCGGCAACCGTAAAGAGATTACTGCCTTACGCATAAAACATGGAAAGAGGTGTGAACGATGGCACGAGTAAAAGGAGCTATGCGCACTCGCGCAAGACATAAGAGAGTCTTAAAGCTTGCCAAGGGCTACTTCGGCGCAAAAAGCAAGCTGTACAGAGTAGCCAAACAGGCCGTCATGAAATCCCTGAGCTATGCTTACAGGGACAGAAAGCAAAAGAAACGCGATTTCAGGAGACTCTGGATAACCCGCATAAACGCTGCCGCAAGAATAAACGGACTTTCTTACAGCAAACTGATGCATGGTCTCAAGAAGGCCGGCATTACCCTCAACAGGAAGGTTCTGGCCGATATGGCCGTCAATGATGCCCAGGGTTTTGCCCAGCTTGTTGAGAAAATAAAATAAATGAGAATAATACTTTATAAGTCCCTCAATCAAAAGCGTTGGGGGACTTTTGCTATAGACAGACCGATCCGGCAAAAACGGTGAAGAGATGGATAAAAAGGTTATCAGGATTACATCCACATCAAACAGCATTATAAAGCAATTGCGGGAGTTGACCGGCAGAAAGGGCCGGCTCAGGTACAACGCATTCATAATTGAAGGCTTGAAGCTGGTGGAGGAGGCATTAAGCTATAAGGTCCCTGTCAGCTATTTTCTTGTTGCGGAAAGCCTGTATCCTGAAATCCGGTCCATGATGGAGGGAAACAATGCTGCCCCGGTCTACCTTGTCCCCGATGGTCTCTTTGAAAAGGTGTCCACTACCGAAACACCCCAGGGCATCCTGGCTGTAGCGCCACTTTCAATCAGCCAGGATCCGTCCCTTACAGACCGGGGATCACGGTTTGTAATACTTGAACGGCTCCAGGACCCGGGCAATCTGGGAACCATTATTCGCACCGCGGATGCATGCGGGTTTGACGGGGTTCTCCTTTCCCCGGGCTGCGCTGATCCGTATAATCCAAAGGCTATGAGGTCTGCCATGGGATCTGTATTTCATATTCCCATACTGTCCTGCGCCGATATCTTCGGCACGACAGATAAACTCAAAGGCAGGGGGATCAGGATAGTTGCCGCCCATACCAGGGACTCGGATATTGTCTGGAATCTGCCGCTGGCTGACAGGATTGCGGTCGTAATTGGCAATGAGGGAAGCGGACTGTCACAGCGCATGCTTGATGCGGTTGATATCCGGGTTATGATTCCCATGCCGGGTAAGGCTGAGTCCCTCAACGCGGCATCTGCCGCATCCATGATCCTTTATGAAAGCATGCGGCAGCGAATGACCAACTCATAATGCCGAGCTGTCCGAACAGCGCCATAATCCGGGACGGGTCAGGATAAAACCTGGCTGTTTGGAAAGAATAATCCGGGGTTTGCCTGAATTTCATAAGGTCTGGAAAATATGCCGGAATATTTATCGATGGAATATGAATTTTTTGTCATAAAAACCCCCGGCAATCCGCACTTGAAATGTTCACCATTTTGACATATAATACTTAATGATCTTTGTGATTTGATTAACAAATACACGATTTAGGAGGTAAGAACCATGGCAATCAAAATCGGTATCAATGGGTTCGGCAGAATCGGCCGCCTTGCTTTCAGGGCTGCCTGCAACAACCCGGATGTACAAGTAGTCGGAATCAATGACCCCTTTATCGACCTTGAATACATGAAGTATATGCTTCAGTATGACACGGTTCATGGACAGTTTAAGGGATCCATCGAAATCAAGGATGGTAAACTGGTTGTTAACGGAAACGCGATCAACGTTTATGCATGCATGGAGCCTTCGGAGATTCCGTGGAAGGAATGCGGAGCCGAATACGTTATCGAATCCACCGGCGTATTCACAACCACCGATAAGGCAAGCGCCCACCTCAAGGCAGGCGCCAAAAAAGTTGTTATTTCAGCTCCTTCAAAGGATGCTCCCATGTTCGTAATGGGCGTAAACAACAAGACCTATACAAAGGATATGGACATTGTGTCCAACGCTTCCTGCACCACCAACTGCCTGGCTCCCCTGGCAAAGGTTATCCATGATAATTTCGGCATTGTTGAAGGCCTTATGACCACCGTACATGCCACAACAGCTACCCAGAAGACCGTTGACGGTCCTTCCAAGAAGGACTGGAGAGGCGGACGCGCTGCTGCCGGCAACATCATTCCTTCATCCACCGGCGCTGCCAAGGCTGTTGGCAAGGTTATCCCCGATCTCAATGGCAAGCTGACAGGTATGGCATTCAGGGTTCCCACCCTGGACGTATCAGTTGTTGACCTGACATGCCGTCTTGAGAAGCCGGCCACCTACGAAGAGATTTGCGCTGCTGTGAAGAAGGCTGCCGAAGGCGAACTCAAGGGCATCCTGGGATACACCGAAGATGAGGTTGTATCTTCCGACTTCATTGGCGAAGCCCGCACCTCAGTTTTCGATGCGAAGGCCGGTATTTCACTGAACCCCAACTTCGTCAAGCTGGTAGCCTGGTATGACAACGAGTGGGGTTATTCCAACAAGCTCATCGACCTCATCGTTTACATGAACAGCGTTGACGCGAAGTAATAGAATTAAAAGTGTTCAATAAAAAGAGCGGAGAAATCCGCTCTTTTTTATTTTGGTTCTATAATAAATGCTGGGGTGCTGAAGGGAGACGACTTCGGTGCTCCAACATTTTTTGCAAAAAAGAGAGCATGGAGTTGAAATCTCAAGTAAAATGGAGCTGCCAAACCTACCCATTTGAAAGGAGATTCAACCATGCTTTACAAATATTATACACAAGAATTGATAGGATTTAAAGGTGCAACGGTTACTTTTGCAGAAAGAAAGGAAAATGGTTGCAAGGGCTCACGGTTAGTATTATAATTAACATATGAACAAGTGTTCATATGTGCAATTGTAAGCGGCGAGGTGAAACCATGGAGATTGAGAATGAAAGCAGGAACCCGCAGGATCAGCCTGTGGCGGATAAAGAGCTCGTGGAGAAGGTAAGGCAGAAGATGCCCGATGAGGAGCCCCTTTATGACCTTGCGGAACTGTTCAAGGTTTTTGGTGATTCCACCCGCATCAGGATTATCTGGGCGCTCTTTGAGGCGGACATGTGCGTCTGCGACATAGCAAACCTCCTTAACATGAGCCAGTCGGCAATATCTCACCAATTGCGGGTCCTTAAGAATTCCCGCCTGGTGAAGTACAAAAAATCGGGAAAAACCGTTTATTATTCACTCAACGACGACCATATCAAGAAGATATTCGAACTGGGCATGGAGCACATCATGGAATGACATGACCGGTTAAACAGTCAGTAACGGAGGAAACGACATGGAGACTACAAGGCATGAGTGGACTTTAACGGGGCTTGGATGCGCCAACTGTGCGCGTAAAATTGAAGCTGAGGTTCGGAAAATGGAGGGTGTGGCTTCAGCCCGCCTTGACTTCGCCAACTCGAAAATCTACCTGGAACTGGATAGCGATCAGGATGCCGATGGCATACGGGAACGCGTAAAAACCATCATTTCCGGCATAGAGCCAGGATGCTGCATAAATGATACCGAAGCATCCGAAAGTGACGACCGGATGCATTTCAGGAAGCGCATAGCGATTTACATAGCAGGCCTGGTGATCTTTATAGCCGCGATTATACTTCCCGGGGGAAGCTGGCCTGAAACTCTTCTGTTTGTAACGGCCTGGCTTATCTTCGGAGGACAGGTTATCGCGAAGTCCTTCCGGAATATCCTTAAAGGCAGGGTATTTGACGAGAATTTTCTTATGACCATCGCCACCATTGGAGCCTTCATACTTGGCGAGTACGCCGAAGGCGCGTCGGTCATGTTGTTCTACCAGGTCGGGGAGATGTTCCAGGAATATGCCCTGGACAAGTCAAGGAGATCCATCAGGAGGCTTCTGGACATCAAGCCCGAGTACGCCAACATAATGACAGAAAGCGGGCCGGTAAAAGTATCTCCGGCAAATGTAAGACCGGGTGACAGGATCATGGTCCTTCCCGGGGAACGGATTCCGCTGGATGGCAGGGTTCTTGAAGGGCATTCCTCGGTGGACACGTCTCCGCTGACGGGTGAATCGCTGCCCAGGGATGTCCAGGCAGGGGACGAGGTGCTTTCGGGAAGCATCAACCAGTCCGGCGTGCTAACACTGGAAGTGACAAAAAGCTATGAGAACTCCACCGTCAGCAGGATTCTTGAACTGGTGCAGAACGCGTCAGGCAGAAAAGCGGTCACCGAGCGGTTTATCACACGCTTCGCCGCAAAGTACACTCCCGCTGTTGTCGGGCTTGCGGCCATGCTGGCCATACTGCCGCCGCTTATTACCAGTACCCCCTTCAGCCAGTGGGCATACAGGGCTCTCGTATTCCTTGTAATTTCCTGTCCCTGCGCCCTGGTGATCTCCATTCCGCTGGGATTTTTCGGCGGGATTGGCGCAGCGTCCAGGCAGGGCATACTGGTTAAGGGCGGAAACTACCTGGAAGCGCTTGCCAGGACCGAAACCATGGTTTTTGACAAGACCGGAACACTGACCACGGGTGTATTCCAGGTGACAGGAATAGTACCACGCCCGGGATTTACCGGGCAGGAGATCCTTCACTATGCGGCCTGCGCCGAGAGTTATTCCACCCATCCGCTGGCGCGTTCCGTCCTTGAAAGGTACGGTGACAACCCTGATCCTGCCCGGATGGACGACCATGCCGAGATACCGGGAAAGGGCGTTCGTGCCCGGGTAGACGGGAAACAGGTTCTCTGCGGCAACAGGAAGCTGATGGGGGATTATGGAATAGCCGCGGATGAAGGAGCCTCTGCCGGAACCTCCCTCTATGTTGCAGTGGACGGGGTTTACGCGGGAAGAATAGATATGGAAGATACCATAAAACCCGATGCCGCATCGGCCCTGGAAAGCCTGCAGGCCATGGGGATACATGATACGGTGCTCCTCACCGGGGATGTCAGGGAAACAGCAAATGAAGTGGCTGGCCGCCTGGGAATTGGCAGGGTGCATTCACAACTGCTTCCGCAGGACAAGGTAACGGTGCTGGAGAGCATCATTGAGGAAAAGAAAGGGTCCGGGCCGGTGGTATTTGTGGGGGATGGTATCAACGATGCCGCGGTTATCTCCAGGGCGGATATTGGCATAGCCATGGGCGGAATAGGTTCGGACGCAGCTATTGAGGCGGCGGATATCGTCATCATGAATGACGAGGTAGGAAAACTGTGCGATGCGGTCTCCATTGCCAGGAAAACAAGGCGCATCGTATTCCAGAACATCGTTTTGGCCCTGGGTGTCAAGATACTGTTCCTTATCATGGCCACAGGCGGACTGGCCACCCTGTGGGAGGCAGTCTTTGCCGATGTGGGCGTTGCCCTGCTGGCGGTTCTGAATGCCATGCGCGTAATAAAAACCGGAAGGTCCCGGCGCTGACCAATCATGATAAGCCTTTATCAGCCTCATCAAATATGGTATAGTTAGGATATCGAAACAGTGTGAAAACCGATGATTTCACACTGTTTCAACTATCGGGAAGGCATAAGGCCGTAAGTCATGCGGGAGAATGATTCATGTCCGAATACGATAACAGGTATCTTGACTCGCCGCTGAAATATGTGAAGGGCGTGGGTGAAAACCGGGCGAAGCTGTTTTCGAAACTGGGGATATACACCCTTGGTGACATCATCCATTACTTTCCCAGGGATTATGAGGACAGGTCGGTTTTCAAACCCATCCTGGAAGCATCCGACGGAGAGCCCATAACCGTGAGGGTCCGCTTTGTCACAGGGATCACGGAAACCCGTCCCAGGAGGAACCTGAGCATACAGAAAGCCATGGTGACCGACGGCGCATCATTAATGAACGTGACATGGTTCAACCAGGGCTACGTAAAGCAGAACATAGACATATCCCGTGAATATGTTTTTTTCGGCACGGTCAGGCGTGTGGGGTCCAGGGTAGAGATCCACAACCCTGTTTTCGAGGAGGCGGATCAGTCAGGCAATCTGACCGGGCGCATCGTGCCGGTCTATCCCCTGACAAAGGGAATTACCCAGAACATACTCCGGAAGATCCTCCGGAATGCCCTGGACGCGGCATCGGACAAGATTGTCGACATACTGCCCACAGGCTTCCGCCATAAATACCGGCTGGCCGAGGCAGTCTTTTCCTATGAGCAGATCCATTTTCCCACCAGCATGGAAAACATGGAAATGGCCAGAAGGCGCCTGGTCTTTGAAGAACTGCTGCTGCTCCAGTTGGGGCTTTCCTCCATAAAGGGCACGAACAGCGGCCAGAGCGGCATCCGTTTTTCCCCGGTGGACATAAGCCCGCTCCTGAATGCCCTGCCTTTTAAGCTGACCCCTGCCCAGGAAAGGGTTTTTGAAGAAATACGGGCCGATATGGAATCTGAAAGAAGGATGAACAGGCTCATACAGGGCGATGTGGGCTCGGGAAAGACCATCCTGGCGGTGCTGGCGATGTATATCGCCGCCTCGTCGGGCTACCAGAGCGCGTTCATGGTTCCCACAGAAATTCTTGCCGAGCAGCATTACCGAACTATTGCCCCGCTGTTTGAAAAGTTCGATATTAAAGTTGGACTCCTTACGGGCGGCCTGAAAAAAAAGGAGAAGGAAGCCATCAAGAAGGAAGCAGAAGAGGAGCGGCTGGATGTCATTATCGGAACCCATGCGGTCCTGGAGGACAGCACCATGTTCGGCAACCTTGGGCTTGTGATAACCGACGAACAGCACAGGTTCGGCGTCCGCCAGCGGGCAAGGCTCTCCCAAAAGGGTGAAAACCCCGATCTGCTTGTCATGACGGCAACGCCCATTCCCCGTACCCTTGCGCTGGTGCTTTACGGGGACCTGGACGTTTCCATCGTGGACAGCCTGCCTCCCGGAAGAAAGCCCATAAAAACATATGTTGTGGACGAGAGCATGAGGGACAGGATATACCAGTTCATCCGCAAGAATATCGCCGAAGGCCGCCAGGCCTATATCGTCTGCCCGCTTGTGGAAGAATCCGACGAACTGGAGGTTGAATCGGCGACAGGCCTGGTTGAGAAGATAAGGGATGACGCCCTTAAAGGGCTTCGTGTAGGACTTATACACGGCAGGATGAAAAGCGCCGAGAAGGACGACATCATGAGGCGGTTTTCCAGGGGCGAACTGGATGTACTGGTTTCCACCACTGTCATCGAAGTAGGGGTTAACGTGCCCAATGCCAATATAATGGTAATAGAAAACGCGGAGCGTTTCGGCCTCGCACAGCTGCACCAGCTGAGGGGCAGGGTGGGAAGGGGTTCCCACCAGTCCTACTGCATTCTCTTCAACCAGGGCAAAAGCGAGATCTCCAGGCAGAGGATGGAGATCATGGCCAAATCCAATGACGGTTTTGTCATAGCGGAAAAGGACCTGGAACTGAGGGGACCCGGCGATGTTTTCGGCGTCAGGCAGCATGGCCTTCCCGAGTTCAGGATCGCCAACCTCTATCGTGACATGGATGTGCTGAAGGATGTGCAGAAGGCTGCCAGAGAAATAGTATCCGGCAACCTGCTTGAAAAGGACGAGGCCTGGCGTCCGCTGGCCAGGAGGGTGGAACTGATGGTCAGGAAGAAGCTCCAGGATTTGTCCATGAATTAGGTCTCGACGGAAATTGAAGAAGGCGGCGGAAACATGGTAAGAATTATATCAGGAATTGCAGGAGGAATACCCATAAAGGTTCCTCCCACGGATAAAACCAAACCGACACTGGACCGGGTGAAGGAATCAGTCTTTTCCATACTACAGCCCTGTATACCGGGCACCCAGGTATTGGACCTGTTTGCCGGCTCCGGAAGCCTGGGTCTCGAGGCGCTGAGCCGCGGGGCTGATTTTGCCGTTTTTGTGGATAGCAGCAGGCTGTGCACAGAAACCATCAGGGAGAACATCGAGAAGACAAGAATGAGCGACAAAGCACAGGTGGTAAAAGCGGACGTTTATAAAGCCATACGTGATTTTGCCAACCAGGGGCGGCGTTTCGACATTATTCTCATGGATCCCCCGTATTCACGAAATTTTGTCTGTAAAACACTGCAAATGATCGTAGAAAATGATATAATAATCGAAAATGGTGTGGTCGCAGTGGAGCATATCGAGAGCGAACCCCTGCCCGACAGGATCGGAAGGCTGGGAAAGGTTCGTTCAAAGCATTATGGAGACACTGTTTTTACATTTTATGTCCTGAACAGCGAGGACGGGGAGGCATAGGATTTGAGAGTTCTGGTTTACCCTGGCAGTTTCGACCCGGTTACAAACGGACATATGGATATAATAGAGCGGGCTTCCAAGATATGCGACAAGCTGATCGTGGCCGTGCTTGTGAACCATAGCAAGACCGCTGCCTTTACCATGGAAGAGCGTATTATGATGCTGAAAAAGGCCATCGGGGACAGGAAAAACATAGAGGTGCACAGTTTCTCCGGGCTCCTGGTGGATTTCATGAAGAGCGTCAATGCCAAAACGATCATCAAGGGCCTGAGGGCCGTTTCGGATTTTGAATATGAAATGCAGATGGCCCTGCTGAACAGGAACCTGGACAACGAGATAGATACCCTGTTCATGATGACCAGCATCAACAACTGCTTCTTAAGTTCCAGCGTGGTCAGGGAGCTTGCGAGGATTGGCGCCGGGATAGAGGATTATGTTCCTCATTCCATTGCTCCTTTTATTTATGAAAAATTTAAGAAGGCGGGTGCTGAATGATGGAGCTTTTGGAACTCTTAGAACAGATGGAGGAAATAATCGAAAGCGGGACAGGTATCCCCTTTTCCGGAGGAAAATGCGTTATCAATCGGGACGAGGTGCTTGAAATCATCCAGGAAATCCGGTTAAGGCTCCCCGATGATATGAAGCAGGCCAAGAGGATCGTGGAGGAAAGGGAACGCGTTATAGCCGAAGCCCAGCAGGAAGCCGAGAACATACTGAACAACGCGGAAAGCCGGATAGCGGCGCTGGTGGATGAGCATGAGATCACAAAACAGGCATATGAACAGGCCGAAGTGATCATATCAAACGCGAAGAAAAACGCGAGGGAAATACGTCTCGGCACAAGGGAATACGCTGATAACGTATTAAGCAAGGTTGAAGAAATCCTGGCGGAAACGCTGGACGTTATCAGGATGAACAGGCAGGAACTGAAATAATACATAGGTTATTTCTCTTGAGATTTTTCGGGATGGCGGATTCTTCCGCCATTTTCATATGGGTTGACAAGAAGAGCTGCAATCAGGGTCATAATTGTGAATATCCTGAACTCTGACGGAATCCCGGATACTGCCGGTCCCGCGCTGGATGCGGCAAGACTTACAGGAAGAAGCCTCAGAACCGCTATGGTAAGCATGCAGGCAATAATGCCATGGAGGGCCTTCCCGAGCAGGAACACGCGGTACCGGCTTTTTGTTCCCCTCATAATCCCCATGACCTGGGTATGGACTGAAAATCCCGCAAATCCGCAGATAAAGGAAACCAGGGAAAGCTGGACCACAACCGGCGTATTGGCCAGAAGAGAAATGGCGTTTGATCCCGAGGAGATCTCCATGATTCCCCTGAGCAAGGCTGCAAGTGCATTTCCGGCGAAGCTTCCGGGCAGCATCGCCGACAGCGGGCGGGCTATAAGGCCGAAGAGTCCAATTTTATACATCAGTTCGGACAGCACCGCGAACAGGACTATATAGCCTGAGACCTTCAGGGACAGGATGGCGGCATCCTCTATGGCTCCCGGAATAAGGGCAGCGATGCCGCTTTTGCTTTTATCCTCAATTTTGCTGCCCTGGAAGACCACCGTTCCATCGTTCGCATTAAAATATCCCCTTCTTAAAAGCAGGTTCAGGATAAGGGCTGCTATCAGCCCTGAAATCCAGTGGACAGCCAGGAGGATGAAACCGATCCGTATGCTCCTGAACAGGCCTGCTCCCACAGTGCCGATTATGAACAGCGGGCTGCAGTTGTTGGCAACGGCGATAAGCCTTGATGCCTGGTTTGAGTCCAGGAGCCCTTCATCAAGCATGTCCCTGGCAAGTTTTGCGCCCGTGGGGTAGCCGCTCAGGTACCCCAGGGCGATGGTGGGCAGGACATAATAGGGAAGACCTGTAAGGCCCTGTATAAGGCGCCTGAGGAACCTGGGGCAGGAAAAGTTCCTCAGGAAGGGTACGGTAAGGCGTGAAAGGACAAAGAAGGGAAACAGGGAGGGTATCACCACATCCAGGCACAGGTAAATGGCATCCTTTGCCGCTTCCGACGTTTCCTTCGCGTAGAGGGCCAGCATAAGCGCCAATGCAGGGAAGATATAGACGACGCATTTTCTGTACAGGCTGCCGTGATCCTTCATGTCTACTCTGACTCAATAAGGCTCGGTTAATAGATATTCCGGCCGGGGTGCAAAGTTGCAATGAAAAACCTGAGAAGGTATAATAAATATATCGTGCGCCGCTGTTTGAAAATACCGGACAAAGCATATTGGTTTCCCTCATGATGATTCCATCCGGGGGGACCGGAACGGAGGTACCCGTATGAACGAAAATGAACTCAGCCTGAATACTTCCCAGGATATTGGAGAGATAAAGATATCCCCCGATGTTATTACTGTTATCGCTCATACGGTGGCAAGCGAAATAGAAGGCGTTTCAAGCATGAGTTCCGGTATAGCTGACAATATTTCTTCAGTCCTGGGACGCAAGACCTCATCCAAGGGCGTCAAGGTGGATATCTCCGACAAGGGAGTAGTCATCGACTTCTATATAGTGGTGGATTACGGAGCCAGGATCCCCGACGTGGCCTGGAAGATCCAGGAACGTGTAAAGTCCGCGGTAGAAAGCATGTCAGGTATGCATGTCAGTGCCATAAACATTCATGTACAGGGCGTCAGCTTTGATAAGGACGCCAGGGAGGCTCAAAAAACCGATGCCTCCGCAAAGCAGAATTGAGGTGCCGAATGTTCGGTTATGTTGAGCCTGACAAGCCTGAACTGAAGATCCGTGATTTCGAGCTTTTCCGGGGTTATTACTGCGGTGTCTGCAAGAGCATGGGCAAAAGATACGGACAGGTGTCCAGGTTTTCTTTGAATTATGACCTGGCATTTCTTGCTGTCCTGCTGGATTCCATCAATGGTGAAAAGTATGACGTAAGGATCGAGCGCTGCATCGCACATCCTATCAAGAAGAGATGTGTCGTCAGGAACAACAGGTTTGTTGATTATGCGGCAGACATGAACATAGTTTTAACGTATTATAATTTAAAGGATAAATGGTCTGATGAAAAAAACCTTTTGGGCGCTTTCGGCTCCGCGGTTTTCAGGGGCGCCTTTAAAAAAGTCGCGAAACGGCACAGGGCAATAACCGAACGGATAGAAAGCCTGCTGGGTGAACTGGACAGGCTTGAGAAAGAAAAATGCTCATCCCTTGACGAAGCGGCCGAACCCTTTGCCAACATCATGCGGGAGATTTTCCAGTGCCCTTGTGTGGAAAGTGATGACAGTCGAAAGGTGCTGGGCTGGCTGGGTTACAATATGGGAAAATGGATCTATATACTGGACGCATGGGATGACATGGAGCAGGATGCCAGGTCCGGCAGCTACAACCCGATCCTGGCGCAGTTTCAATACGATGGCGGCGACCTTGGTGAATTCAAGGCGAAAATTAAGGAGAGGCTGGATTTCAGCCTGACTTACTCCCTAAGCGAGTGCGAAAAAGCATATGCGCTATTGGGAGCTGTGAAGAGCACGGGAGTTCTTGATAATATTTTCTATTCAGGCTTAATCATGAAGACAGACAAGGTTTTGCAGGGGAGATGCAGGAAGGATGAGAAAGAATCCGTATAAGGTTCTGGGGGTCAAAGAGGGAGCCAGTTATGACGAGATAAAGAAGGCCTACAGGGAACTGGTAAAGAAATACCATCCCGACCGGTACCGCAACAATCCTCTCGCCGATCTTGCCGATGAAAAGATGCGTGAGATCAATGAGGCCTATGAATACCTCATGAAGAATGCGGGGGGAGCTTACCAGTATCAGAGCGAATCCTACGAATATGATAACAGCAATGCATCCAAGGGCGGTTCCTACCAGGCGCAGTATCAAAGCCAGCAGAGCAGCCAGTACCAGGGCCGGCAGGAGTATATGGATGAGTCTGAAATGGAGAGGCAGGTCCGGGCTCATATAAACAGCGGGAATCTCAATGAGGCGCAGCGGATCCTGGACAGGATGCGCGTCCGCAATGCCAGCTGGTATTACCTCCAGGGCTTGGTTTTCTTAAGAAGGGGCTGGTATGACAGGGGCTACTCCAATATCCAGAGGGCGGTAAGCATGGATCCCGCCAATTACGAGTACAGGAATACCCTGAACAGCCTTAACAACCAGTATTATGGTTACAGGCAGAATCCATACTATCAGAACATGTACCGGAGAGATTACGATATGTGCCAGATATGCGGAACCCTGTGGTGCGCGGACTCATGCTGCGAGTGTATGGGCGGGGACCTTATCAGATGCTGCTGAGGGACATATTGGGATGATTTGATTATTATCTTCCGGAGGAATGGGTTTGTCGGCTGAACGCGCATCGGGAAACACAAGAAAACTGGCATTGACCGGGATTCTGTCCGCCGTTGTCGTAATCGCGCTGGTGCTGGAGTCCATCGCACCGACAGGGCGGCTGGGGTTTTATGTGCTGGCCGCATTCGTACTGTCGGTGGTTATCCTTGAATGCGGCATACAGTTTGCCTGGGCCGGTTATGCAGTGACCAGCCTTGCCGGTTTTATCGCTGTCCCCGAGAAACTCAACGTAATACCGTATATCGCGTTTTTCGGCGTCTATACCCTGCTGAAATACCATATAGAATGCCTTCGGAAGGTATGGCTTGAGATCCTTCTCAAGCTCTGTGCCTTCAATCTTTTTCTCTGGCCGGCCTGGAGCCTGGCTAAAACATTCCTTCCCGAACCCCTGACAAAGGGATGGGGCGTTTTGGCGGCGGGAGTTGTTCTTCAAATCCTGTTTCTGCTTTACGACCTTCTCTTTACCCTGTGGATCCGCTTTTATTCAGAAAAGATTGCGCCGAGGATAAAAAGGGGACAGCCATAGCTATAGACCGCCGGAATCCGGATGGGAACCGTGAAGGCTGGCTGCGCGTGCCGGGAAGGCCGCTTTGATAGATACTGATGCTTTGTCTTTCGGAAATAAGGGAGATGACTATGGATAAAAGGGCACTTAAGGTGCTTGAATATGAAAAGATCATAAAGATGCTGAACGACAGGACGGCCTCCGAGTTGGGCCGTTCCCTTTCCGAGGCGCTGATCCCGTCGGCGGACCTGAGTGAAGTTGAATACAGGCTGAAGGAAACCACCGATGCCGCCTCGTACCTTTGGAGGAAGGGCGATGCGCCCTTTGGAGGAGTCCATGATATACGGCCTTCCTTAAAGCGCGTGGAGATCGGCGCCACCCTCGGGATACCCGAACTTTTAAGAACGGGCGACATGCTGAGGTGCTGCCGCATCCTGAAGCAGTACCTTACCAATGACGTGCCGTCGGACTGGGAAGGAAATATTGCCCTGGAACTGGGAAGGCAGATTGCGCCTTCCAGGGAAGTGGAGGATGCGATTTCACGGGCTATCATAAGTGAAGAGGAGATCTCGGATTATGCCAGCCCTGCCCTCTCTTCCATCAGGAGAAGCATCAGGCAGAAGCAGGACAGCATAAAGGACAAGCTTAGCGCCATAATAAGGTCGGCTGATTACCGTAAATTCATGCAGGATGCCGTTGTAACCATGCGCGGGGACCGGTATGTCATCCCGGTAAAGCAGGAATACAAGTCCATGATTCCCGGCCTGGTCCATGACATGTCTGCAAGCGGGGCTACTGTATTCATAGAGCCTTTGTCGGTCGTTGAAACCAATAACGAGATCAAGTCGCTTCTGATCCGTGAGCAGCAGGAGATAGAAAGGATCCTGGCGGAGCTCACCGGTATGGTGGCAGGAATAATGGACTCCCTGAGGGCAAACGTGGAGATCGTATCAAGGCTTGATTTCATGTTCGCAAAGGCAAAGCTCGCCAGGGACCTCAACTGCATCTGCCCCAGGATATCCTCATCGAGAATTATAAAAATCCTGCAGGGAAGGCATCCCCTCCTTGACAGGAAAACCGTTGTGCCCATCGATATCGAGCTGGGGGACCGGTTTACCACCCTCGTGATCACCGGCCCCAATACCGGTGGCAAAACCGTAACCCTAAAAACGGTGGGACTTTTTGTGCTGATGCTCCAGTCAGGGCTGCATCTGCCCGTGAAGGAAGGCAGCGAATTCGGAATATTCCGGAATGTGTTTGCCGACATTGGTGATGAACAGAGCATCGAACAGTCCCTGAGCACCTTCTCGTCCCATATGAAGAATATTGTCAAGATTCTGGCTGAGGCCGATGAGTCCTGCCTTGTCCTGTTCGATGAACTGGGTGCAGGAACCGACCCCACGGAGGGCGCGGCGCTGGCTATCTCCATCCTGGACGGCCTGACCAGGAGAGGGATCCGCACGATCGCCACCACCCACTACAGCGAGCTTAAGATCTATGCCATGAAGAACGAGGGTGTGGAAAACGCCTGCTGCGAGTTTGACGTGGAAACCTTAAGACCCACCTACAGGCTGCTGGTGGGCGTTCCCGGGAAGAGCAACGCCTTTGCCATATCCGAGAAACTGGGCCTTGGAAGGGATGTCATAGAAAGGGCAAAGGAGTTTATGACCCAGGACAGCATCCGCTTTGAGGATGTGCTGTCGGATATAGAAAGGAGCAGGACCCAGGCCGAGCGCGAAAAAGAGCAGGCCGAGGCATTGCGGCGAAGAATAGAAGAGATCAGGCGGGAGGCCGAGAATGAACGGCAGAAGATAGCCAGGGAGCGGGACCGCATAATCGCCAGCGCAAAGGAACAAGCCCGCGGCATCATAAATGAGGCCAGGTACGAGGCGGAGGAGATCCTGGAGCGTTTGAAGGCCCTGGAAAAGGAAGGGTTTGGACCGAACAGCGCTAAGGAACTCATGGACGCGAGGGCCGGTGTTCGGAGGCTCGACAGCCTGGAATCGTCCTATGTGGATGAAATCGGTGTCAGGGCCGGCTATGCGGAGCCTCCGAAGGACCTGAAACCGGGTGAAAGCGTGCAGGTGCTTAACCTCAACCAGAAGGCGACCGTGCTGGAGGAGCCTGATGAGGACGGGCAGGTGCTCGTACAGGCGGGGATCATGAAGGTCAAGGTCCATGTCTCCCAGCTTTGCCGGGTGGACGAGCAGCAGAGCACAATTGAAAAGATGCAGAAGGTCCGCATGGCCGGTGTAAAGGCGTCTCCCATAGGGCTGGAACTGGACCTGAGGGGCCTGAATGTGGAGGAAGCCCTGGACAGGGTGGACAAATACATCGACGATGCGGTAATCGCAGGGCTCCACGAGGTCACGCTGATACACGGCAAGGGCACCGGCACGCTGCGAAAGGCCATTGCCGAGCATCTCCGCAAACACGCCCAGGTGGAGTCTTTCAGGTCCGGAAAATACGGCGAGGGCGAAACCGGCGTGACCATTGTGAAGCTTGGCTGACCTGAAGACGCCGCCCTGGCCGGTTCTGCAAACACACTCTTTACTTTGGCGAATAATGATGTATAATAGGTAACGTAGGGATGCGGGAGTTCCGCGTCAAAGAAGTACGGAGATTTCATTATAGGGAATGAACATCTCGATCTTGCAGTATGGAAGGATGGTAGTTTGTCATGACTGTTAAGATTGCTATTCTTGCGCTTTTTATCCTTGTTACCGTCGGTGTCGGTATCTACAGCAGAAGGCGTGTCCACAACATCAATGATTTTTTCCTCGGCGGCAGAAATATGGGTCCATGGATAACGGCGTTTGCCTATGGCACCTCCTATTTTTCGGCCGTGGTGTTCGTGGGCTATGCCGGTAAGTTCGGATGGGGTTTCGGCCTGTCAGCCACCTGGATCGGCATCGGTAATGCCGTAATTGGCTGCCTTCTCGCATGGCTGCTTATGGCCAAAAAGACGCGTATCATGACCCATAAGCTGAACGCTTCCACCATGCCGGAGTTTTTTGCGGCCAGGTATGACAGCGTGGGCATGAAGATTGTCAGCGCCGTTGTAATCTTTGTGTTCCTTGTGCCCTATACCGCATCGATATACAAGGGCCTGGGCTACATGTTCGAAAGCGCATTCGGGCTTCCCATGAACACGATAATTCTCATAATGACCGCTCTGACCGGCCTGTATCTCATTCTCGGAGGGTATGTGGCCACCGCCCTCAACGATTTGATACAGGGGATTATCATGATTAGCGGTTCCATCATGATGGTGGTTTACATACTGACCCATCCGGATGTGGGCGGGCTGAGCCAGGGTATTGCCAGGCTTTCCTCCATTGAAAGCTCTTTGGGCAGTGCCTTTGGCCCTGCGCCTCTCAACCTGGGAGCTGTTGTCCTGCTTACAAGCCTCGGCACCTGGGGCCTTCCGCAGATGCTCCATAAGTTTTACGCCGTAAAGGACGAAAGAGCCATAAAGCGGGGCACCCTCATATCCACGCTTTTTGCGCTGGTCATAGGCGGCAGCGCCTACTTTGCGGGATCTTTCGGACGGGTCATGCTGGATAACCAGATGCCCAACAACAACGTTGACATGATCGTTCCTGTGATGCTTGAAAAAGCGCTGCCCGACGTATTGATGAGCGTTATCATCGTACTGATGCTTTCAGCCTCAATGTCCACCCTGTCATCGCTGGTCCTGGTTTCAAGCTCCGTGATTTCCATAGACCTTGTAAAGGGTTTCATAAAACCCAAAATCGACGACAGGAAGAATATGCTGCTGATGCGCTTTTTCTGCCTGATCTTTGTGGTCATGTCCTACTTCATGGCTATATGGCAGAATCCCACCATCGTGGCGCTTATGGCTCTGTCCTGGGGTGTGATTTCGGGCATGTTCATCGCACCCTACCTGTATGGCCTCCTGTGGAAAGGGACAACACGCATCGGGGCATGGTCCGGGTTCTTCACAGGTTTTGCGGCGATGGCCATCGGCCTTGCTGTTGAGCTTCCTAAAGTCGGCTTTGACATAGGCAAGGTTTTCATGCCTGGTATCGGCGCCATATCCATGTTGGCATCACTCGTGGTGGTGCCTGTTGTAAGCCTTGTAACGAAAAAATACAGCAAGGCGCATATCAGCAAGGTATTCGATACCGAACGGACTGCTGCATGAGAAATAACGATTTTATTATTGAGTAGGGGATTTGCCTGCCCCCCCCCATCAGGCAAGTCCCCTTTGTTATTGAGGGCAGGGCAGGATGTAATTGCAAACCCGGTAAAATTAAAGCATGGCAATCCGGGATTGCTTCGTCACTCTAGTACATCCAATGATTGAATACCATTATCGTCGGTGACGATTACCCCAAACAGGCTTCCATCATTTGGCCTCACGGTTATTGCCATATTACATGATAACGATTCTATGCATATCCCGTCCATTCCACATCCATATTGGACATTGCTTATATAATCCTGCTATAATATTTAATATTGTAAAACTGCCCAGGCAGCGGGGCGGCTTGCCGCCCGTGCCTGGAAGACACGTGAGGAGAAGGAGAATGAAAAAGCTTATGCTTGGCAATGAAGCCATTGCCAGAGGAGTATACGAAGCCGGGGCCACAGTGGCAACGGCATATCCCGGGACACCCAGCACCGAGATAACGGAGTACATAGCCAGGTATGACGAGATCTATTCCGAATGGTCCCCCAACGAAAAGGTTGCCCTTGAGGTGGCCATCGGCGCTTCGGTGGGCGGGGCTCGTTCCACCTGCGCCATGAAGCACGTGGGTCTGAATGTGGCTGCGGACCCGCTGTTTACCGCGGCCTATACCGGCGTGAACGGCGGACTGGTGATCTTCGTGGCGGATGATCCCGGCATGCACAGCTCGCAGAACGAGCAGGACACACGCATCATCGCAAGGGCAGCGAAGGTTCCGGTGCTGGAGCCCTCGGACAGCCAGGAATGTCGGGATTTCACAAGGGAAGCCTTCAGGATCAGCGAGGAATTTGATACTCCGGTCATCGTAAGGCTCACAACCAGGGTAGCCCATTCACAGGGACTGGTTGAGCTGGGCGAGAGGGAAAACGTCCCCCTGAAGCCTTATGCAAAGGATCCGGGCAAATATGTCATGATGCCGGCCATGGCGAGAAAACGCCATGTGGTGGTGGAGGAGAGGCTTGCAAGGCTTGCGGAGTTCTCGGACACCACAACCCTCAACCGCATTGAATGGGGAGACAGGAAGATTGGGGTAATCACCAGCGGCATAGCGTACCAGTACGCAAAAGAGGCTTTCGGCAATGCATCCTTCCTTAAGCTGGGAATGGTTTATCCGCTGCCGGAAAAACTGATCAGGGAGTTTGCAGCTAATGTTGAGACCATTTATGTCATTGAAGAGCTGGAACCCTTTATTGAAAACAATTGCCTGAGGATGGGCATCGAAGTGAAGGGCAAGGCCTTGCTGCCGTTGATCGGCGAATACAGCGCCAGCCTGATCCGTGAGCGTGTGCTGGGTCAGAAGCAGGAAAAGCTCAACAGCATTAATGAAGAGATACCTGTCCGCCCGCCGGTCATGTGCGCGGGATGCCCTCACCGCGGTATCTTCTATTTACTTAAAAAACTGAAACTGAACGTGACCGGGGATATAGGCTGCTACACCCTTGGCGCCCTGTCACCCCTTGAATCGCTGGATACCTGCGTCTGCATGGGCGCGAGCATAGGCATGGCCCACGGCATGGAAAAGGCCATGGGAAAGGATACAGCCCGTAAAACCGTCGCGGTTATCGGGGATTCCACCTTTATCCATTCCGGCATAACAGGCCTGATCGATATCGTCTACAATAAGGGAACATCCACGGTGATAATACTGGACAACTCCACCACAGGCATGACCGGGCACCAGGACAATCCGGCGACAGGGTTTACCATCAAGGGAGAACCCACCCGCCAGGTGGACCTGGTAAAGCTTTGCCAGGCGGTGGGTGTGGACAGGGTGCGGGTCTGCGATCCGTTCGACCTTGCGGAAACAGAAAGGATTATTAAGGAAGAGATTGCGGCCGACGAGCCCTCGGTGGTCATTTCCCAAAGGCCCTGCGCCCTGCTTAAGAATGTTAAGTTCAACGGCGTTTTGAAGATCAACACCGAGAAATGCACAAAATGCAGGATGTGCATGCGCCTGGGCTGCCCCGCCATAGTGGACAGGGGAACCCATGTTGAAGTGGACCCAGCGCTTTGCACAGGCTGTGACCTCTGCACAAAGGTATGCCGCTTTAATGCTTTTGAAAGGCTTGGTGGAGAAAATGCGTAGTACATCGATCATGATAGTTGGAGTCGGCGGACAGGGAACCCTCCTGACCAGCAGGATTCTTGGAAATGTGGGTATCAGCACCGGTGCTGATGTTAAGGTGTCGGAAGTCCATGGTATGTCACAGCGGGGCGGCAGCGTGGTAACCTATGTAAAGATGGGGGAAAAGGTCAACTCGCCCATTATAGAAAAAGGCGAAGCCGATATCCTTCTTTGCTTTGAGGAACTGGAAGCCCTGCGCTGGATTGATTATGCGAAGAAGGACGCCTCCATCATAATCAATACCCAGAGGATTGACCCCATGCCGGTTATAACCGGGAAAGCGAAGTACCCGGAGAATATTATTGAAAAGATAAAGGCTGAATATCAGAACGTGGCGGCTGTTCCCGCCCTTGAACTGGCCAAAGCCGCCGGAAGCATCAAGGCTGTCAACGTCGTGATGATAGGCGTCCTGGCAAAGAGAACAGAGATCCCGGAGGATACATGGATTGATGTCATCCGGAAAACTGTGAAGCCGCAATTCGTTGACATTAACATTGAAGCCTTCAGAAAAGGCTATGCCCTGTAAGCAAAAGGCGGATAACATGTCCGCCTTCTTTATTCGCCGTATCCCAGGCAGATGGCCATATCAGCGGAACTGCAGGGAAGGAGAGGTATGCCGGATGAAGAAACTGATTCTTGCATCTTTGCTGATATCTGTGCTGCTGGTTTCCGGATGCGCCGGCAATACGGTCAATCCGGACAACGCCGCGAATGGCCTGCAGCAATCTCCCGATGATTCCAGCACGGCAGCCAATAATTCGTCCGATGGCACATCCCCCGGAGAAGAAGCATTGGCTGACCCCCCAGATCTGTTCTCCTCCCGTGACTTTGAAGTGGATTACGATGAAAGCGCGAACACCGTCATTCAACTCAACGGTGATACCGCGGTGTGTAATTCGGACACTGTGAAGATTTCCGGAAGCACTGTAACCATCACGGATGAAGGGACCTATATCCTCTCGGGAATACTGAATGATGGAATGATCATTGTGGACTCGGAAAAAACCGATAAGATCCGCCTGGTGCTTGATAATGTTTCCATCACGAGTGAAACATCAGCTCCCATTTATATCCTGCAGGCGGACAAAGTGTTCATCACCCTGGCTCCGGGTTCTTCCAACACCCTTTCCAACGGCGGTACCTTCACCGCCATCGACGGGAATAACATTGATGCGGTCATCTTTTCCAGGGAAGACCTGACGCTGAACGGTTCCGGCAGCCTGAAGATATCCTCACCGGCGGGCCACGGAATTGTTTCCAAGGATGAGCTGACGCTGACCGGCGGCGCCTATGCGATTGACTCGGCTTCCCATGGCCTGGAAGGCAAGGACAATGTCTGCATAGCCAACGCAGAGATCGGCATTGTTTCCGGCAAGGACGGGATCCACGCGGAAAACAGTGATGATGCCACCCTTGGTTTCGTATATATCCAAAGCGGTGTCTTCGATATTTCATCCGGCGGCGATGGCGTGTCTGCTTCAGCCTGGATGCAGATTGATGATGGAACCTTCAGTATTGTTTCCGGCGGGGGGAGTGCCAATGCGGAAATAAAGACCTCTGATTTCAGGGGTAGCTTCATGGGAGGCGCCCCGCGACCGGGGAATGGTTCTCCGGGAGGCAATTACCCCAACAGTGCCCAAGACGGTAATGCTGAAGAAAACAGCACCAGCAGCAAGGGAATTAAGGCTTCCGGAAATCTTGTCATCAACGGGGGCAGCTTTGAGATAGACGCGGCTGATGACGCAGTTCATACCAATGCCTCCATGGATATAATAGGGGGTACTTTTGAAATATCGACAGGTGATGACGGTTTCCATGCCGATGATACCGTGAGCATCGCAAACGGCGCCATCAGAATAACCAAAAGCTATGAGGGAATAGAGGGGCTCCATGTTAAGATTTCCGGCGGCGATATCACCATATATGCCAGCGATGACGGAATAAATGCCGCAGGCGGCACAGACAGGAGCGGATTTGGCGGGATGCGCGGCAATGACAGGTTCGGCGGCAGGCCGGGATCGACATCCTCCAATGGCAGCGTCGATATCTCCGGCGGCAGGCTGTATATAAATGCCCGGGGCGACGGTATTGATGCCAACGGGACGCTTGCCATTTCCGGCGGTTATACTGTCGTATGCGGCCCTGTCAGGGGAGATACGGCAACACTGGACTATGATATAAGCGGGACCATCACAGGCGGGACCTTCATAGGCACCGGCGCGTCCCGCATGGCCCAGACCTTCAGTAACTCAGAACAAGGGGTCATCTCGGTAAGGATGGGCACCCAACCCGCAGGAACGGCCATATCCCTGAAAGACTCCGCCGGTAACACGGTGATCCCTTCCTACGCTCCCGAGCTTGATTTTGAGGTTGTGATACTCAGCAACCCCGATATCGTGAAGGGTGAGACTTATACGCTTACGATCGGTTCTGCCAGCCGCGCATTTGTCGCAAATTGATGCAGACGGCAGCCTGCTGCCGTGCAACCAATACGGGGAAAGCGATCCGGCATGCCATATGGGCGACTGTTATGGGGCGGGTAATTGTTCCCTGAAAACCTGTGTTATGGATAACGTGATTTCTTGCATGGGAGGCCCGGATGGTGTAAGATAAGCGCAGGATCTTTTTTCCATTAACACCCCTGATGATCCGATAAATGAATGAAATAATCCAATGAAGGAGCAATGCCCTATGTTTAACCAGAAGATAGTCGCGAGTTTGGGTAAATCGTCCATGATCCGGGCCATGTTTGAGGCAGGCGCCAGGCTCAAGGCCGAATACGGTGAGGAAAATGTGTTTGATTTCAGCCTTGGCAACCCTGAAATAGAGCCACCCGTCCAGGTTCAGGAGACCATCCGAAAATATGTAAACAGCCAGACTCCGGGACTGCACTATTATATGAACAATGCCGGATACCAGGACGTGAGGGCAAAGGTTGCGGAATATCTTCAGAAAAAGAGCGGGGTTCCTCTTACCCATGACAATATCCTCATGGTATGCGGAGCGGCTGCGGGCATGAATGTTACTCTTAAGGCCCTTTTGAACCCGGGCGAGGAGGTCATCGTCCTTTCGCCGTTCTTCGTGGAATACCTGTCCTACATAGATAATGCCGATGGGAAGCCGGTTATCGTAAAGACTGAGAAGGATACCTTCCAGATCGATGTGGAAGCTGTTAAGAACAGCATTACCCCCAAAACGAAAGGAATCATTTTAAATTCTCCCAATAATCCCACCGGTGTGGTTTACAGCAGGGAATCCCTTGAAAGACTGAGAGGGGCCATTGAGGAGAAGGAGAAGGAATTCGGCACAAGCATTTTCATCCTGTCCGACGAGCCCTATGTGAGCATTGTTTACGACGGCATTGAATTGCCCAATATGCTCTCGGTCTTCAAAAACTGCATAGTCATTAATTCCTTCAGCAAATCCCATGCACTTCCCGGTGAGAGAATAGGGTACGTGGCCGTCAGCAGCCGCATTGATGATGTGGAAACCCTCATGGCCGCCATGATAACCCTGAACAGGACCCTGGGGTTCGTCAACGCTCCCGCCCTGTTCCAGAAGGTTGTGGCGGAAAACCTTGATGTCGCTGTTGACACCGCGTTCTACCAGGAGAAGAGGGATATCCTGTATAACCATATCACTTCCGTGGGGTTTGAATGCGTAAAGCCGTCCGGGGCATTCTACCTGTTCATGAAATCGCCCATTGAAGATGAGGTCGAGTTCTGTGCGACGGCGCAGAAGTACAACCTGCTCATAGTTCCCGGATCAGGGTTCGGCTGCCCGGGGTATGTGCGCATAGCTTACTGCTATGATACCGCCATGATAAAAAGAAGCCTGGATGCATTCACAAAGCTGGCCAGGGAATATGGGCTGATTTGAATATTAACATAGGGACACTTTACGAAAACTATAGGGCAGCGTTTTGCCTGAATAAAGGCAAGACCCTGCCCTGTATTATGTCTGTCAAGAACCGTCCCGCCGTTTCACAATGTCAAAATGCACCCTATAGGGACATACACTTATAGTCATTGCGGTAAGGCGAAGCCGACAAAGCAATTTCGCAACCCAGGTGTAAGATGTGAGAGGATAGAGGTTTGAATGAAAGAATGGGTTAATAACAGTCAATAATATCTAACCTTTAACATCCTGCCTCTCACATCCAGTATTGTCATAGCGAGCGGAGTGAAACGGAGCGCGGCAATCTAGGCATGCCATACAATTTGACAACCCATAAACTAACTGCTCGCGCTCCCATAATGCTTCAGCCCCAGGCGCCATACCCATTGCGCAAGCAGCGTAAAGGCTGCTGCCACTCCGATGACCAGCAGCCACATACCGCCGCTCAGGCTGTCGGTGAAAAACTGGGCGGGGATGGTGGCTAACAGGGCATAGGGGAGCAATACATAAACGACAAACTTCGCCACACCCCTGAAGACTATGCCGGGAACCCTGAAACTGAATCCGATGAGTTCTCCCTCAAGCTCATCAAGGGCGCCGGTCTTAATAAAGAAGAAGGCCAAGCACCTGATGATGAGCATCAGGTTGTATAACAGCGCTATCATCATAAGAAGCAGCAGGATGTATCCCAGGACCCTTCGGAGTGTTATGCGGATGCCCAGCATGACAGACGCTGTGACCACCATTATAATGCCAGGAATACAGGTAAAAAGCGACCCTATGTCCATGTTTTCGAAGGTAAGCCAAAACAGTGTATTCACCGGCTTTGTAAGGTAGATGTCCAGCTTGCCTTCCCGGATCTTCGCGGGTATGCCGATAACCCCGAAAAAGTAGAGGAACATATCCAGCCCGTCGATTATGGTGAATGTGCCGACAAAAAATACCATCTGGTACTTGTTCCAGCCATTGATGCTGTCCACATCGTAAAACAGGACAGAGAAAACGGCAAGCTGGATCAGGAACAGCGACACGTCAACAAAAACCGCTGTCCAGAAGCTGGCCCTGTATATCATCCGGTTGCTCAGCCTGAAGCTGAAAAACATCTTAAGGAGGCGCACATGCCTTTTGAGCTTTTCCATCAGTTGCCCACCCCCTCGTAAATCCTTCTGAAACGATGGTATACGATCACCGACAGCCCCCAGAGCAACACGATCCATATGGCCATGACGATCAGTCCCGTGACGAACTGTTCTGTCTTAAGGCCAAGATACAGGGATGCGGGGTAATAATACACATAATAGAAAGGGAAAAACCGCATGACATCCTGTATCCAGGCCGGCAGCAGGGACAGGGGGACCAGGGCCCCGGCAAGGAAGTCCACCGCATTGTTCTTCATAATGTGCCACCCTGTAATATCGTTGAACTTGAAGGCTAATAAAGCCGTCAGGTAGTTGAGGAGGCTGAGGAAGACCAGCCCCATGAAGCCCATGAGACAGGCGCCGGCCAGGTTTGCCAGGCTTGAGGGCGGCACAAGGATCCGGCGCATAACCACTGCGAGGAAAGCCACGGTTGCCAGTGTCACAAGAAGGATGTAGAGGGTTTTGGCCAGGCTTTCCGCAAGGAAGTGGCCCAACGGGCTTATGGGACGCACCATGTATTTTGAGAAGCGTCCTTCACGGATCTCTTCGGCCATATCCCAGACCATGTTTACCGATTGGTCGAGCCTTGTTAAGAAGGAAGCGACGAGGTGATAGGTCATCATCATCTCAAAGCTCATACCGCCTATTTCCGTTTTCGCGGCAAAGAGGACCTTCCAGAGGGCATAGGCCAGAAATACCCTGATAAAGGGTATGATACTTCCCACACCCACATCAAACCGGTATGTAATTTGGGCTTTCATGCTTACCTTTCCTGTTTCAAGATACTTGCCCACTGTTGTTCCCCCCGTTTCCCGACAGGTATATGCGCTCTATAACGTTGCTGATATCCTCCTCCTCAATCCTTACATCATCCACATCATACATGGAGAGAATCTGCCGGAGGACGGGTTTTGCCAGTTCCCGGCTGATTTTGAATACAGCCTTGTAAGGGCTTTTCTCCAACCACTCAACCGGATAGTCCAGCCGAGGGTCTGTTTCCCTCTCAAAAGTCACATGGATCACGCGATGATCCTGGAAGCGGTCCAGCAACCTGTCCAGGGGACCGTCATAGACCTTTTGCCCGCTGTTGATCACTACCGTCCTCCTGCACAGGTGACGGATATCGTCCATATAGTGGCTGGTAAGTAGTATGGTCACGCCCTTCTCCCGGTTTACCTGCCCGAGGAACTGCCAAATCTGCTTTTGGGCGATAGCGTCAAGGCCGATGGTGGGTTCGTCCAGGAACAACACCCTGGGATTGTGGAGAAGGGCTGCTATCAGTTCCATCTTCATCCTTTCGCCCAGGGACAGGTTCCTGACCGGTACATTGAGCAGATCGCCAACCTGGAACAGGTCGCTGAAGTAATCGATATTGGTGTGATACTCCCCATTCGGGATGCCATAGATCTCCCTGTTCAGTGCGAAGGTGTCGGACGCGGGAAGATCCCACCACAACTGGCTCTTTTGGCCCATAACCACGGCAAAGCTTTTCCTGAACTCGTTCTTCAGCATGCCCGGCGTGAATCCCAGGACATCACAGGAACCGGATGTGGGCTGGATAATGCCGCAGAGAAGCTTGACAAGCGTGGTTTTGCCCGCACCATTTGGGCCGATGAGCCCGACCAGTTCACCTTCTTCAATCTTTAGGTCGAAGCTGTCCAATGCGGTCTTTTCAATCACCTCTCTCCTGAACAGCGCCTTGATGGTTCCTTTAAGCCCTTCCTGTTTCTTTATCCTCCTAAATTATTGTTGTGGGATGTACCAAAAACTTTAGCTCTTTTTTGAGTTTAAGCCATATCAACTGACCGGGCATAAGGTTCCTGCGTTCATACTGCTTTGCCAGAAAGATAGGTATATCCAGCAGTACTGCAGTATTCGGACAGATCATCGTAACCATTGATGTGGACAGTTGACTGCCCGTCAGTGACGGTATAGCGGATTTCTTTTGTTACTGTCACAGGGTCTCCGGAACGGTTGCGAAGATAGAGTTTGCCTTTGATACTGTTGTGATTTCTGCCATAAAGTAAGTCAATTAGCTTCATACTGTTTTCCTCCCTTCATATCTTGATTTTTAGTAGCAGTAGTAGCAGAACTGGTAGCAGAGTTTTTTGGTACTGCTACTGCAGAAAAGTGAGGTATATCAAGGGTTTCCAGCCGGTTGGTAGCAGAAGTAGCAGTACGGGCAAGTTTATACTCACACTTCCCATAATCTTTGTATTCTTTTATTTCTCTGTACCAACTTTTTTGAAATTTTGCTAAGAAGTTATAAGAACTGCTACAACTGCTACCGATTGTCCTCAAAGCCTTGTACTGTGGGCATTTGGTGTGGTAGCAGTTGTGATTTTTACTGCTACCGGCACTGCTACTACTGCTACCATTTTTATAAGAACTCAGTTCCGTCATAGCCATATTCCCTTGAAAACTGCTCTTTTGCTTCACTTGTGAGCGAATAATCTTTATAGTAGGTATTGCCATTCTGCCGAGTAGTGATTGTAGAATAATCTGCGCCGAGGTGTGAAGCGATAGCTTCTCGGAACTCTTTAGCAGTCTTGGCGAAGCCGTTATTGTTTTCCCTGCACCAACCTTGGTAAACCTTGTAGATACGGCCTGTGGTACAGTGCTTGTTGATTTTCCCATCAGGCCATTCACACATACACTCTTCATAGAAAGAGATCACTGTGTTGTTCTCTGACATATATTTTTCTCTTGCGAGGCTTACGCTGTCCGGTTCCGAGAAACGGTAGCCGTTAGCAATAACTTGCTGTAGTGCCTTTATAGCCTTAAAGACAATGCCATCACGCTCAGCATACATTTTGTCAAGGAGCGTTTTGTCCTGCTTATCTTTTGGAATTACGTTAGGGCAGCGTACTACCATAATGCGGTCATAAACCCATTTGCCATCATCACCACCGAACTTAGGTAGTCTGTTCATGCAAAACCAAAGTAGACCGTTATAAGTGAACTCAAAGGCTTGCTGTCCTTTGAACTCGGCATAAAGGCTATCGCCACCTGTTATTTTCTTAAAGGTTTTCAGTTCACCCACAGAGAGAAAACTCATATCGGAACTACCGGCAAGGCGGGTGCCGTAAACTGCGCCGGTACCGAATCTGGCTTCTATTTCCTTAAGGTCAATGCCGATAAAGTTCCCTTTGCCGAGCAATCGTTCCACAAGGCTCTTTAGCTGAGATTTGCCGGTATCACCATCGCCTACAAGGAAAAGTGCTTTTTTCATTCGCCATCCCTTGATGTTGGAGATACATACACCGATAAATTCAAGGAGTAGTTGCTCTATGGCTTTATCGCCATTTGTGAGGGTGTGCATATATCCGTCAAAGACCGGTGTTGGCGTCTCTCTGCCTATCCACTCACATGGAATTTGTATGGTGGAGAGGGTATCCGGGGAATGTGGAGCAAGAATGGCATTGCTTGCAGTAATACGAAGCAGGCCATTGCTGAAGTTAATTAAATCCTCATTGGCGTTCAATTCCTCTTGGCTGACATAGTTAAGGTCGGTAGTGATGTGCTGCAAGGTTTCACTGACTTTTCCCATTTTGACAAGCTCTTCATCATAATCCGCAATGTACTGCTTGATAATTCCCATCAACATGTTGTCGGCATAAAGCCTGTAGCAGCCGTTTTCGTAAACATATTTCATAAGTCCTTGTTTGCCGTTATCCCTTACAAGTACATAGCGGAGGTGTTCTCGCACATACTTTGCAAGGAGCGGAACGCTGACATAGACCTCTCCGGTCTGCTCATTGAATTTTACAAAATAAGGATGCTCCATCTTTGATTTATGGAAAGTACCATGACAGGCATCAATCCCGGTAGCAATGGTAGCTTCTCTATAATCCTCACGCTCCCATTTTTCACGATAGAGAGCAGAACTGCGAAAGATATCATCAATAGTTGCAGTATCAGGTTCAGTTCGAAATGCAATCAAGGCACATAGTGCGGCATCAGCTTCTGACTGTGAGCCATACTCGGAGATATCGCCTTTGTCATATAGCTTTTTAAACTTTTCTCCGTTTTTCTGCTTACGGAGATTACAGACAATATCAAAGATTGCGCGGTCACCATCACGCTTTTTACTGTATGTTATTTTCTCGGTCTTTCGCATATTTTTATCAAGGGTGGTAAGAAGTGCGGCAGTACATTCTCGGAGGGGATTATCTTCGATGATGTTACCAGTGAAAGCTGCAAAGCGGTTTGTGATACCGCCGACATATAGCTCAAGGCCGACTTTTCTATTATTCTGGTAGAACTGGTTATCCAACTTGATTTTCTTTTCTTTATTATAGAAGGTGGGTAGTTTGCTAAAATCGCATTTACCATAAATATGAATCCCTGTGCCACTGACGGAATATTCAGTGTAGGAATCGAACCTGGCAAGCAGCGTCTGCACCAGCGGGTCTGATAGTTTTCTGTCATCGATATCCAAGAAGAAATAGTTTTATGGAATTTTGAATCCAATACCTGCTGCGTGGAACCTTTCTTTTGCTACGAGTGCATCTTTGTAAGTTCCCCAAGTATGGCTCCATTCCTTATTTGTACCGCTGGAACCTCCGCTGATTGCAAAGGGTACTTTGTTCGGATTGCCGTTTTTATCCTTTCCCCATCTCCACAGCATCCATATCCTCATATCCATCAGCTCCTGCAGTGCGTTTGCCATCTCATCCACCTCCTCTCCATAAAATTTGTGCTTTCATTATCTGTGTGCCGAGTTTTTAAGTAGCCATTCCTTATAGGCATCAACGGGAATTAAAATCCTTGTACCAATTCGTATGGTTGGGAATCCTGGTGATTTTACTAGTTCGTATGCTTTCGGTAGGCTAATGCCCATCTGTGCCGATAGCTCCTGCACACTCATGGTCGTTTTCTCCATTTACTCTTTCCTCCTTATCTTGATATTTGTTTTGGTTTCTACATCCACCATTCGTTACCGTTCCTAAGGCAGCCACCTTTTCGTGGTCTCCTCGTCTTCGATTGCAGTAGAGGCGCTCCGGTCTTCACCATCTTAGCTGCAACACTGCAAAAGTATCTCTTGCGGGTGGATTATTCACTTGTCAAGGAACAGAATATAAGTTTTACAATTTGCTCTTGTATTTAATGCTATTGCATAATAAAATGCAAGCGAAGTATAATTTTCAACGCTTACATAAACGATTACATTCAAAGGGTGGATATAATGAAACAATTACCGGTAATAAATCTCAGTTTTGTCGAGATTGGTGGAGTTGGTGAAATGGTATACAGGGCTGTGCGATTTCCTGAGTATATTCCGGACTATGATGACGATGGTGAAATAATCAAGCCCCTTTTCACAGGCGGCCATGCTCCGGTAAGCGGAACTGACTATTCTTTGACCGGGCAAGACCTGTTGGTTAGCCTGTGCAACCTTTATGTCAAATTAAATAACCCAGACAGCACTGAATCGATTTCAGATACCGTCTGGGATTGGTGTAGAAACAATATTCATCCATATGATATTGATAGTCTCTGCGAAATCCTCGAAAGCGAGAAGAACGCACACATTACTTTTATGGATATCATTGAGAAGGATGCTACTTTCAGCATAAAACGGTTTATCAAGGATTTATGTGATCTTGGTACTGTCTTCGAGTTGTATTACACCCTTGATAGCTTGAAGTATGAAGGTAATGTTAATAATGCAAGAAATCTATATTACGAAGGTAGGCTTCGTGACAGCCTTTCCTTTTTAGAAAGATATAGTAAATATGAAGACGATAAGGAATACAAGGACCATGTTTTAGAAGATTACAATGATCTGATCTTCAAGGTCATTGATATATTCCCGGACTTTCGAATGCGGTTGAAGTTAGATAAGAAAACCGGCAAGGTGATGTTTGGCGCAGATGTTCAGTCTGTTTTTGATATTTGTTGGTATACCTTTTCAAGAATAGTGGCGGATGTTGCACCACCAGTTGATGAGGACCTTGACTATTTTGAATCGCAAGGCTCGATACTGTCCTGCCTTGCCTGCGGGAAGTATTTTGTAAGGCGTTCAAGTCGTCAGCTATATTGCGATACTTGGGATTGTCAAGCGGAGCGTAATCGTAGGAACAGACGTGCCAGCTATGCTCGGAAGAAGGCGGCTGAAGTAGAAAACAAAGAATAACAAATAGATATTGCTACTATTCCTGGCTATTTTTTTATTTTTAAGAAGGAGCAATACCTTACATCAACTGTAAGTGTTTATCCTTTGTGACACTTGTTATAATTAGGAGTAAGAAAGTCAGGAGGTTATAAAATGAATTCAAATAAAGTTTTACAAGTTGATAGTGTCACAAAAGTCTATGGTAAGGGCGATAATAAGACAGAAGCCCTCAGAGGAATCAGTTTTGACGTGCTTGAAGGCGAATTCCTTGGAATTATGGGTGCCAGTGGCTCCGGGAAAACAACCTTGCTCAACTGCATTGCTACCATGATTAAACCCAGCACGGGAAGAGTTTTGCTTAAAAATAAGGATGTTTCTTCTTTAAAAGGTGTACAGTTGGCTGACTATCGCGGTCAAGAAATCGGATACCTGTTTCAGGAATTTGAGCTTTTGGACAACTTGACTGCGAGAGAAAATATTATTCTTCCGTTATCGCTCCATGGTGTGGCAGGTCATCAAGCCGAACAAGAGCTTAGGGAATTGGCAAATCGTCTTGATATTACGGATGTTCTGGACAAATTTCCATCCCAGATGTCAGGTGGGCAGAAGCAGCGCGTGGCAGCTGCCAGGGCTCTTATCTCGAAACCGAGCATTGTATTGGCAGATGAGCCGACAGGCGCACTTGATAGTAAAAATTCCAAGGTTCTCATGGATATGCTTTCAGCTATCAACAAGGAGCAGAAAAAAACAATTGTCATGGTTACGCATAATGCAAATGCCGCCAGTTATTGCTCTCGCATCCTTTTTATCCAAGACGGCCGCCTGTTCCATGAGCTTAGAAAGAACATTGAAACCGAAACCTCCGAAAGTTTTTACGAGCGTATTGTGACAGTCATGGCACAACTGGGAGGGGGAAGCGCAAATGTTCTTTAAACATGTTCGACGGAACGCTGCAAAATATCGAAAAAACAATGGCTTATTTTTCAGTTCCTTGGTGGTTGCAATTGTCGCATTTTATACGTTGTTATCTTTGGGTGATCAGGATGTCATGCGTTTTTTGAAAACGATAGAGAGCGATGCAGTAAGCAAACTTATGCTGTTGATCCCAGTCGTATATATGATTTCGCTATTCTTTGTATTTTTTCTTGTTTATTTCGCTTACCGTTATCAGTTAGACAATCGCAAAAAAGAATTCGGGTTGTATCTGATGCTTGGTATGAAACGGAGTACGCTTTTTACAATGCTGATGGGTGAAACCATTTGGAACAGCTTAATATCCATTCTGATTGGCTTACCGATTGCGTTACTCCTCACGGAGGGGATCAGTCTTGCAACGGCAAAGCTGGTTGGACTTGGCATAATCGGGCATAGAATTTCGTTTTCCATATCGGCTGTGCTTGGAACAGTTGTCGGGTTTATAGCAGTTCAAATAATAGCTATGCTGTTTTTGAGCGCTTCATTCAGTCGTAAAGAGCCAATGGAACTGCTGCGTTCGGATTCCCCCGAAAAGCAAATTCCACTATCCGCAAAAAAAGGATGGCTCTGCTTTGTTGTTGGACTGATATTTCTGATTTTAGCATATGCAGTTGGAGTTATGATGCTAAGAAGCTTTAATTTTAACATCGTCATGCTGATTATTATTCTTGGTGGGGGTGGAACCTTTCTTCTGTATCGGGGTATGGGCGTTTTCATCGGCCATAACATCCAACGGAGAAGTCCAATGCGTTCAGGATTGTTTACCTTTACAGGCCGACAGATTCAGGAGAATGTAATTCATCAGTACAAAGCACTAGCAATTTCGTCCTTGCTTTTAGTAATGGCGTTATCATGCGTATCCTATGGAATAGGTATCGCTTCAGTCCGAGGCTCTATGGAAGTCAGAACAGTGGATTTTTCGATTGAGGGAAGCGAACAGGAAGTGCGTGGGGTTTTGGATTCTGAAGAAAGCAAATCAATGATTGATGCATATTATCCTATGTTTTTAGGCCGTATGAATACAAACCTGTATGATAATACCGGTGTAGTACTGGCAAGCGAGTTAAATGCTCATGATTTCTCTTGGACCGGACTCAATTCTGCCCTCGCAAAATTGCCTGAAACGGATTTGAGAAATAATATGATTGAAAATTTTTCCGATCGGTCAGGCCCATATTTAATTTCAGAAACTAGCTACAACGAGCTCTTACAGGCGATCGGTAAAGAGAAGATTCAACTGAAGAAGAATCAAGTTGCGCTGTACACTTCCATGAAGGACAGCGGTGACTTTGTGAACATTCTGAATGGCGCACTGGAGCTTGGAGCTTATATCGAAGTTGACGGTCAAAAATACGAACTATTATCCAGTGTTTACTATGATAATGTGGTTGCTGACCGCAAAATCACACTCTACAGCGCCATAATCGTTTCTGATGAAGACTACCGGAATTGGGTTTATGATGCCAGTACTCCTTTCTGCTGGAATGTTGTACTGAGTCAGAAAATCGTAAAGGAAAAGGGCTTAATGCAGGCAATTCAATTGATGGAACAAAACATCATGGGAACAGGTTTAGAATATGAAAGCTTTATAAGCGGCATTGGCAGAAATCTCTTTTATACCGTAGCCGCCAGTTACTTGACCATCTATCTTGGTGTATTGTTTATGGTAATTGCAAACACAGTAATTGGATTGAAATTTTTAATGCAACAAAGAGCAAATAAGCACCGTTACACTACTCTGCTTGTGCTTGGAGCCAGTGTAAACGACCTTTGCGAATCAGCAAGATCACAAATCAGACTGTTTTTTGCTTTGGCGCTCGGCGTAACGGTATGCAGTTCCATCTTTGCAATCTTGTCGATGTTCACGAGCTTCCTAAAATTACCAGCAGGAACACCGGTGGAAAAAGTTATTGTAATTTCAGGAATTGCCGCTATTCTGTTTGTTGTGGTGGAATTTATTTATATTCGCATTGTAGAACGCGCCAGCAGTCGTGAAATACAAGCATTACAGGTAACAGCTCGGGGGTGATGCGTTTTGACTAAGATTATAGTCATCGAAGATGATATTTACTTGCGAGAAGAACTTGTCAATACCTTCGTAAAGAAGGGGTACTCAGTATCGAGTATCTCTTCTTTTGACGCACCCGAAAAAGAAATACTGAACAATAACCCCGACTTGGCAGTATTAGACATAAACCTTCCGGGTAAATCTGGATTTGAGTTATGTAAGTGGCTTAAAGCGAGAGCTTCTTTCCCAATTCTTATTTTAACAGCGCGCGATACCCTATCAGATGAATTGTATGCATTGGGGCTTGGCGCAGATGATTTTCTTACAAAACCATGCCACCCCGACCGGCTCATAGCACGTGCTGAGCGATTGCTTCAAACATACGGGAAAGTGAGAAACCTGATACAAGCAGGAGACATTGTATTAGATATTGACACATATAAAGTGATTTGGGAAAATGCTCATGTTGTCTTATCAGATACGGAAGGAAGAATTCTAAAAGCTCTGCTTGAATGTTATCCATCCGTTGTTTCAAAACAGAAATTGCTTATAGAGCTTTGGGGTAGCGAAGAATACGTTGACGAAAACATTCTTCAAGTAAATATGACCCGCCTGAGAAAGAGCTTAGATTCCATCGGTCTTAGAGATATGATACAAACTGTTCGCGGCCAAGGTTATCGACTGGAGGTGAACAAGCCGTGAAGCGACAGAATATGAGCTTGAAAGCTGAAAAGCATTGGCTTATCTTATTACTTTTGACCGACCTGTTTTTTATTTTTCTGACATGGCTGATAGGTCCAGATACTTTCGGAAGTATTATTATAATAATCTTGCTTTTTACCGGCATTATTGTTTTTACAGGTTATTGGATTGATCGAATAAAACAAAAAAAACTGATAGAAATACTCCAACTTTTTCTGAATAGTCTGGATGAAGAAACCGAAAGACGTTTATTGGCAACAGTGGATGAATCTTGGCATCCTGCAATATGGATAGCGTCAGAGCAGCTGAGAGAGCAATCCCAAACGATAAAAGACAAACAACTGGAACTGCAAAACTATCAGGAGTTTATCGAGGCATGGGCGCACGAAATCAAAACACCTCTGTCTCTTGCGACATTGGTTTTAGCCAACCATAGGGAAGAAATGTCAGCATATGTTTATAATCGGATGGAGTATGTACGCTGTACTATTAACAACGATGTTGATCGAATATTATACTATGCTCGGCTTCAGGCTGACCATGTGGATTATAGATTTGTGAAATTGGATTTAAGCGATTGCGTACAGGAGTGCCTTGAAGATTTTCGCGCTATATCTGAAGAAAAGAAAATTGATGTACAACTAAATCTATCACCTTTGCAAATTATAAGCGACAAAAAAGTCCTTACCTTCATGCTCTCGCAGCTTTTCAGCAATGCCTTTAAGTATACAGCGTCTGTCAACGGCACTGTACACGTCGTAAGTTGGTCGGACACTCAGGATGATGGTAAAATACATCTTGCCGTCCGAGATAATGGCAAAGGTGTTCCACCTGAAGATCTTCCCTTCTTATTTGACAAAGGGTTTACCGGAAGCCATCCGGATCGACAGAAAGCAACAGGTATGGGCTTATACCTCGTAAAAAAGTATGCCGAAGCATTATCGATTGAGGTAAATATTGAATCAATATCGACATCGGGACAAGGATTTGGCATCGAGCTGATGTTTCCTATTATTTAAAGATGAAAAGATACAGCAGATAAAAAAGTATAAAAGTTAAGACCATACGAAAGGTTTAATCCTTGGGTGTGGTCTTAACTTTTGCTCCCGCTTGAAGAGAGTCGGTCAAAAATTTACTTGTTTCCGTAAATCCCTTTGACGAACTCCCTTTCGGGTGGTGTTTTTTTGTAGTGTTTTTGTTATTCTAATGCATAACAGTATAACTCATTTCTCCTTCGTAAGCACCCCCCCATCTGCTATGGAGGAGAATTCTCTTATAGCCCTGCGGGAGAGCTGATTCAGGCTCCCATGCAGGGTTTTTCCTTTTGGTTAACCCTGCGATAATGGTATATATCACTTCACTTTGCATAAAACAGGTGATACTATATTTATAGGGAGGATATTTATACATATGGATATTTTGCCTGATTATGAAATTTGGGATGCCATACATGAAAATAGCGAATTTTGTGAACAGGAGACTACAGACTGTAATCAAAGCAAAGGCTCTTAATTTATTAAAGGATCTATAGGTTTTTATTTGATTCAATACTCTATCAGGAAACGTAACATGTTCTGACACTTTTACCCTGGTAAAAACAAACTGATTAGCAGGCCGTTTCTGCCTGTTACCAAACAACAAACAGGTTGACAGCACGGAAGTAATGGCTTATGTTGAAGAAGTATGAGAAATGTTGCGGACGATACTGAATTATAAAGGCAAAGGAGATCTGAAATGCAACAAAAAGATGTGGATTTTGCAGTGTATTTCAAAACAACCCCCGACAAGGATGGTTTTTTTGGCAGGTATGGCGGTGCATATATTCCGCCGCAGCTTGTAGACGAGTTTAAAAAAATTGCAACGGCATATCAGGCCATATGTAAGAGCACCAAGTTTATCCATGAACTGAGAAGAATCAGAAAAGAATTTCAAGGGCGGCCCACACCAGTATGCCATTGCGAACGTTTATCCAACTCCATTGGTAATTGCCAGATATATCTAAAGCGTGAGGATCTGAACCATACAGGAGCCCATAAGCTGAATCATTGTATGGGCGAGGGACTTCTGGCCAAGTTTTTGGGCAAGAAAAAGATCATTGCAGAAACAGGCGCCGGGCAGCATGGGGTTGCGCTGGCTACGGCTGCTGCTTACTTTGGCTTGGAATGCGACATTTATATGGGTGAAGTGGATATTGCAAAGCAGGCGCCCAATGTGGCTCGCATGAAATTATTGGGGGCTCGGGTTATACCGGTTACCCATGGACTGAAGACCTTGAAGGAAGCGGTTGATGCTGCCTTTGAAGCATATCTCAATGAGTATGAGGACACCATTTATTGCATCGGATCGGTTGTGGGACCGCATCCCTTCCCCTTGATGGTAAGGGACTTTCAGTCGGTGGTAGGAGTTGAAGCCAGGCAACAGTTCATGGATATGACCGGAGAATTGCCGGATGCCGTTGTTGCCTGTGTAGGCGGCGGTTCAAATGCAGCGGGAATTATGTCGGCATTTTTGAATGACCCCGTGGAATTATATGGTGTTGAACCCCTCGGCCTTGGTAAAAAATTGGGTCAGCATGCAGCCAGCTTAACCTATGGATCTGAAGGTGTCATGCACGGATTTAACTCTATAATGCTGAAAGATGAAAAGGGTGAGCCCGCCCCGGTTTATTCCGTTGCCAGCGGGCTGGATTATCCTTCAAGCGGTCCGGAACACGCCTACTGGCGGGATTTGGGACGCGTGAAATATGTAACGGCCAGTGATGATGAAGCCATTCATGCTTTTGTTACATTATCCAGGATGGAAGGGATTATCCCGGCGCTGGAAAGCGCCCATGCCGTCGCATACGCCATGAAGTTGGCCAGGGAAATGGGCACCGGCTCCATACTGGTGAACCTGTCCGGGCGTGGCGATAAGGATATGGATTACGTCTTAGAGCATTATGGTGAAAAGCTGGGAATTAAGTAACCGTTTGCGAGAGAGTGATATTGTATTGAAAGATCATGGAAGATAGCAGCAACCCTTCAATAAGGGGTACGGCTATCTTCTTTTGTGCAGGTGAAGGGTACTTTTTATCATTACTGCTGAGCCATCCTCTGCCCAATATTGTATACCTCTATATTTTTTGAATCTTGTGGTAAATATGTAAAGGTATCCGAATTGTTCAAAACCATGCCGCGGGTGTAGTCCTGTGCCGGGGGAGGGAACGCGCATAAAGCCCATAGCATTTATTGATGCCGAGATAAACCCTGAAAGTGAGAAAGTGTTGGATATAGGGTGTGTCAAGACCGATGGAAGCGTATTCCACTCGGGTTCTTTAGCGGAATTTACCCGGTTTATCAGGGGCTCTGCTTTTCTGTGCGGACATAACATCCTGAACCATGACCTGAAATATTTACAAAACGCTGTCCGTGATGCCGGGCTGACAGAGAATGATGCCATTGATACGTTATACCTTTCGCCGCTATTGTTTCCGGCTAAGCCCTACCATGCCCTGGTTAAGGACGACAAGCTTCAGACCGACGATATCAATAATCCCCTCAATGATTCAATTAAGGCAAAAGACCTGTTTTATGATGAAGTTTCTGCATTCCGTCAGAAGGACGACGTACTGAAGAGAATATTCTATCATCTTCTGAAAGATATGCCGGAATTCACAGCCTTCTTTCGCTTTCTTGATTTCGGTGAAACCCATCATGCCGATATATGCAATCTGGTCAGAAGCAGGTTTTTCGGGCGTATATGCGAACACGCCAACATCGGGGAGATGACCGCGAAACATCCGGTGGAGCTAGCATATTGCCTGGCTTTGATTGATGTGCAGGACAGGTATTCCATCACACCGCCCTGGGTTCTGAAAAACTATCCTGTGATTGAAAAACTGATGTATCTTCTCAGGAACAAGCCATGTCAGGCAGGATGCGCTTACTGCAGTAATGCCCTTGATGTACATATGGGCCTAAAAAGGTTCTTTGGCTTTGATTCGTACAGGACCTTTGGAGGGGAGCCTTTGCAAGAGATGGCAGTCAGAGCGGCAATGGACAGCAAATCACTTCTGGCCGTTTTCCCGACCGGAGGCGGCAAGTCCATTGCTTTTCAGGTGCCTGCCCTGATGTGCGGAGTCAATGTGAAAGGTCTGACTGTGGTTATTTCACCCCTGCAGTCCCTGATGAAGGATCAGGTTGATAACCTTGAGAAAGCGGGTATTATCGAAGCAGTTACGATAAACGGGCTTTTGGATTCTATCGAGAGGGCGAAAGCCATTGAAAGGGTGGAAGACGGTTCGGCCTCAATCCTTTATATTGCTCCCGAGTCGCTCCGTTCAAAGACCATAGAACGCATACTCCTCGGGCGGAATGTTGTCCGCTTTGTCATTGATGAAGCCCACTGTTTCTCCTCTTGGGGACAGGATTTCAGGGTGGACTACCTGTACATCGGAGACTTTATCAGGTCATACCAGGAAAAGAAGAACCTTAAGGGGCGCATTCCCGTGTCCTGCTTCACTGCTACTGCCAAGCAGAAGGTAATAAAAGATATATGCGATTATTTTAAAGAGAAGCTGAATCTGGATATGATGATTCTTAACTCAAAGGCATCAAGGGAGAATTTGCGCTACAAGGTATTCCTGAAGAGTGACGAGGAAGAAAAATACAGCACAATGCGGGATCTGCTGGATCAAAACAATTGCCCAACCATCATTTATGTTTCGCGGACAAGGAAGGCGTATCAGCTTGCTCAGAGATTGACACTGGACGGTTATGGGGCAAGGCCCTACCACGGCAAGATGGATAAAGAAGAAAAAACCCGGAATCAGGATGCTTTCATCAATGGTGATGTTGGAATCATGGTTGCGACATCAGCGTTTGGAATGGGTGTTGACAAAAAGGACGTAGGCATGGTGATACACTATGAGATATCCGACTCCCTTGAAAATTATATACAGGAAGCCGGACGCGCAGGCAGGGATGAAAAGATAACCGCGGACTGCTATATCCTCTATAGTGATGAAGACCTGAATAAGCATTTTATGCTTCTAAACCAGACTAAACTGAACATTAACGAAATACAGCAGGTATGGAAGGCCATAAGAAGCCTTACCAGGAACAGGCCGAAGGTATCCCAGTCCGCATTGGAGATTGCAAGAAAGGCGGGCTGGGACGATAGTGTAGCTGAAGTGGAAACAAGGGTGCGGGCAGCAATTGCTGCGCTGGAAGATGCAGGTTTCATAAGGCGCGGACAAAACGTGCCTAAAATTTTCGCTGACAGCATCCTGGCCAAAAACGCCACGGAAGCGATTGATAGGATCAACCGGTCTGCGAGTTTTGACGACGGTCAAAAAGCTCTTGCCATAAGGATTATTAAGTATCTTATCGGCAGCAGGAGCAGGAAAAAAGGAATGGGTGAGGAAGCCGAATCAAGGGTTGACTATATTGCTGACCATTTAGGGTTGGACAAAGGTGTCGTCATACAGATCGTTAATCTTCTGAGAGAAGAGAGGATATTGGCTGATGGCAAGGATTTAACCGCGTTCATCAAAAAAAGGGCAAACATAAACCACTCACTGAACATACTGAAATCATACCGCAGGCTGGAAGGCTTTCTTGCGACCTGTATTGACAGGGAAGAAAAACGGACATTTAATATCAAAGCGCTTAATGAACAGGCGGAAGAAAATGGCTGCACTGATATATCGCCTGCCATGATAAAAACCGTTTTTAATATATGGGCAGTCCGGCACTGGATACAAAAGGCGGCAATCGACAAAAACCATATTAAAGTGCTCAGCAATTGTGACAAGGAGGAAATTGAGCAAAAGCTCACCAGTCTGCATGAACTGGCGCAGTTCATCCTTGAGTATCTTTATGATGTTTGCAGAAAAACAAAACAAGAAGAAGACAAGGAAGAGGTTCTGATTGAGTTCTCGGTTATGGAGTTAAAGGAGGCATTTGAACAGGAATTATCATTGTTTAGCCGTAAGGTTTCCAGTGAAGATATTGAAGAAGCACTCTTTTACCTGGGAAAAATCGATGCCCTGAAAATAGAAGGCGGCTTCATGGTGGTTTACAATGCCATGTCCATTGAGCGCATTGAGGATATGAAAAAACACTATAAAGCTGAAAACTACCAGAAGCTGTACCAGTTCTACAGGAACAGGATGCAGCAGATCCATATCGTCGGTGAGTATGCCAGGATGATGGTTGAGGATTACCAGGCGGCAATGCAGTTTGCTGACGATTACTTCAGGATGGACTACGCAGCCTTCCTGAAAAAGTATTTCAAAGACCGTCGTGAAGAAATCACACTGAATATAACCCCTGATAAATTCCGGCAGCTTTTTGGAGAGCTTTCTCCCACCCAGCTTAAAATAATCAATGACCATACATCAAAATATATCGTAGTTGCTGCTGGCCCCGGAAGCGGAAAGACGCGCATCCTTGTCCATAAGCTGGCTTCCCTGATGCTGATGGAAGACGTAAAGCATGAACAAATGCTGATGGTGACGTTTTCAAGGGCAGCCGCAACCGAATTCAAAAAGAGACTCATGAAGCTCATTGGCAATGCCGCCAATTATATAGATATCAAGACATTCCATTCCTATTGTTTCGACATGCTGGGAAAGGTAGGAACCCTGGAAGAGTCCCCGGATATTATTCAGGAAGCGATACAAAAAATAAAAAACGGGGAAGCAGAAAATGGATTGATCACAAAAACGGTCCTTGTAATAGATGAAGCGCAGGATATGGATGCCAATGAATTCGAACTGATTAATGTTCTTATGGAACATAACGAGGATATGCGCGTCATTGCTGTCGGAGATGATGACCAGAATATCTACGAGTTCAGGGGCGCAAGCTACAAACACCTTGAACGCTTCATCAGGGAAAAGTATGCCGTCATGTATGAGATGGTGGTAAATTACAGGAGCAGGAGCAATATTGTTGAATTCTCTAACCAGTTTGTAGAGAGAATTCCTCATCGCCTGAAAAAGACTCCCATCATTCCCGACAAGAAGGAGCCGGGCAGGATAAAGCGGGTGAGGTATAAGAGCAGCAATCTGATTACACCGCTGGTTGAAAGCATATTATCCGACAAACCCACAGGCAGTACCTGTATTCTTACCGTTACTAATGACGAAGCCCTTCAGGTCACTGGCCTGCTCATCAATAATGGGATGAAAGCGAAGCTTATCCAGTCCAATGAAGGCTTTAACTTGTATAACCTTTTAGAGGTCCGATATTTCCTGAACCAATTGAAGCAGGCTGGATGCAGCTATACTATCCCGGACGAGATCTGGGACGGGGCAAAAAGGAATCTTAAAGAAAATTATGGGACAAGCCTCAACTATGAACTGTGCATGAACATGATCGGGGATTTTGAAGCCGTTAATCCCAGAAGGTATATGTCTGATCTGGAGATATTTATCAGGGAGTCAAAACTGGAGGATTTCTATACTGAAGGTGCCGGGACCATCCTGGTATCAACTATCCATAAGGCCAAGGGCCGTGAATTTGATAATGTCTACCTGCTGCTCAATGGGTTCAATATTGCTTCCGAAGAAAACATGCGCCAGTTGTATGTGGCCATGACAAGGGCCAGGAGCTATCTTTCCATCCATTATAACGGAAATTACCTGAACAACATCAGTGCAGAGATTCTCGAAGATGTTGAGGACTACTGGCCCTATGATGAGCCATCCCGGCTGGCTATGCAGCTAACCCACAGGGATGTATGGCTGGATGCCTTCATCGCATGCCAGAGGCCGATAGAAAGGCTTAGAAGCGGAGATGAGCTTACAATTGATGAAGGGTGCTGCAAAGATCAGCAGGGAAGGATCGTTCTGAAATTCTCGCAGCAGATGGCCAGCAAGATTGAAACCATAAAACAAAAAGGCTACATGCCACATAAAGCGGTGATCCGGTTTATTGTATACTGGCGCAAGGAAGAAATTGGCCGGGAGTTCAGGATCATCCTGCCCGAGCTCTATTTTATTAAAACCAGAGAGTGAGATCTGGCCTGCTATGGATTGTATGCATATTTGTAATCACCTATCATGATATGGTTCAGCACATCGTTGGTGTAGAAGTTCAGGGAGATCACCAGGATATTATCCCTGTTTACAACGGTGGCCGCGGATGACCGTAATTCATATGCGCCATCAACCAGTTCCACGAGAAAGATCAGTGCTTTCCTGCCGGACTCTTCCAGCAGGATGCCGTTGCTGCCATACTGGTCCAGTACTTCCTGATAGGATGATCCGATGCAGATGCCCCTGGCCGTTTTATACTTTATTCCCTGGACTGTTTCGTCATCCATCGTGATGCCGTCCAACCTGCCATCCTTAAAATGAAGCTTAAGACCGTCATATTCCCACCGGCCCAGGAAATCGATGTCTTTCGGATCTCCAATCTGCTGGATGACCTTTTCTTCCGAATCACCCAGACTGATTTGCACCTTATTGTTATAAACGGAAAAGTCATCAGCGGCAAACTGACCGGGCTTCAATGCTTCCTGTTCCCGGCCCCGTGCCAGAGTAAGAACGAGTACCAAACCGATCAGGATGATTAATCCGATGGCTGCAGCCGAAATGGCCTTTTTTGACAGAGAAGCTTTGCCCATGTTATGCAATCCTTCCACACAGATTTACTTTACTGTTTAATTGTAACATATTTCCGCATATGGATAAAAGGGCAAAACATATTTTGATAGCGTCAACAGTTTGTAGGTATTAATATTAACCCCCTACTCGATACAGTAAGCTTCCATGTTGGATGCCTCTAAGTATCAAATAGATTCTGCTTGATCTTCCTGACATCTGTAGGAC
>Ga0134103_1000564_pt1 | contig 43683 bp, 56 predicted proteins | sample 14_taG_2_FD_94445 | JGI IMG/M metagenome (GOLD analysis project Ga0134103, IMG submission 94445) | Switchgrass degrading microbial communities from high solid loading bioreactors in New Hampshire, USA - 14_58_20_212_A1 metaG | ecosystem: Engineered > Bioreactor > Semi-continuous > Anaerobic >...
CCCTCTGCATTCGCTCAAATAAATAACCAAGAAGGGCTTAAGGATAATATTGTGGATTTACCACCTAAACAAAAAATGATTTCTACTATAGGTGTTGCATTTAATATTGCAATTTAAAAATTTTTTTATTTTAGTATACTTATTAGTCAAATTTATCCGGAAAATAAAACACTCCCGGATTTATTGTCCAGGAGTGTAAATACCACCGTTATACAATTTAAAGAACTCTCCCGGGTTTTATATTCATTACTTTCTCCCTTTCTTGTCGTCACGATAAAAGCCGGCAGCAGTCAGTGCATATTTCTTAAGCTTTTCATATACAAGATAGTTGACTGTACCCGGAGGATAAGTACCGTCTTTTCTCCTTTTGCCTGCTTTCATACCTGTAAGAATCTCAATACCTTCATCTATCGTCTTTACTGCATAGATGTGGAACTTCTTCTTTTTTACAGCTTCTACAACTTCATCGTTCAAAACCAGATTTTTTATATTTTGATAAGGTATTATAACTCCATGTTTTCCATTAAGTCCTCGTAATTTACACAGCTCAAAAAATCCCTCAATCTTTTGGGTAGCACCGCCAATGGGCTGAATTTCCCCTTTTTGATTTACTGAACCGGTTACTGCAATATATTGCTTTATAGGCACCTCTGCAAGGCTGGACAGTACAGCATAGAGTTCGGCACTGGACGCACTGTCACCATCCACGCCGCCATACAACTGCTCAAAACACAGGCTGGCTGTAAGAGTCAGCGGTATCTCCTGTGCAAATTTTTGTCCAATATATCCACTCAATATAAGTACGCCTTTTGAATGGGATGTACCACTCATTTCCACTTCTCGTTCAATATTTATAATACCGCTTTCTCCCATAAAGGTATTGGCCGTAATTCTTGCCGGCTTACCGAAGGAATAGTCTCCAGTATCAAGTATCGTCAAACCGTTTATCTGGCCTACAACTTCCCCTTCGGTATCCAGAATTATGGTACCGTCCTTAAGGCTCTCAAGAATTTTTTGGTCATATTTGTTTGACCGGTATAACTTTTCGGATATGGCTTTTTTAACATGTCGGTCACTGACCAGGCTGCTTCCTTCAATTTCAGCCCACGCACTCGATTCACACAATATTTCCACTATGTCATTAAATCTTGTGCTTAGTTTCGTCTGATCCTCCACCAGTCTTGAACTGTATTCAACAACTTTGGCAACTCCAGTCCTGTCAAAATGTATGGTGCCTTCTCTTTTGCAAAAAGAGTTTATAAACTTTGCAAGTTTGTATATATTTTCCTCATTTCTATCCATCTCGGCATCAAAATCGACTTTTACCTTGAAAAGTTTCTTAAAGTCCTCATCAAACTCGTACAAAGTTTGATAGAGGTATTCGCTTCCCACCAAAATTACTTTTATATCAACAGGAATAGGTTCCGGTTTCAGTGTTGAAACAGCAACCAATCCCATTTGTTCCTTCATGTTTTCAATGGTAATTTCCCTTGTACGCAAAACTCTCTTTAATGCCTCCCAGGCCTGAATATTGCTCAACACATCCTTTGCCTGAAGTATAAGATAACCTCCATTGGCCTGGTGAAAAAGTCCCGGCTTTATCATGGTATAATCGGTAGTCATTGTTCCAAATTCATTTTCATACTCCAATTTACCCAGCAAATTAAAAAAAGTAGGATTATAATCAACTATTACCGGTGCACCTTCCAGTTCGCTGTTATCGACTATAAGGTTTACTCTGTATTTGTCGGTAGGAGAGCCTTCAGTTCCCTTAAACCATGGAATTAATAACTGCTGTCGTTCATCGGAGTACTCTTCTTCCCTGAAATCGTCCAAATTTTTAAGTATGTCTTCCTGCACGTTTTCAAGGAAATCTATAACCTTTCTATAATCCTGATATTTCTCCTTAAGGTCATTTATGTGCATACCTACAGCAAATAAAGCAATTTTGTTTTCCCACTCAGCCACCCTTTCTTCTGCTTCCTTTTCAATAGCTTTTATTTTTCTGATTATATCCATCGTTTCAAGCTGAATAATATTGGATTTCTCATTTATTTCATGTTTGAGCCTTTCATCCAATTGGTTATATTCTTCTTCCGATATAGTTTTACCCTCTACCACCGGAAGGAAGTATATGCCTGCATTGGTGGTTTTCACCTTAAACCCGTGTTTTTCAGCATCCGCATTTAGTTTTTCAAGAAGTTCACTTCTTTTAGATTGATATTCTTTTGCTATAGCGGCCTTTTCCTTCTCATAGTCCTCGCTGTTAAAAGCTTTTGAAATCTCCATCTGCAAGATCTTAATAAAATTCTCCATATCTTCTTTAAAAATTCTGCCTAAACCGGCCGGTAAATTAAGTGCAGAAGGTTGGTTGGGATTGTTGAAATTATATACATAACACCAGTCATCCGGGGTTCTGGCATTTTTTGCAATTTTTTTTGCATAATTTTGAGCATAACTGGTCTTTCCTGTCCCCGTCGGCCCACACATAAAAATGTTATAGCCACGGGTTTTTATTTTTAAGCCAAATTGCAGAGCTTTCACCGCTCTTTCCTGGCCTATTATATCCTCTAACGCTTCAAGTTCGGAAGTATCATTGAATTTTAAAGACTCCGGGTCACATTCATTCCTGAGCATTTCATAAGACAAACTTTTTATTTGCGGCATTATGCTTCCCCCTTTGCACTATTATTAAGGAAATTCAAAAACTAAGGCAGCAAGAGTTGCAACCGAAATGGCTAATTTCAATACGTTTTGAAGAAAAAAAGAACTTTCGTATGAAAAACACTATACCCATATATCACAAAACTCCCAATCTGTTTTTAGAAGCTTTGTTTTGCTCTGCGAAGAATCAGGAACTATGTATAATCAGACCAAAAGGTACAAAAACAATACAAAATAAATGAGCCTATAAAAATTTAAAGCAAAAGGTTAACGGAACATAATTTCATATTATATTCTACTAAAAACAACGAAAATCCTCTTTTATTCTGTATATTTATGTAGTATTTTAGATATGGTTATTCACAAAGAATTCTCTACGTTATCACTTATAAAAATAAGCAAAAAAATTTGTACCGGTATACAAATATAATAAATTCTCTTATATGATGAACCAGGTAAATAATTCATCGTTGAATCCGGAAAGTAAAATTTTCACGAATTTTCTCTCCACATAATAATTGCATCTTCCTTATTGTCAGCATAATACTCTTTCCTGAATCCTTCAACTTTGAAACCGAATTTCGCATAAAGGTTCTGGGCAGGAATATTGCTCTTTCTTACTTCCAAAGTCATCCTGGTTATATTCTCCTCTTCAGCCATATCAATCAGACTTTTCACCAGCAAAAAGCCAACACCGATTCTTCTGTATTCAGGGTGTACTGCCACATTGGTAATATGTCCTTCATCAAAAACTTTCCAAAAACCTGCATATCCTATCGCTTTTCCATTCACTTTTGCAACTATGTATCTGGCAAATTTATTATTTGTTATTTCCTCAATAAAAGCTTCCCTGGACCATGGTATTGTAAAACTCAGTTTCTCAACCGCCATAAGATCGTCAATATCATCAAGAGACAAACGGGAAATTTCAATATTATTAATGCCCATTAACTCTCACCTTTCCCGCATAGTTTCTTTTCCATCTCTCTTTCAGCCTGGGATTTTCTCAAATAAAAGGGTACCAACTCAAAACTGCTTGTTAATTTTCCTTCCTTTGCCATCATAATTGCAAGTTCAGCCACTGATGCCCCTCTTTGAAGCCTGCTTCCCAAAGGTGCAAACTCACAGTTTTCCCCAAGTTCCGACATAAAATACTCCTTATGCAAATCCACTGCATCTCCTGTAAAAATTACTTTCTTATCATTCTGTCTTATTATCTGCACCAGTTCCGAAACCGGTATCCCCATGTATTCAGTGGTTCTCTCCAATTTGCCGTCCTTTACTTCATAAAGTGCGGTAAAGACCTGGTTGTTCCTTGCATCCAAAATAGGACAAATTACAAATTTACTTGTAACAACATTATATGCCAGTGCATCCAACGTTGGAACACCCACAACCGGTTTATTGGCTGCATAAGCCATAGCCTTTGCTGTTGTAACTCCAATTCTCAATCCCGTAAATGATCCAGGACCGATAGATGCTGCAAATACATCAATGTCCGAAGGTTTTAGGTCCAAGTTTTTCATAATTTCATCTATCATAACCATAAGTTTTTGGGAATGCGTCTTTTTATTGTTTATAGAGTATTCTCCCAAAAGTTTTTCATCGTCCATTATTGCAACAGCTGCAATCACTGTCGACGTGTCAATAGCAAGCACTTTCATATGCAAAACCTCTCATAGCATGTAATTTATCCTACATTTCATTGACGTTATATATTCAATCGGTCAATGTAACCCTCATATTTTTTCCCGATAAAGTCTATTTCTATTTCCCTTGAGTTCAAACCCAATTCAGGATTTTTCTCAATTTTAACCAATACAAACTCATCGGGAAGAATATCCCTTATCAGCTCAGCCCACTCTATTACCACCACACCGTCACCGTAAAGATATTCCTCAAAACCTATATCATACATTTCATCTGGGTCTGCAATTCTGTAAACATCAAAATGATAAAGCGGTATGTTACCCCTATACTCATTAACAATGGTAAAAGTAGGGCTTGTTATATAATCTTCTACTCCTAAAGCCAAAGCTATCCCCTTTGTAAAGGCAGTTTTACCGGTACCCAGATCTCCGCTTAAAAGTACCACATCACCTTTCTCCAAAATACTGCCTAATACCTTGCCAACTTGTACCGTCTCATCCTGGGAATAAGTTATTATCCTCTTCATCATTATTTCCTTTCATAAACCACTTGTCCGTTTATTATGGTTGTAACAACCCTTGTCTTAAACTCCAAAGGATGACCGTCCATTATTATAATATCCGCATCCTTGCCTTTTTCAATACTGCCCACTCTTTCTTCAATCTCCGTCAACTCAGCGGCATTGATTGTAATTGCTTTGAGGGCCTCCTTTTCATCCATTCCTTCCCTTACCGCCAATGCAGCGCAAAGAGAAAGATACTGGATAGGAACACAGGGATGGTCTGTCATTATGGCAGTTTTTACTCCTGCCTTTGATAGTATCCCCGGTGCTTTAACACTCATATTGCGAAGTTCCACCTTTGAACGATCGGTAAGCATAGGACCTACAATGGCCGATACTCCTTCCTCCAGCAAAATATCTTTAATAAGGTGTCCTTCAGTACAATGCTCTATTGTAATTCTTACATCGAACTCTTTAGCAATTCTTATAGCCGTTAGAATATCGTCAGCCCTATGAGCATGGGCCTTTATAGGAATTTCTTTCCTTAAAACCTTGAGCAAAGCTTCCATTTTTATATCATATTCCGGCTTGTCCGCATTTTCTTTATCTTTGTTATATTCGTCCCAAAGCTGCATATATTCCTTAGCTTTCATAAGATTTTCCCTGAGAATGGCGGCTGTCGCCATACGGGTTGAAGGTGCCTGTTTTCTCTCGTTATATACTGTTTTGGGATTTTCACCGAAAGCCACCTTTATAGCAACCGGTTCCTTAATTATCATCTCTTCAATTCGCCTTCCGAAAGTCTTTAAAGCAGCAAACTGCCCTCCTATAACATTAGCACTGCCAGGGCCGGTTACAACAGTGGTAACTCCGTTCTCCAGCGCTTCCCTAAAGCACCTGTCAAGGTAATATACACCGTCAATTGCACGCAAATGCGGTGTCACAGGGTCTGTCATTTCATTTCCGTCTTCCCCTTCAAAACCCACAGCATCTTCCCACATTCCTATGTGGCAATGGGCATCAATAAACCCGGGCAAAACATATTTGCCTTCTGCATCTATAATCTCAAGGTCTTTTTTACCCCTGAAACTTTTCTTGCCTTCTCCCACTTCAATTATCTTACCCTTATCTATCAGAACATATCCGTTGTCATAATCAGTACCTGTCATGGTGAGTATTTTTCCATTTCTTATAAGCAGCATATATCCTCCAAAAAACTTCATTTTTTAAACTTACTATATTTTATTATAATGCATCGGTAATTACAATAGAAATCTCATAAAGCTTCGGGGTGGCTATATTTACCTGTTAACATTTCACTTGATTTATGCGAGAATTATGTAAACCGCATTTCATCACAAACAATTAATATTTTTTAGGAAATCATATATACCGTTGGAAATAACATTGACCGGATATATATGAGCAAAAAGCATTTGAAAAACGCTTTATATGTATTTTAAATTTTTAGTTAAGGGAGGGAAAAAAGGAATATGAAAGGAAAGAAAAAAATTGTTTTTCTGACAATTGTCTTGGTAATTGCAATGCAAATTATTATTGCTAATGCGGTGGGATTTAACATTGTCGACTTTATAAAGCAAAAAACCGATTCAATTGCCACTGAAACAACAAAAAATACTACTGATTCACTTGAACAGGCAAAACAGGAAGCATTGTCCGAAACAGAACAGTATATTGATGGGTATATGAATGATGTCAGAAATGCTTTAGAACAATATGCCAATTCCGAGACTAATGCTGCAAAAATCAAGATCAAAGAAAAGTCAAAAGAGGTAAAAGATGCTCTTGATTCTGTAAAAGAAGGCGAAATACAAAAGGGCAAGACTAAAATCAAAATTAAAATTGATACCGATACAAACAGAATACTTTCCGAACTTGATCAGCAAATCTCAATTAAAATTCAGCAAAAGTTTGGTAATTAGGGGATAAGTACTCCTTATATCATATGCTTCAAGCAAGATTCAAAAATCCTGCTTGAAGCTTTTTTATTTTTATGCTCTATGGAATTACTTATTTTCGGTCTTTTATCAGGTAAAAATATACTCCTTTCTCTTTAATAAAAATAAACTTCATTTATTACAAAAATTCAATTATGCCGCATTATCTACTTTTCTCAGCCCTTCTGTCATAACAATCATAAAAATCAACGAAATAAAAAGAAAGTAGGGATATAAAGATATTGAAATGTTATCTGCTATAAGTCCAAATAATGGTGGCATCAAAGTAATACTTGTATATGCACAGGCCATTTGTACTCCAATCATAGCTTGGGACATTTTAGCACCAAACTTCTCAGGAGTTTGATGTATCAGACACGGAAATACAGGTGCACATCCTACACCAGTTGAAAACAAAGCAATTCTTAAAAACATATCGCTTAAAGGCAGTATCATCAACAGGAGAGAAACTGTAACAATTCCCTGACCTATTTGTATCATTTTGGAACAGCTTACTTTTATCATAAGAAATCCCGAGATAAAACGTCCGAAGGTAATTCCCATATAAAACAGTGAAATCCACCTTGCTGCAATTTCAGGTGAAATTCCTCTGTTAAAAACCATAAAACTACTTCCCCACAATCCACAAGTTGATTCTAAAGAGCAGTAAAAAAAGAAGGCAAGGAATGCATACTTTGATCCTTCTATTTTAAGCAATTCCCTAAAGCCCAAATCACTGTTCTCATCGTCATTCATATCCGATTGATTCTTCTCAATCTTTTTCCATATAGGTAATGACGCAAACAAAATAACAACCAGAACGCATTGAATAAAACCAATAGTTCTAAATCCCGAACTCCAACTTCTTTTATTAAGGTAATAGGACATAATTATCGGACCGATTGAGGCACCAATTCCCCAAAAACAGTGCAGCCAACTCATATGTCTTGCTTTATAATGAAGGGCTACAAAATTGTTTAAAGCTGCATCCACCGAACCGGCCCCTAAACCCAATGGTATGGAAAGCAGGCATAGAAAAATAAAATTTCTTGATACACTAAACCCCAATAAGGCAATGGCAGTCATAAGTACACTTACCGCCGTTACTTTTCCGGTGCCAAACCTGCGTATCACTTTTACACTGAAGAAACTGGATATGATAGTTCCGCATGAAACCACTATTGAAATAATCCCGGCATAAGATACTGAAACCTGCAAATCCATATACATTAACGGCCAGGCAGACCCCAGCAAGGAGTCGGGCAATCCCAAGCTAATAAAAGATGCATAAATAATCACCAATAAAATTGTCATCATGATATATATCTCCACTTTCCTGAAATATTTTTTTATCCTTTAGTACTTATCTTTTATCGAAACTTCAATACATTTATTTTGTTCTTCTTGTCTCTCTGACTGTTGAAATATTACATATCCTTCTTATTGCTTCTATAATGTCATTTTCGGTTATATCCTCTCGTCCGTCACCTGCAGCAACCATTGCAGCTTCATTAAGAACTGTTTCTATCTGAGAACAACTTAATCCATCAAACTGGGCTGCCAATTTTTCAATCGACACACTCTGAGAAAGCTTCTTTTTCCTTGTATATATATTTATCAGCTCAATTCGAGTGTTGTAATCGGGATTAGGAACCGTATATTTTTTATCGAATCTTCCCGGACGCACTAATGCTTCATCAAGAGCTTTATAGTTATTGGTGGCGGCAATAACCATAACCCCCTCCTCACGGGTAAAACCGTCCATTTCATTTAACATTGCAGTAATAATCCTGTTGTTTTCCTTGTCAATTCCTGCTCCTGAAAAATAACGCTTCTCACCTATTCCGTCAAATTCATCTATAAATATTATACAAGGTTTGTTTGCACGGGCTTTTCTAAACAAAGCCTTAATTTTGGCAGGCCCTATAGACATAATTGCGCTCTGAAAATCTGTTGCCTTCGTTGCAATGAAATTGACCTTGGCTTCCCCTGCCAATGCCCTTGCAAACAACGTCTTTCCGTTTCCGGGACTTCCTTCCAGCATGATGCCGTTTATCGGACGTATCCCTTTTTCTGCATACTTCTGCGGATTCTTCAATATATCCACAGCCTGAAGCATTTCTCTCTTTAAATCCTCCATGCCTGCAACATCCGAAAATTTAGTTTTATTGTCACGAATAACTTTAAAGGTGTTTTTCCTGTAACTGATAAGTTTATATACACCGAATATTATAATCCCGAAAAAAATGACGTTAAAAATCATATCGGTAACTGTAACCAGAATTTCATCAATGTTTTCCTCCGAGCTTACCTCAACTCCATTTAGTAGTAAAAACTCCTTGAAAGAATCCAATTCCGGATTGTCTGTACTGTATTTTTCCTGCTCTCCTTTTAAATAGAATCTTACTCTGTCGCGCCCAATTTCCGCTGAAACCACATTGCCGTTCTTTACATGATTATAAAAATCAGCATAAGGCATAGGCACAGAATTATCCCTTTCAAAATAAAAAGCTATTCCTACAATAATAGCAAGTACAACTATACAAAAAATTGAGATATTTCTTTTATTTCTCATTCGTCCTTCACCCTTACCTAAAATTTATACCGAACTCAATTATAACAAAACGTCAAATACTATACAAAAAGAAATTTACTCCTGTTACATATTGACAAATATATCGGCAGGTGATATATTAAATATATCGGAACACGATAGGTCGAGAGGTGATATGTTTGGAAAGTAATTTACCCTTAACTGAAGCAATATTTTATATTTTGCTTGCTGTAAGAAAACCCAACCACGGATATGGAATCATTCAGGAAGTCACTGAAATTACCGGAGGTAGGGTAATACTCGGCCCCGGTACACTATACGGCGCTATAAATTCCTTACTTTCGAAAAAATGGATAAAGCTATACAGCGAAGATAAGACCTCTAGAAAAAAGAAGGAATATCTGATTACCGATGACGGTAAAGAAGTCTTTTATAAAGAGGTAAAGCGATTGGAAGAACTCATTCATAACTCAAAATTAATGGAGGAATCGGTATGAAAATATTCAGATTATATTATGATATGGACGAAGAAGTAAATTGGTTACACAAAATGTCATCAAACGGATGGGCCTTAAAAGATTTTTTCTTAGGTTTATATACATTTGTTCCGTGCGAACCCGGCGAGTATATATATCAAATCGATTTACTTAATGATGGAGATGAAAAAGACTATCTTGAATTTTTGGAAGACAGCGGTGTTGAAGTAGTTGCTAGATGGTTTAGGTGGGTTTATCTCAGAAAAAAAGCTAAAGACGGCCCATTTGAATTATATACCGATATAGATTCAAAAATCAGTTATTACATTAAAGTAAAGAAATTTTTCCAAACAGCTTTGATACTGGAGATTATATGTTTACTAATAGAACTCGGTGCAGCTTTGACTACAAAAAGTCCCATATACTTTTCACTGACAATACTAATTGGTATTATTGCTTTGGCTCTTCTGCGTATGGTTTGGAAATGTCAATGGAAAATAGAGCAATTAAACCGTGAAAAATAATGATAATATCAAATCTTAAATAAAAATTCCTGCAACCTCAACAGATTGCAGGAATAAAATTTTAAAAATTTACCTGTCGAATATTTTGGAAGCTTCCTTCATTGCTTCAATAATTGGCAGATGTTGCGGACATACACTTTCGCATTGTCCACAGCTTATGCATTGACTTGCTCTGCCGCTTCTGTCCATCAAATTATTATAGAAAAAGCGTGGTCTGGCGTCCTCGCCATACATCCGCATTGTGTTCAGTGCACTGATTATGTCAGGAATACTGATTTTCTCCGGACATCCGTCACAGCAATACCTGCATGAAGTACATTGAATGGTTGGCTGTTTTATGAGAGCCTTTGCCACTTCATCAAGAACTTGTTTTTCTTCATCCCTTAAAGGCTCAAAATTCTCAAACGTCTCCAAATTGTCTTTAACTTGCTCTTCGTTGGACATACCGCTTAATATTGTCATAATACCTTCAAGAGAACCAACAAACCGCAATGCCCAGGAAGCAACACTTTTATCCGGCCGATGTTTTTTCAGTATCGATTCAAGATCCGGTGTAATGTTTGCAAGCATGCCTCCCTTGACCGGTTCCATTACAATAATCGGCATATTATATTTTCTAAGTACTTCATACAGTTCTCCGGAACGAACAATGGGACTAATCCAGTCTGCATAATTCAATTGAATTTGCACAAATTCCACTTCCGGATGTTCAGAAAGAATCTTATCCAACAGTTTCGGCGATCCGTGAAAAGAAAATCCAAAGTGCTTTATTTGACCCTTCTTTTTCTTTTCGATTCCCCATTCAAAACAATTATATTTGATATAGGTATCATAATTATTTCCTTCCTCTATACTGTGCAACAGATAGAAATCAAAATAGTCCACTCCTGCCCGTTCCAACTGTTCATTAAATATTCTGTCACAGTCCTCAGCCTTTTTCATCTCCCATGCCGGAAGCTTTGTGGCAAGATAAAAGGCATCCCGCGGATAGCGTTTTACAACTGCTTCTCTAACCACTACTTCAGATTTTCCTCCATGGTAGACATAGGCTGTATCAAAATAGTTGAAGCCCTTTTTCATAAAATCGTCCACCATATTACATACCCGCTGGATGTCCACTTCGCCGTCTTTTTCCGGAAGACGCATCATTCCGAATCCCAATTTCGAAATCTTATCAAAATCAATACTCATTTTTTCCCTCCGTACTATAATTTTGACTTAAGTTTATATACAATGCTTATACTGTTAAATTCAATCCCCCAATATTATTGATACAATTAAGAATTTTTTCTGTCTCAATAATAAAGTCTTTTCTTCTGCCATAATAAATGTTCTTCCCTCTTAGTAAGCTCTGTATCGCTAAACATTGCTGTACGTTCATCCCGTACTAATTACAAAGGAATAATTTGCTCTAAACCTTTAAGTATTTCTTTTCCTAAAAACAACAGATCCTCCTTTTATCCTATCCATTCTCTCATATTTAATTATACATAATTTCGAAATACCCTTCTTAGTACAATAAAATTAATTAATATTTTCACAAGGTAAATCTATTTATATACTTTTTCCTTCTAAATTTGCCTTCCTATAATGATTTTCTGCTTTGAATGCTAAAGCAGAATACAATACAATGAGTAATTGGAAAAACAACCATGAGGACCGTCTCATTATCGCAAAAGGTGTTTCAAATAAAAATGCTTTCCAAAAAGATATTCCAGTTCTATCCCATAACCCAGGTGTATAATACGATAATTTTGAATTAAGAAACACTTTAACATTAACAGCTTCATTCATTATCAATGCAATAAAAATCGGTAAATAAGATATTGCTGTCATTAGCCACACATTTGACAATCCTTTATATCAAACGTCTTTTAAATGAATGTCCGAAAAAGTATCAGCTTCACCACTCTCATTGACTGTTTTAAAGTATTGTGTTCCTGAATACTTATTACCAGATATATGTTCCCATCCACTATCTTTAAAAACATTAAGTTTTCAAATACTTTAATACGTTTCATTTTACATATAGATTCACCTTTTGCAACATATAATTTTTGTCAAAATATAATACAATAGACATTTGTCTGTATTAATGTTAAAATTTCTCTTGAATATGGATACAAATCACGATTTTAGCTAACCGTATTTTGTATCTTAATAATTATAACCAAACTTAATTGTTAACCACAAAAGTATTATATATTATAACAAAGGAAGAACAAACAACGGAAGAAAAAGAACTCAACATTCAAAAGGTATAGAATCAGAATTTGACATGCATGAAGAAATAAATAATAGGGATAATTTGAGATTTGCACGTGTTAAAGTACCAATAAAAAAGCTATTATTTATATAATTTTTTTACTTTCTCAGGAGCTTCGATTTTATATATAATTATTATATTTTATATAAACTCTATTCTATATGGATAGAGATTCAAAACTAAGTAATTATAAATAAAAAATATGAGGTGAATATATGCTAGAATTGCAATCTTTAACATATTCCTATAATAAAAAAAATGATCTAATTTTTAATGATGTTAATTTGGTTATACCAAAAGATTCATTCGTAGGTTTGTTAGGTCCAAACGGTGTTGGAAAGACTACATTATTGAAAATATTAACAAATCAAATTAAAGACTATTCAGGGACTGTTTTATTAAATGGAAGGAATGTAGCTGATATTAATGATAACATATATGACTATATTTCTATATTGACCTCCGATATGAGAACCCCTCGATTTTTAAAAGTCTTTGAAGCAATCAAATTCTCCTTAGAGTGTTATGATAATTACAGCAAAAGAAAATTCGATGAAATAGTAGATATATTCTCACTGGAAAAACATTTGGATAAAAAAATATCTGAATTAAGTTCCGGTCTTGAAAGAAGAGTTGAATTAGCACAAACATTTGCTAATAATAGCCAAATACTAATATTAGACGAACCTTGTAATGCTTTGGACTTTGACTCAGTTAAAGATACGCTTAAACTTATAAGTTCTATAAAAGATATGGGCAAAACAATTATATATTCAACCCATCAGTTTGGTGAAATAGAAAAATTATACACTCATTGTATTTTCTTCAAAAACAAAAAACTCGAATTATTGTCAAAAAATGAAATAAATAACGATTTACAAACTTGTTACAGCAACTATTACGATATACTATGATAACTAATATATAAAAGAGGTGCTTCAAAATGGATAGAACATTAACTAGAATCATGAAAATAGAGTTAAAATATTTAATGAGAAGTAAAAAAATATTTTTTATGTTAGCGTCTATGGTTGTGGTCTATATTATTGGAATCATTTTATCTAACGGATATTATGATGTTAACAATTCAAGTTTATATATTGGTACAAACCTAACAACGTTTATTCAGTTATTCCCTATAGCTTTAATTGGAATACTTTGCTCAACTTTTCATAAAGATTTTTTTGAGCGAAGTTTTCTTTGGTACAAAAAAACAAAGTGAATTTTAGACAATTGCTGTTAAGCAGATTAATTCTTTACAACATAATCGTATCTGTTTTGGTGACTATTTACATATTGATTGTCTTTTTGATAAGCAAATTCTATGAACCGTCTATTGATAATACTTATTTATACTTATACTTTTTAGCTGTATCTCTTGCAAGTCTTTATTATGCGACTTGTGCTCAGTTAATGGTAAGTTCTATCTTTAAGAACTTTGTAAAGTCAGCATCTATGACCATAATTGGGTGGTTTTTATTAGCCATAGCAAATGGAGTTTTCCCATTTATAAAAGGTTATTTAACACCCTTTGATTCATCAAGCATTCAAGCGGCATATATAGCTAAATATACTCAAATGAATCAAGGGTCATTCTTTAAATATCATGCAAACTCTGATAATATGGTAAACTTTGTTTTAAGTTTATTATTGCCCATTATTTTCGGTTTGATTTTTTCTTTAATAGCAGTTACCCATGCTAAAAAATATGACTTAAACAATAAGTGAGGTTAAGAATATATGCTGAAAAGAATAATATTAATTGAATTAACAGAACATTCGAGAAAAAAATTGTATTATTTTTACTTAGTAACTGTTTTATTAGTATTCTTTATTTCTTTTGCTGTACTTAAAATTAATAATAAGCCTTTTGATTTTATTAATATTAGCACAAGTATTTTTCAAAATTTAACACAAATAGCCCTAATCTACAGTTCAAGTTTACTAAGCAGTTCAGTTTGTAAAGAGTATGAAAGAAGGACAATGAACTGGTACAAAGTAAGAAAAATAAAACCAACACAATTAATTCTAGGAAAGTTCATCTATTATCTTTTAGCAAGTACAATACCTGTATTGCTTTGTTATTTTATATGCGGTATAGTATTATTAAATATTTTTGAGACAGTAATAAGTATAAAAGAAATAATTTTAGTTTGTCTTGTTATATTATGTGTTTTTTCATTTGTTACAGCACTTCAGATTTTTATATCGTCTTTCTTTAAAACCTCAGGCGCCTCTATGATTGCTATTTTCATATCATGGTTGATATTATCAATAGTAAATACTGTTGTCCCATTCATTAAAGGTTTTGTTGCACCTTTTGATATGAATAGTATACAAAATAACTTTGTATCTAATATATTATTGGATGGCATTACTTTTTCAAATAATCACATAATGCAAATATTAGCAATATATTTATTACCTCTTATATATACAACATTGTTACTTTATTCAGCTAACTTTTTTGTCAAGAAAGCATTATGTAAATAATAAAAAGCATTAAACAGTTTCAAACTATATTAAGTTATTCAAGTCTACACCAAGTTTTACGCAAAAATTAGCTTGAACGTATTTGATAGTAACATCAAATATGTTCAAGCTAGCAGTATATAGTATCTTTTTTCTATTATTTTAACATACATAAATTTTATTTTTTATAAAGCTGTACACAATTAAGCTCGATTTTATTTTCATTTAATTGCCATTAACATTATTTTCACAAATTAATATTATATTCCATCCAAAAAAATAAAGTTTTTCCCTCGATACTACGTCTATCGGAAAAAGTGTAAAATAAGTTGATGCTTGTAGCTTCTAGATATTATTTCGTTTAAAACAAAAGACACTTCCTGCAAATCTCTTTACAGAAAAGTGCCCTCACGTACGGGTATTTAAAAAAGTAACTGCTGCATAAAAAACTATCCTTTCAAAAGTGCATTGGCTATTAACTTGTCAAACTTCCTAATGTCTACTCCCTTTTGTAAATTTATCTTGATATGTCCCGCTCTGGTCCACAATTCAACCTCAGCATTAAAATCTAAAAAGCGCCCTGCATTTTCGGTAGACCACATAACAATCGACGAGTATGGCAAAGAATATATTTCCACTTTCTTACCAGTAAGCCCCTGTGCATCCCTTACGATCAGTCTCCTGTCGGTAAAAATTGCACTGTCTCGAAAAGTTTTATAAGCCGCAACGGCTACCTCACCATCTACTAGCAGCTCACTAACATCATCCGGAATGGGACATTCGGATAATAGGGTCCATGTTAAGATGTTGCTCATGTCAGACATTTTTTTATCCTCCAATTTTATGGTAAAATTATACTGTTTTATATACTTCTATAATACATCGGTTTATTTAACTTTTCCATATATTTCTTTAAAAACTAAGCTACCTATTACTGTATATAGATTCTTTTATTTTTTATATAACCAAATTCATAATAAAAATATCATATATTGTGCGAACAATTTTCTTCATAAAAAGATTTTAAATATTTATAAAATTTTTCAACTTTAATTTTGAAAAAGCAAACAAATAAAACTGACACAACTTAAGTGTTATGCATATCGCCAGCGTGGGGGAACTTGTCCAGTAGAATTTTGTTCACAGTATGAATTTTTTCAAAATACTCCCGATATGAATCGCTTAATATTTTTAAATTCTCAATAAATATATCATAATATCCGCTATCTTTTTGAAACTTCAACAGCAATTGCTTCATTCTATATGCCGGTGAATTTTTATATTCATCGGTATTTATATATTCAAGATATTTTTCAATAACTTCTTTATTTTCTTCTATATACTTGTCTGCATTAATTACTGAATCTACTATAGATAAACTCATTCTCTCCATATTTTCTTTTTCAAAGTCTTCAAAACCTTTCTCTAAAAAATCTTCCAGTTCTTTAGGAAACTCAGTTTCTTGAATTTTATCCAAATAATCAACGATTTTATTATATGCCCTTTCTTTTTCCTCTGTGTCAATCTTTCCATTCAGAAACTGCCCAAAGTGTGCACACAAATACATCCCATACGCTCCGGGAAATACCTGAAGCAGTTTTTCTTTAATTGTGAAATGTTTCTCAATGTCTCCATCAATATATTTAATTGCCTGTTCAATGTCATAATCCTTTATTAATTGCTCCATGCACTTTTTCTTAGCCATTGCTTTTTCAATTTCCAAATCCATCTTGTATTTAATTTTTGCCAAAGCAGCAGATTTATCTGCACTTGCAAGGATATCTTTAATTTCAGCAATACCAATGCCTAACTTCCTTAAAACTCCAATTTCTTTCAACACTAAAATATCTTTATCACTATAGTTTCGATAGCCGTTTTCATCAATCCTCGGACAAATCAATCCATGCCGCTCATAATATTCAACTGCTTTTTTAGTCAGTTTACACTCTCTGCAAACATCTTTTATAAACATATTTATCACCCTATATTTATCATAGGCTAACCCCTAAGGTGACAGTCAATACCTTTTTCGTATAATTTTTAAAGCGTATGAAATTAGTTAATTGATATTTCTCCGAGCTTGCTTATTTCCTTGATGTCTCGGCAAAATTAAAATCGATTCAAATCACCTACTTTTAATATCGTTATTAAGTTTTTCACTATATATTAAAATTAGAAATAAAGCATCTCTTTGTCCCTATTTAAGCAAAATTTCATAAAACTCCATTTATTATACTATCTTTTCTTTTTAGACATTTCTTTTAAAAATTCTCTATACTCTTGTACATTTAATTCCTTTTCTTTTTTGTAACTTTCAGGCAAAAAAAATTCGATCGCGGGATTAACTACTCTTATTAATATTTTCAATTCCAAAAAGGAACATGCAAAATACAGAACACCTATTAATAATATTCTTAATATCAAAATATCAATTATTTTGATAACAAAAATTATACTAATTGTATAAATGACTACAAACACAGCAAAATTACCTATAGCGAAAAAAATAGTATAGTCGAAGCTTTTTTTACCCATGAATATACTCCTTAAATATTCTCCATGAATATTTCTTGGTTTTCATGCAACAGCTGCGTTTGAATAAGTACATTTGTCGGTACATTTTAATTTATATATACTCTAGTCTAGCTTTCAAATCCTTCTTTAAATACCTATTTTTCAATTTATTAACCATTTTTCAGCTATTTAAACACAAAAAAACCGCCAAAGGTATTTAAACCAATGACGGTTTTGTAAACTCGTAAACAAACTTTGTAAGTTTGAACAAACTCGAGTGTACAGAAACACAAAAACTTTATCTCTTTGAAAACTGCGGCGCTCTTCTTGCTTTCTTGAGACCGTATTTCTTTCTTTCCTTCATTCTTGGGTCTCTTGTAAGGAAGCCAGCTTTCTTCAATACCGGCTTTAACTCTTCATCAGCTTTTACAAGAGCTCTTGCAATACCGTGTCTTATTGCACCTGCTTGACCGGTGAAACCTCCACCTATAACTTTGCAGATTACATCAAACTTGTTAACTGTATCAGTAAGTACTAATGGTTGCTTAACAATAACTTTCAAAGTTTCCAAACCGAAATAATTGTCAAGATCTCTATCATTTATAATAACTTTTCCTTCACCAGGAACAAGTCTAACTCTTGCAACTGATTTCTTTCTTCTTCCAGTTCCGTAATACTGTACCTTTGACATAAAATCCTACTCATCCCTTCCTAGTTATTATATTTCAAGTTTTTCAGGCTTTTGAGCTGCGTGCTCGTGCTCAGGCCCTCTGTATACTCTCAATTTTCTAAACATTGCTCTTCCGAGACTATTCTTTGGAAGCATACGTTTAACAGCTATTTCAACAGCTCTTTCAGGTTTTTCCTGTAAAAACGCTCTGTATTTTATTTCTTTCAAACCGCCAGGATGAAGTGAGTGATGTCTGTATAATTTCTGATCCAATTTCTTTCCTGTGAGAACAACCTTTTCTGCATTCACTACTATTACATGGTCACCTGTATCAACATGTGGTGTAAATTCAGGTTTATGCTTTCCTCTCAATATTTTTGCAACTTCGCTAGCCAATCTTCCAAGTGGTTTGCCTTCAGCGTCAACAACATACCACTTTCTTTCAACTTCATGGGCTTTCGCCATAAAAGTTTTCATTTCAAACTCGAACCTCCTTAAACAATCGTAAAAAGTATTTATAGAAATCAATCTTCAGTTCAATTATTCGTGAACCAAATTTTCGACACTTAATCATTTTAATACAGACCCTGGCAAGTGTCAAGTATATTTTATCGTTTTTTTAATTTATCTTTTGTTTCCTTTGCTTTTTTACCCATTTTTACTTCATACTCTTGTATAATCGTTCGCCATTTCATTTTTTATTAGGTTGTGCAAAGCGCCTTAAAAATATCCTTTTTGGATTTTTTCCATAAAAACAAATTAATATAATCCTTTCATTATAAGGAATTGTATTATAAATCAATTTCAATCCTAATTTTCAATAATAAACCTCAACAAGATACAAACCTTGAGGCGGTGCTGTCCTTCCGGCTCTTCTTCTGTCTAAACTTTCAATTATATCGGGAATATCCTCAGCCTCTATTCTTCCCATTCCGACATCAACTATTGTACCCACCATGATTCTTACCATGTTATATAAAAAGCCATCGCCCGATACTTCAAAACAAATCAAATCTTCCTTACTGGTAAGGCTTACATCAAAAATGGTCCTTACTGATGTTTTTGAACTGCTTCCCGTTGCCCTAAAAGCCGAAAAATCATGAGTACCTTTAAAAAACTCAATTGCTCTGTTCATTTTCTCCAAATCCAAACGATGTGATATGTGATAGGCCCTGTTTCGATATATTGCCGACGGAAAGCTGTTATTATAGATTAAATATCTATATTTTTTCCCTTTTGAACAATATCTGGCATGGAAATCCATGCTTACCTCTTCCGATTTTTTTATAACAATATCATCAGGAAGCATTCTGTTTAAAGCATATGAAAACCTCTCTGGAGGAATATTGGAATTAGTAAAAAAGTTTGCAACCTGCCCATAAGCATGAACTCCTTGATCCGTCCTGCTTGAACCGGTTATAGCTATTTTTTCTCCCGTTAATCCATGTATCGCCTTTTCTATTGTCCCCTGAACCGTTTTTGCATTTGACTGGGCCTGCCAGCCATGATAATTGGTACCATCATATTCAATTGTAAGCTTCACATTTTTCATTTCTTTTATCACCTGTGCACTCTTTCTATTACCCTTCCTAATGTATTTTTTATCTTAGTTTCCTTTTCAGCAAGTTATACTTTAAAACTTCCGTATAATTTTAAAGGACACAGTTCCATGTGCCCTTAATAGTTTATCTTATAATATTCAGTCCTTTTTATCCTATCCCAGCATAGCTGCACCGATTATTCCGGCATCATTACCCATTTGAGCTGTCTTTATTTGTGTCTGCGGTATTTCTTCCCTGCTGAAGACCCCGGCATAAACCAATTCTCTCAGTGGCTTAAGCAGATATTCACCTTCTTTGCAAACTCCGCCGCCAATTACTACTACTTCCGGCATAAATATATTTATAACATTTATCAGTCCCTCAGCTATATATTTTATATATTGTTTAACAACCCTATTACCTACTTCATCCCCTTGCTTTGCTGCATCAAAAGGCGTTTTGGCATTTATTTTGCTTAAATCTCCATCAACCAGCTGGTTGATTATCGAATCGGGATTTTCCTGTGCAGCTTTTGTCGTTTGCCTTATTAAAGCAGTAGCAGAGGCATAGGTCTCCCAACAGCCTTTCCTGCCACAGGTACACTGTACCCCATCACAGTGTATAACCATATGGCCTATTTCCGCACCAGCATAGTTAAATCCACTGTAAATTTTACCGTCAATAATTATTCCTCCTCCTATACCTGTTCCCAAAGTAATGGTAACCGAATGTTTCGCACCTTTTGCACTCCCTGCAACGCTTTCAGCCAAAGCTGCACAATTTGCATCGTTATCAAGATATACAGGCAGATTAATGTACTTCTGCATTTCTGCTTTTATAGGAACGTTTCTGAAATTCAGGTTACCGCTAAAAATTAGAATTCCTTCTTTACAGTTCGGAGTACCGGGGCTTCCTATCCCTATTTTTTGTACCTCATCTATTTTTACATTTGCACCTTTGATCACGTTATAAGAAAGCTCTGCCATATCTTTTATTATTTCCGTATAAGGCCTCTGCGCATTAGTCGGTACGCTTTCCTTATACAATATTTTCCCATCCTGATCAACCAATCCTGCTGCTATATTTGTTCCCCCAAGATCAATACCCACAGAATACATGATTATCCTCCCCACTCTTTATTAATGATCGACTTAAACTTTTACAACCCAATTTTTAAAATGAATTAAAATAGCATGTATAAACAATTATACAAGTAATTCAAAGCATTGTACATATATTATATAATATATTGCTAAAACAGCAAAATCAGTATTTCAAAAATTATTACCACCAGACTTGCAATAGCATCTATTCCTGACAAATGCAACTCGTTCATTCTTGTTCTTCCTATTCCTCCCCTGTAACATCTGGCATTCATTGCATCAGCCAGCTCATCTGCCCTTCTGAAGGCACTTACAAACAATGGTACCAGTATTGGGATAAAACTTTTTGCCCTCTTTACAATGTTCCCCGAATCAAAATCCGCTCCTCTTGATATCTGAGCTTTCATTATTTTATCGGTCTCTTCCAGCAATGTGGGAATAAATCTGAGAGCAATAGTCATCATCATAGCAAACTCGTGTACCGGAACTTTAACATGTTTCAGAGGTTCAAACAATCTCTCAATTCCGTCCGTCAAAGCTATGGGAGTTGTTGTCAAAGTAAGCAGAGATGTACCGATAACCAGCAGCGAGAGCCTGATTGCCATTTTTACCGCCAAATGAATTCCCTCAAAGGTTATCCTTATATATTTGAAACTCAATACTTCTGTACCGGGTGTAAAAAAAATATTCACTATAGCAGCAAACACAACAATAAACAATATAGGCTTTAAACCTTTTAAAGTATACCTTACAGGTACTTTGGATACAGCAACAGCTGCAAAAACCAATATCGCAAACAGTGAAAATGAAATATAAGAGTCTATTATCAACAGTGTCACCATAAGTATCGCTGTCAATACAATTTTAACTCTAGGATCCATTCTATGTATAATTGATTCGCCAGGAAAGTATTGGCCTAATGTTATATCTTTAATCATTTACTCCACCCTAATGCCGCTTGTGTTATATTATAAATCTTGTATAATGCTTCATAAATCTATTCTGACTGTCTTAATTATTTTGTTTTATATTCCGCTTTGTAAGAAATTTAATTATTTCTTCTTTGGCATCGGCAATTGTAAAAATATCATCACTGATTTCAGGCACATATCTTTTGAGCCTTCTCATCAAATAAGTGATTTGAGGAACCGACAATCCGATTTGTTCAAGTCTTTCATGCTGCTTAAAGACCTGTTCAATTGTTCCGTCCATCTCTATGTTTCCACTGTTCATAACAATTATTCTTTTTGCTATCCTTGCAATATCCTCCATGCTATGAGAAACTAAAATCACAGTAATATTAAGCTGTTTGTGAAGATTCAAAATCAGTTCATATACAGCATCTCTCCCCCTTGGGTCAAGTCCTGCAGTCGGTTCATCCAATACGAGTATTCTCGGTTCCAAAACCAAAACTCCGGCAATGGCAACTCGTCTCTTCTGCCCGCCCGAAAGCTCAAAAGGGGATTTTGATAAAATTTCCTCTGAGAGTTCAACCATTTTTAAAGCTTTTTTTACTTTTACCTCTATTTCATCCTCTTTAAGTCCTCTTTTTTCAAGCCCAAAAGCTATATCTTTGAAAACCGTTTCCTCAAACAGTTGATGTTCAGGATACTGAAATACAATACCCACCTGATTTCTAAGTTCTTTTGCTTTTTTTTCCGATATATCAATACCATCGATATATATCTTGCCGGATGTGGGTTTTAATATTCCATTCATATGCTGAACCAGTGTTGACTTTCCGGATCCGGTATGCCCAATAATACCCAGAAGTTCACCGTCATTAATGACTAAGTTTATATTATCCAATGCTTTTTTCTCAAAGGGTGTTCCCTTCATATATACATACGAAAGGTTCTCTATTTTAATTGTCATTTTGCCTCCAACCGAATATACCTTTTACAATTGCCATCAATCCGCTATAATACTCAACAAAATACAGCAATATTTCGCATATCATATTATTTATACACTTTTTATCCCATTACTTCAAGCCTGTAATTTTATTAACTTAAAAATAATACTATGATATGCTATAATTAATAGCATACTTTCAAACAATAAAACAAACAATACTGGTATTATGGAAATATAATTTTTTCGTATTTGGAGGGAAATGTAATGGAACATTACTATTCACAAAAGCCAAGTGTCGCTCACAATGAAAATAAAATACATTTTAAGGTTAAGGATTTTCAACTGGAATTTATAACTGATGCAGGTGTCTTTTCCAAAAAAAGAGTTGATTTTGGGAGTAATCTCCTTATCAATTCAGTACCGCAAACTTCCGGCAAAATTCTTGATTTAGGTTGCGGTTACGGTGTGATTGGAATTTCACTGTCACTTCTTAATCCTTCTTCCGAAGTAACGATGGTTGATATAAACGAAAGAGCTGTAGAACTGGCAAATAGAAATATTGAACTTAATAACATTAAAAATGCCCAGGCAATTCAAAGCGACGGTTTTGAAAAGGTTTCCGGCAATTTCGATGTAATAGTCAGCAATCCTCCCATAAGAGCCGGAAAAAAAGTAATTTATCCACTTTTTGAACAAAGTATAGACTATCTCAATGCCAACGGATCAATATACCTTGTTATTCAAAAGAAGCAAGGCGCCAAATCGGCTTTAGAAAAACTTGAATCCATATACGGCAATTGTGAAGTAATAATTAAAGATGCCGGTTACTGGATATTAAAAAGCACCAAAACTGTATAATCATCGGCTTCTGTTGCCGAAAAGTCCGATTATTTTGACTTAATTAGGCAACACAATAACCATGTTTGCCAACAATTCTACATGTTTTAAGTATATTTTTCGCAAATAAATCAGTTTGAAAGTTAATTTTTTAAAGCAATAAGTCTTTAAGTACCTCTACTGCCTCTTCTACATCTATAACTTCAAGCGGAACTTTAAAACCTTCCCTTTTTAATTCATATAATAGTTCTGTCACTTGCGGAACATCTAGCCCTAATTTTTTAACTCCTTCCACATCGGCAAAAATTTCGTGGGGTGAACCGTCTTTGATAATTTGCCCGTCGTCAATAATAACCACTCTGTCGGCATATACCGCCTCGTTCATATGATGCGTTATATGTATGATTGTTATATTCTCCTCCGAATTTAACTTCTTTAAAACTTCCAAAACTTCTTTTCGACCTATGGGATCAAGCATGGATGTTGCTTCGTCCAATATTATACACTGCGGATTCATGGCTAGAATTCCTGCTATTGCTATTCTCTGTTTTTGACCTCCGGATAGATTATGAGGTGCTGATTTCCTGTATTCAAGCATTCCCACTGCCTTTAGTGAATCTTCCACTCGAGCTTTTATTTCATTTGATGGAATACCCAGATTTTCAGGTCCAAAGGCTACATCTTCTTCAACAGAAGTTGCAATTATCTGATTGTCGGGGTTTTGGAACACCATGCCCACGCACTGCCTTATATCCCACAGATGGCCATCATCTGAAGTTTTTATACCATTTATATAAACAGTACCTTTTGTTGGCAAAATCAAGGCATTCATCAAACGGGCAAAAGTTGACTTTCCGGAACCATTCCTGCCAATTACCGCCACAAACTGCCCTTGCTCAATCTCTAAATTGAAATTAGAAACAGCAGGTTTTAATTCTGCTTCTGTACTACTTTTGTACTTATATTCCACATTGTCAAATTTAATTATTTTTGTTGTCATATTTACCCCTATATTTTCTGCCTCTCCATTTTGAAATTTGTTTCTTATAAACTGCCTGCTTTTACTTTTAATCTTGTTATGCTAAATTGAATATAAAAAGGATTAGAATGGATAACAAGCCCACCTAATCCTTATTATTTCATATTACACAAGCTCTAATATTACCATTTCAGCTCCGTCACCTTTTCTTGGTCCCAACTTGTAGATCCTTGTATATCCACCGTTCTTTTCTTTGTACTTAGGAGCTATTTCATCAAAAAGCTTATTTGCCAGGTTAATTGTTTTTCCTTCGCTATCCTTGATTCTGTATAGCCAATTCATAGCTTTCCTTCTTGCACTCAATCTTGATGGATTGTCTACACGAACCATATCGGTCTTAATTTCTCTTTCAACAACGTAGTATGTTTTTCCGTTCTTGGATGTAACTTTATTTGTAATTTTATTACCCTTTGAATCAAGTTTTGGCGCACTAACTTTAACCTGTTTTGATGTAAAGTTGTCACATTCTTTAACTGCTAAAGCAATAAGCTTTTCTGCAATATTTTTAACTTCCTTGGCTCTTGCCTCAGTAGTTTCGATTTTACCTTTCTCAAATAGGGCTGACACTAAACTTTTAAGCATTGCTTTTCTTTGGTCGGTAGGCCGCCCTAATTTTCTTTGCGCTGGCATTCTTTTACCTCCTTCTCACCAAACCTCTATTCGACTTTTTGTTGATTAGTCTTCACTTGGAGCTAATGACAAACCTAATGCCTTAAGCTTGTTATAAACTTCTTCCAAGGACTTTTTACCAAGGTTTCTAACCTTCATCATATCTTCCTCGGTTCTGTTTGTAAGGTCTTCAACAGTATTTATTCCTGCTCTCTTCAAGCAGTTATATGACCTTACCGATAAATCAAGTTCTTCGATTGTCATTTCAAGAACTTTCTCTTTCTTGGTCTCTTCTTTTTCTACCATGATTTCTGCATTCTTTGCATTATCTGACAAATCAATAAACAGATTCAAATGCTCGCTCATTATTTTTGCACCAAGACTAATTGCTTCATCAGGCTTAATGCTTCCGTTTGTCCATACTTCTAAAGTTAGCTTGTCGTAATCAGTAACTTGTCCGACACGTGTATTTTCAACAGTATAATTCACTTTAGTAACCGGAGTATATATTGAATCAACAGGTATAATACCTATTGGCTGTCCCGGATGTTTATTTTTTTCTGCTGAAACATAACCGCGTCCTCTGTTTACTGTCAATTCCATGTAAAGCCTATGATCTCCGCTCAGTGTTGCTATTTTATGCTCCGGATTAAGGATCTCAACATCTGCATCAGTTTTAATATCACCGGCAGTTACTTCACCTTCTCCGTCAGCATCAATATACATAACCTTAGGCCCGTCTCCATGAAGCTTCAAAGATAGACCTTTTATATTAAGAATAATTTCTGTTACATCTTCAACTACTCCAGGTATCGTCGAAAACTCGTGCAACACACCATCAATCTTTATTGATGTTACAGCAGCACCGGGCAAAGATGAAAGCAATATTCTTCTCAATGCATTACCTAGAGTTATGCCATATCCTCGTTCCAAAGGTTCAACTACAAATTTGCCGTAAGTGTTATCCTCGCTAGAAATCACACATTCTATTTTAGGCTTTTCAATCTCTATCATCAAAAACCCTCCTTTTTACAACAAATTTATTTTTTTGAGGGCAACCGATTCAATATTCTTTATCTCTAATCGTAGCACATACTGAACTTCCATCTACATTGAGAATCCTCAGTTGCTGTACCAAGCAATCTCACTGATATCACAACATAGAAATAATGAAACAATAACAATTACGCTCCATTTATTTCTATCTATATCTTTATTACTTGGAGTATAACTCAACAATAAGGTTTTCTTTTAACGGTAAGTCAATATCTTCTCTCGATGGAAGAGCAACAATCTTGCCAGTAAGGTTATCAGCGTCGAACTCAAGCCACTTTGGAATAACCTTTCCTGATGTGTTTTCCAAAATTGATTTTATCTTCGGTGAAGATTTGCTTTTCTCAGCAACAGTGATTTTATCGCCCAATTTAGTTATATATGATGGTATATCAACCCTACTGCCATTTACCATAAAATGACCGTGTCTAACCAATTGTCTTGCCTCCGGTCTTGATGTAGCAAGACCCAATCTATAAATTACATTATCCAGCCTTAATTCCAATAACTGAAGCAGGTTCTCTCCTGTAACTCCCTTTTTTCTAACAGCCATTTCAAAATATTTTCTAAACTGGCTTTCAAGCACTCCATAATATCTTCTTGCTTTTTGTTTCTCACGAAGCTGGATACCATATTCTGATAATTTCTTTCTGTTTTGGCCATGTTGTCCTGGAGCATAGCCTCTTCTAGCAACCGCACATTTATTTGTATAGCATCTTTCCCCTTTGAGGAAAAGTTTTTCACCTTCCCTACGGCAAAGTCTGCAAGATGCTCCGGTATATCTTGCCATTTAATTTTACACCTCCAATGAGTATTAATTACATTAACAACACTTCTATTATATATTATTGGGATACCATTATATTATTAAACTCTTCTTCTCTTAGGCGGTCTACAACCATTGTGAGGAATTGGAGTAACATCTTTTATAAGACTTACTTCAAGACCTGCAGCTTGCAGAGCTCTTATAGCAGCTTCTCTACCTGATCCCGGGCCTTTAACATAAACTTCAACAGTTTTCAGTCCATGTTCCATAGCTGCTTTTGCTGCTGTTTCGGCAGCCATTTGTGCTGCAAAAGGTGTGCTCTTTTTCGAACCCCTAAAACCAAGACTTCCTGCACTTGACCAAGCAATTGCATTTCCTGATACATCGGTCAATGTAACTATTGTATTATTAAATGTGGAGCGTATGTGTGCTGCACCACGTTCAATATTTTTACGTTCTCTTCTTTTTCTAGTGGGTCTCTTGCCACCTGCTGTTTTAGTTGCCATTAAATCGCTAACCTCCTTTAACTATTTCTTTCTTTGTACTCCAACAGTTTTCTTTGGACCTTTTCTTGTTCTAGCATTTGTTTTAGTCCTCTGTCCTCTTACAGGCAGACCCATTCTGTGTCTTCTACCTCTATAGCAGCCAATTTCCATCAACCTTTTGATGTTAAGAGAAACTTCTCTTCTTAAGTCACCTTCAACTTTATATTCCTTGTCAATAATCTCTCTGAGTTTATTTATCTCATCGTCTGTCAAATCTTTTACTCTTGTGTCAGGGTTAATACCTGTTTTTGACAATATCTGGTTTGACAGTGACCTGCCTATTCCATAGATATAAGTCAATCCAATTTCTACCCTTTTCTCTCTGGGTAAATCGACTCCGGCAATACGCGCCATCTTTTTTTACACCTCCGTAAGATTCAGTAGTAATTAGCTATACTTAATAATTTTAAAATTAATTAATTTATAAAATAAACAATCCAGGACACAATATAAATCTCCTCACTTGAAGAAGACTTATATTGCGCAGCCGCATCCTGTATGTTATTTTTTACTGTACTGATGACAGTTGACAAAAGACAGTCTTTTGAATGTCAATATACTATTGGAATTAATATCTCAAAAATTCCTATATATATTTAACGATAAGTACTGTCCATTGTCAACTGTCATCTCTATAAGTTAACCTTGTCTTTGTTTGTGCTTAGGATTTTGACAAATTACCATTACTCTGCCTTTTCTTCTGATTATTTTACATTTCTCACAAATAACTTTAACCGATGGTTTTACCTTCATCTTAAATCCTCCTTAAATCTTTCTCTCGAGAACTTTCTTCTCTGATTTAATTTCAATATCTAGAAATATTGTATTTCTAAAATTAATAAGCTTTGGACAAGTTTTTGTTCTCACTTGCATTCTTACTTTGCTCTCCAAGTTATTCTTCCACGGGTCAAATCATAAGGAGATAATTCAAGTGTAACCCTATCTCCCGGTAAAATCCTGATAAAATTCATTCTAAGCTTTCCTGAGATATGGGCCAGAATTCTATGTCCATTATCAAGCTCCACTTCAAACATTGCATTTGGCAATGCCTCTACAACCTTACCTTCAACTTCAATAACATCTTCCTTTGACAAGACTCAACTCCCTCCTTACCTGCTTTAAACCCATTTATAATATATATAATGTTTTTTCGATTTGCCAACTTTCTATAGGTATAAAATTTCATCATTTCATTAGTATTTTAAATCAAATGATTTAATATGGATTTATAAATCTCCTGTCACTTCCAAGGCTTTTCGTATCTCAGCGTTTGAAACTCTGGCTTTGTTCTCCAGCTTTTCCTTTAACGGAAGAATGATTTCTCCCGTAACCTGTAAATGCTTCATCTTTTTCAGCTTTGGATTTTCAATTCTCCTAAGATCTCCATCGGATATCTTTACATACAAATCGTCAACCATTTCAACTACAATAAATTTTTTCCCTTTATCCCTACCTGCTTTTGAATACACCACCTGACCAAGGGTTAAATCCATTTTTTTCACCTCTGTTTACTGCCTGCATCCTTAGTCCAACATTGTCAATATAATCGGTTCATTCTCTGTAATAGCTATTGTATTTTCATAGTGAGCTGAGAGCTTACCGTCAGCAGTCACAACTGTCCACTTATTAGGAAGAAGTTTAACTTTGTAAGTCCCTTCATTAACCATAGGTTCTACGGCTAGTGTCATGCCTCGCTGTAATCTAGGTCCTCTTTCTCTGCTGCGATAATTCGGTATTGGAGGCTCTTCATGCATTTCCCTGCCAATACCGTGTCCTACATAATCCCTGACAACTGAATACCCAAAGGAAACTACATAGCTCTCAATGGCAGAAGAAATATCGATTATTCTGTTACCCTCCACCGCATTTTTTATTCCCTCAAAGAAGCTTTGTTTTGTAGCTTCAATAAGCCTTTGAGCTTCCGGTGATATTTTTCCGACAGCAAAGGTTCTTGCAGCATCACCATGAAATCCGTTCAAATAAGCGCCAATATCAATACTTATAATATCTCCATCTTTTAACTCCCTTAAACCAGGAATACCGTGTACCACTTCATTATTTATTGAAGCACATATGCTTGATGGATAATCTATTCCGTCGGGATATGGGCATTTATAACCTTTAAATGATGGAATAGCACCATGTTTTCTTATAACTTCCTCTGCAATTCTGTCAAGTTCTGCTGTTGTTACTCCAGGCATAATAGCCTCTTCAACTTTCTTATGAGCAAGAGCTACAACTTCTCCCGCTCTCCTCATAAGGTCCAATTCACTTTTCGATTTTACCGATATCATTTAAATTCCACCTAAAGCTTTTTTTACAGCGCTTGTAGTATCATCGATACTTTTTTGCCCTTGAACAGTGACAAGTTTTTTGTCTTTTTTATAATATTCAATAAGTGGTTCAGTCTGTTTATGGTAAGTATGAAGTCTTTGAATAACTGTTTCTTCCTTATCGTCTTCCCTTTGAACAACTTTTTCTCCACAAGCTTTGCATGTATCTCCTTCCGCTGGTGGATTAAACTCAATATGATAGCTCATGCCGCATTTTGTACATACTCTTCGGCCGCCCATCCTTGCAATTATTTCGCTATCCGATACTTCAATATTCAACACTATATCGAGGTTTGTTCCTCTTTGCTTAAGTATTTCATCAAGCTTTTCCGCCTGATTTACCGTTCTCGGAAAGCCGTCAAGTATAAATCCGTTTTCACAGTCAGTTTGTTTTAGCCTGTCACTTACAATATCAATTGTCAATTCATCTGGTACAAGTAAACCCTTGTCAATATATTCTTTAGCTTTCTTTCCTAATTCAGTTCCATTCTTAATATTACTTCTAAAGATATCTCCAGTAGATATATGAGGGATTTTGTACCACTCAGAAATATTTGCCGCCTGTGTTCCTTTTCCTGAACCTGGGGCACCCAATAAAACAATCTTCATATTGACCTCCAAAATACCGTGCTGCAAATTTAAATATGATACATTCTGATATTCTTTTATATTCGTATTGTAATAAGTCTTCCTTATTTACAATATGAATTTCTAATAAATATTTCCTTATTAATAAGTGTATTTTATCAATTTATTTTTTTTCTTTTAATCTGTTCGATTATAAATATCATTAATAATTTACTTATCCCTATTTATAACCGAGCTAATTTTACATTACAAAGTAGCGTACTTTGTAACACATTTTCTGCCTGTCGGCATACCCTCAGAGGCATCAGGCATTTTTCCGTACTTACCGATCCCCTTGGTGGAGTAAAAATGTGTTACAAATGTACCTACTAGTCTAAAAATCCTTTATAATGCCTCATCAGCATCTGTGATTCAACTTGTTTTACAGTATCCAAAGCCACACCAACAAGGATCAAAACACTGGTTCCTGCAAACCATACTCCATTAATTCCGGTTATAGCTTGAAGTATCGCAGGCGTTATTTGAATTAACGCAAGGAATACTGCTGAAAACCATGTAATTCTATTTAAAACTTTAGTAATATAATCCGATGTTGGTTTGCCAGGTCTTATTCCTGGAATAAATCCTCCGTTTTTCTTTATATTGTTGGCCAATTCAATCGGATTGAATTGGATAAATGTATAGAAGAATGTGAAGAACATTACCAACAATCCAGATAAAATGGATATTTCAATTCTTGACTGCATATTTCTTATATAATTCCAAACGGGGCCTGTTGCCTCAGGTGCGAAGAATGACACCAGAGTTGAGGGTAGTGCTATAAACGACATAGCAAAAATTATTGGAATAACGCCGGCCAGATTAACCTTTATAGGAATATGAGTACTCTGTCCGCCGTACATTTTTCTTCCCACAACTCTTTTCGCATATTGCACCGGTATTCTTCTTTCCGCATCTTGTACCCAAACAACAAGGGCAATAATTAGTAAAGACAACACCAATACTGCTGTTACTCCTAGAATTCCAAGAATTCCTTTAGGACCAAACTTTCCCATATTGTAATTGCTATAAATTATCAAAGCACCTTGAGGAGCTCTTGACAATATACCTGCAAAAATCAAGAGTGAAATACCATTTCCTATGCCGTACTCAGTTATCTGCTCACCTAGCCACATCAGGAATGCTGTACCGGCTGTAAAGGATAATGCAATTGTCAAATAGGAAAATATTCCGGGATTTGAAACCGCACCTCTAAGTCCGAAATATAAGCCGGTAGCCTGCAAAAATGCCAATATAACCGTTCCGTATCTTGTATAGCGTGCAATAATCTTTCTACCTTCTTCGCCTTCTTTGGCAAGCTGCTCAAGCTTCGGAATAGCTACTGTTAAAAGCTGCATAATGATTGAAGAGTTGATATATGGTGTTATACTCATCGCAAAAATCGTTGCGTTTGAGAACGCACCACCCGATACTATGTCAAAGAATCCGAATATTGTTCCCATTCCAGACAGCTCCTTGAGTCTGGCTGCATTCATACCAGGAACAGGAATATGGGATCCTAATCTGAAAATTAACAGCATAATAAGAGTTATGAACATTTTGCGTCTTAAATCGGGAATTTTCCAGGCATTTCTTATTGTTTCAAACATTCCGCCCATATTATATCACCTCTGCCTTTCCCCCCGCAGCCTCAATTTTCGCTGAAGCTGTTTTTGTAAATCTTGCAGCCTTAACAGTAAGTTTCTTATTAAGTTCGCCGTTTCCTAAGATTGCTACTCCATCAACGACTTTCTTAACAAGTCCTTTTTCAATTAAAACTTCAGGTGTTACAACAGCACCGTCTTCAAATACATTTAAAGCCGAAACATTTACTTCAGCATATACCTTTGCAAACAACTTATTGTTAAATCCTCTTTTAGGAATTCTTCTATAGAGAGGCATCTGTCCACCTTCAAATCCAGGTCTGACTCCTCCGCCTGCACGGGCATTTTGTCCCTTATGTCCTCTTCCGGCAGTCTTACCATTACCTGTACCATGCCCTCTACCTTTTCTTTTAGGTGCCTTTTTTGAACCTGGTGCTGGTTGCAATTCAAACAACTTCATGGATTACACCTCCTTTTATATTTCTTCTACCGAAACAACATGTTCTACTTTTTTGATCATTCCTCTAATTTGAGGATTATCCTGATGCTCTACCACAGATCTTATTTTCTTTAATCCTAAAGCTCTAACGGTAGCTAACTGTTTTTCCTTAAGTTTACTGGTACTCCTCACCAGAGTAATTCTGAGCTTAGCCACTAGAGTCCCCTCCTAACCTAATACTTCTTCTACTGTCTTATTCCTGAGTTTAGCTACTTCCTCAGCTGTCTTTAAACGGGAAAGTCCTTCAATAGTAGCACGAACCATGTTTATAGGATTATTTGATCCTAAAGACTTTGTTCTTATATTACGAACTCCCGCTAATTCAAGAACCGCTCTTACAGGTCCTCCAGCTATAACTCCGGTACCTTCACTAGCTGGTTTGATCAATACTTTACCGGCGCCAAATTCCCCAATAACTTCATGGGGAATAGTGGTTTCAACCAATGGTACTTTTATAAGATTTTTCTTGGCATCTTCAATACCTTTTCTAATGGCATCAGGTATTTCCGCTGCTTTTCCTATTCCAGCTCCTACATGTCCGTTCTCATCTCCAACAACAACTAAAGCACTGAAACGGAAATTCCTACCACCTTTAACAACCTTAGTAACACGTCCGATATTTACTACCTTTTCTTTCAGATCCAATACGCTGGCATCAATACGTTGCAATTGTTTTCCCTCCTTTTACTAAAACTCTAAGCCGGCTTCTCTAGCAGCTTCAGCTAATTCTTTTACACGTCCGTGGTATATATAGCCGCCTCTGTCAAATACAACTTTTTTAATTCCGCTATTTATGGCTTTAGTTGCAATTAATTTTCCAACTTCCTTGGCCGCTTCTTTATTTCCGCCAAAACTGAGCTTACCTTTAATTTCTTTGTCCAGTGTTGAAGCTGCAACAAGAGTTTTTCCAGTACTATCATCTATAATCTGAGCATACATATGTTTCAAACTTCTATATACATTTAAACGAGGACGTTCTGGTGTCCCTGATATTTTCTTACGTACTCTTGCATGCTTTCTAAGCCTAGCGACATTCGAACCAGGTTTCTTTATCATTTAGTCTCACTCCTTTTTACTTCTTACCTTTACCGCCTGTTTTACCTTCTTTACGTCTTATAACTTCATCTACATACTTGATACCTTTGCCCTTATAAGGCTCAGACAACCTCTTTCCTCTTATCTTAGCAGCAAATTCTCCTACAGCCTGTTTGTCTATACCTTTTACAATAATGCTGTTTGGATTAGGAACTTCTATAGTTATTCCCGCAGGCTCTTCCATTTCAACAGGATGTGAGTACCCTAAATTCATAACCAATTTTTTACCTTGCTTTTGTGCTCTAAATCCTACACCGTTTATCTCCAAAGCTTTTTCAAAGCCTTGAGTTACTCCTATAATCATGTTATTAATCAAAGTCCTTGTTAATCCGTGAAGGGCCTTATGTTCCTTTAAATCCGATGGTCTTTCAACTAATATCTTACCATTTTCAACTTTTATTGTCATATCTTTATGAAACTCTTTTTCTAATGTTCCCTTTGGTCCCTTTACAGTGAGTACATTACCTTCTTGTTTTACATTTACTCCTGCAGGTATTTCAACGGGCATTCTGCCAATTCTTGACATCTTATTGCCTCCTGTTCTTAATATTGTGAGCTCCAAAATTTCGGAACCCTTTTCAGAATCCTGTTATCAAATTTACCTTTTTACTATATCTTCATTTTTTCTTTATTACCATACGAAGGCTAAAACTTCTCCACCAACGCCTTCTTTACGAGCTTTTTTATCGGTCATTATTCCTTTTGAAGTTGAAATTATAGCTATACCCAGGCCTCCGAGAACTTTTGGAATTTCATCCTTACCCGCATAAACCCTAAGACCCGGTTTACTTATTCTCTTTATACCTGTGATAACATTTTGCTTATTAGCGGTATATTTTAAAGAAACTCTCAATATTCCCTGTTTTCCGTCATCAATTTCTTCAAAACCTTTTATGAATCCTTCTTCCAATAAAATATTTGCTATTGACCTCTTCACATTGGAAGCAGGTATATCAACTGTAGCATGTTTTGCAGAACTGGCATTTCTTATTCTGGTCAACATATCTGCTATTGTATCGGTCACTTGCATAGGTTTACCTCCTTTCGTCTGTTCACTACCAACTAGCTTTTTTGACGCCAGGAATCTGACCTTTATAAGCCAGTTCCCTGAAGCAAAGTCTGCATATTCCGAATTTTCTCATATAAGCATGCGGTCTTCCACATAATTTACATCTATTATACGCTCTTGTCTTATACTTTGGCGGTCTTTGTTGCTTAACAATCAATGATTTTTTGGCCACGCTTCAATCCCTCCTTTAGCTCTGGCTAAACGGCATGCCAAGAAGTTTCAAAAGCTCTCTGGCTTCTTCATCGGTTTTTGCCGTTGTAACGAAAGTGATATCCATACCTCTAACTTTTTCAACCTTATCATAATCTATTTCAGGGAATATCAACTGTTCTTTGATACCTAACGAATAATTTCCTCTTCCGTCGAATGAATTTGCCGGAACACCTCTGAAGTCTCTTACTCTAGGTAATGCAATGTTCAAAAGTCTGTCAGCAAATTCATACATTCTGTCTCCTCTAAGAGTTACCTTACATCCGATATTCATTCCCTGTCTTATTTTAAATGCTGCAACTGACTTTTTGGCCTTTGTTACAATAGGCTTCTGACCTGTAATGAGAGCCAAATCGTTAACAGCGGCATCTAAAGCCTTTGGATTTTCTTTAACATCTCCTACACCCATGTTAAGAACTATTTTCTCTAATTTTGGTATTTGCATCACACTTTTATATTTAAATTTTTCCATTAACGCCGGAGCTACTTCATTGATATATTTTTCTTTCAAGCTTGGCATTTATAAACCTCCTTTCAAAGAGAAGTTTTTATCCTTCTTTAACTTTCTTTATGATATCTATTATTTCATTGCATTTCTTGCACACTCTGCTTTTTTCGCCGTTATCCAATATCTTTTTCCCAACTCTTGTTGGCTTTCCGCATCTGGGGCACACAAGCATAACTTTTGAACTGTGTATAGGTGCCTCCTGATGAATTATTCCGCCTTGTTGAGTTTGTGATCTTGCTCTTCTATGTTTTGTGCACATGTTAACGCCTTCAATCAGCACTCTGCTCTCATCCGGATATACTGCAAGTACTTTACCTTTTTTATTTGCATCTTTACCGTTCAATACAATAACAGTATCTCCCTTTTTTACATGAACCTTGTTGATCACTGTTAGCCGCCTCCTCCCTTATAATACTTCCGGTGCGAGGGACAAAATTTTCGTATATTCTTTATCCCTGAGCTCTCTTGCAACAGGACCAAATATACGTGTTCCTCTTGGATTTTTATCTTCTCTTATTATAACTGCAGCGTTTTCGTCGAATTTTATATATGAACCGTCCGCCCTTCTAATTCCTCTCTTAGAGCGAACAATAACACATTTTACTACATCTCCTTTTTTTACAACACCACCGGGTGTTGCATCTTTAACCGAAGCTACTATAACATCACCGATATTTGCATATTTTCTCTTAGATCCACCAAGTACTTTTATGCACATTAACATTTTTGCTCCGGTGTTGTCAGCAACTTTAAGGATTGTTTGTGCTTGAATCATGGTATAAACCTCCTTTCAACCATAACTATTTTGCTCTTTCGATAATTTCAACTAGTCTCCATCTCTTATCTCTGCTAAGAGGTCTGGTTTCCATAACCTTAACTATATCTCCAACTTTACACTCGTTATTTTCATCATGAGCTTTAAGTTTATAAGTTCTTTTTATGAACTTTTTGTAAAGCGGATGCTTAACAGAAGTCTCTATGCTAACAACGATTGTCTTATCCATTTTATCGCTGGTAACTTTTCCTACTCTTGTTTTCCTTAATCCTCTTTTTTGTTCCAATTGAGTTTACCTCCCTTCAAGGTATTGATCAAATATTTATACCTTTAAGTTCCCTTTCCCTCATTATTGTCTTAATACGAGCAATTGACTTTTTAACGTCTTTAAGTTTCATAGGGTTTTCAAGTTGGTTGGTAGCATGTTGAAATCTCAATTTAAATAATTCCGACTTTAATTCCCCCAGCTCTTTCTGTAATTCAGCATCTGTCTTCTCTCTTAACTCTTTAGCTTTCATTTGCTTCACCACCCACTCCATCTTCACGTGCTACAAACTTACACTTAACGGGAAGTTTGTGCATGGCAAGTCTTAATGCCTCTCTTGCAATTTCTTCCGATACACCTGCAATTTCAAACAAAACTCTTCCTGGCTTAACTACTGCAACCCAGTATTCAGGGGAACCTTTTCCGCTACCCATACGTGTTTCAGCCGGTTTCGCTGTAACAGGTTTGTCCGGGAATATCTTTATCCAAACTTTACCGCCTCTTTTTATAAAACGTGTCATAGCTACCCTGGCAGCCTCTATCTGATTGCTTGTTATCCAAGCCGGTTCTAATGCTTTCAAACCGTATTCGCCATGTACAACCTTATTTCCTCTGGTAGCTATACCTTTCATTCTACCTCTCTGAACTTTTCTATGTTTAACTCTCTTAGGCATTAACATTACATATCTCCTCCTTCCGCCTTCTTATCCTTTTTGACAGCTGGAAGAACTTCGCCCTTATATATCCACACTTTAACACCTAATTTTCCGTAAGTTGTATCAGCTTCAGCAAATCCGTAATCCACATCTGCTCTAAGTGTTTGAAGCGGAATAGTACCTTCATGATAATGCTCAGTTCTTGCAATTTCTGCTCCACCAATACGACCTGCTACCTGAGTCTTAATACCCTTTGCACCTAATTTCATAGCCCTTGACATAGCTTGTTTCATAGCTCTTCTGAAAGATATTCTCTTTTCAAGCTGTGATGCTATGCTTTCAGCAACTATTTGTGCATCCAATTCGGGAACCTTAATTTCAGTAATGTTTATCAATACATTCTTTTTAGTCAATTTTTCAAGTTGCTTTCTCAATTCTTCAATACCTGCTCCACCTTTTCCAATTACAATACCTGGTTTCGCAGTATTTACATTTACTTTAATTTTATTAGCAGCTCTTTCTATTTCAATTCTTGATATTCCTGCCGAATATAACTTTTTCTTAATAAATTTTCTTATTTTAAAATCTTCAACAAGATACTCGCTAAAGTTCTTTTTTCCGGCATACCACTTGGTATCCCAATCTTTTATAATACCTATTCTAAGTCCATGAGGATTAACCTTTTGTCCCATCATTCACCCTCCTTTTCCGTTAATTTCTCTCTTTAACTACTATTGTAATATGACTGGTTCTTTTTCTAATCCTATAAGCTCTACCTTGTGCTCTCGGCATAACTCTCTTTAATGTAGGCCCTGGATTTGCAAAACCGTCTGCAACATACAAATTGTCACGGTTAAGTCCGTTATTATTTGTAGCATTTGCTTCAGCAGACTTCAACAGCTTGAATAATATTTCTGAAGCTGCTTTCGGAGTATATCTCAAAATAGCATACGCCTCATCTATAGGTTTATTTTTAATTAAATCCATTACTATCTTTACTTTCCTGGGTGATATTCTCGCATATCTCAAAACTGCTTTACCCTGATCCTTGCCAATACCTAATTCTTTTTTCTGGGCCTTAGTAAGCAGTGCAGGTTTTCTTGATTTTGTATATTTAGAATTGTAAACTTCCAATAAATTTTCTTTATTTCCAAGAGCTTCCCCTTGTTCAATTTTAGCTTTTGCTGCCAATTGGAATTCCTCCTTTCATCGAAAAATCACTATTACTTTAATGCAGTTGACCTTTCTGTATGGGCTCCGTGTCCTTTAAAGGTCCTCGTTGGTGCAAATTCTCCAAGTTTATGTCCAACCATTTCTTCGGTAATATATACCGGTACATGCTTTCTTCCGTCATGTACAGCTATAGTATGTCCAACCATCTGCGGAAAAATTGTTGACGCTCTTGACCAAGTTTTTAAAACTTTCTTTTCATTCTTAGCATTCATTTCTTCTATTCTTTTAAGAAGTTTTTTATCTACAAATGGTCCCTTTTTGACTGATCTGCTCATTAAGCCAAGTCCTCCTTTCATTTACTTCCTGAGTCCAGCTCGTATCCTAACAATTAGGCACTTTTATAACTATAATTAACTATCTATTACTTCTGATTTCTTCTCTTAACAATAAACTTATCGGAAGCTTTATTCTTCTTTCTTGTCTTGTAACCGAGTGTAGGTTTACCCCAAGGTGTAACAGGACTAGGTCTTCCTATAGGAGATTTACCTTCTCCTCCTCCATGTGGGTGATCTACAGGGTTCATTACAACACCACGAACTGTAGGTCTTATACCCATCCATCTCTTTCTTCCTGCTTTACCTATTGAAACATTCTCGTGGTCATGATTTCCTACCACACCTATTGTAGCCCTACAATTCAACCTAACCATTCTTACTTCTCCGGAAGGAAGTCTTATCTGCGCATAATCGTTTTCTTTTGCCATAAGCTGTGCAGATATACCGGCTGCTCTTGCAAGCTGTCCGCCTTTTCCGGGTTTAAGTTCAATATTGTGTACTACAGTACCTACAGGAATGTTTTTCAGTGGAAGTGCGTTACCTACTCTTATATCTGCGTTTTCGCCAGACTCAACATAATCTCCCACTTTAAGGCCTTCCGGCGCTATAATATACCTTTTTTCTCCGTCAAGATAAGTCAATAATGCTATATTTGCACTTCTATTAGGATCATATTCTATAGCTGAAACTTTAGCTTTTATTCCGTCTTTATCTCTCTTAAAATCAATAATTCTGTATTTTTGCTTTGCTCCTCCGCCTTTGTGGCGAACAGTAATCCTACCATATGAGTTTCTACCCGCTTTTTTCTTAAGAGGTACAACCAATGATTTTTCCGGTTCCTTCTTCGTAATCTCCTCAAAAGTCAGAACTGACATATTTCTTCTTGCAGGAGAAGTAGGATTATATTTTTTAATAGGCATCTGTTTTCACTCCTTTATAAATCTTACCCCATAAGATTATGCTTATTGAGTTGCTCCAAATTCTTCAATACTTGTCTTGTACTTTCTGGTTGTAGTAGTTTCTTTTCCACCTTTAGTCAAATACTTAACCGGTTTAGGATTAGTATCAATTTTTACAATTGCTTTTTTCCAATCCGGTCTTGTACCTTGATGAACTCCCATTCTTTTTGCCTTACCCTGGCAATTTACTGTATTTACTTTAAGCACTTTTACGTTAAACAACTTCTCAACAGCCTGTCTGATTTCAGTCTTAGTTGCATTAACATCAACAATAAAGGTGTACTTACCGTTCATTACTTCCATATTACTCTTTTCCGTAATATGCGGTCTTATTATAATATCTTCAGCTGCTCTCATTATGCGTACACCTCCTCAACCTTTGATACAGCATCCTTCGTTATTATAAGTTTGTTATGTTTAACCAAATCATAAACATTTATAGTATTTGCAAGTAATGTCTTAACTCCCGGTATATTACGTGCTGATTTTTCAATTTTTTCATCTTTCTCAGCTATCAACACTACCGCTGTTCCGTCAACTTTAAGATTATTCAAAACTTCTACCATTTGTTTTGTCTTGATAGTATCAAAGCTCAATTTATCAAGAACAATTATTTCATTTTCATTAACTTTTGATGTAAGAACCGATTTTAACGCAAGTCTTCTTACTTTCTTCGGAAGTGTATATCTGTAACTTCTCGGTTTCGGGCCAAGAACTATACCGCCTTTAACCCATTGAGCAGAACGAATACTACCATGTCTTGCTCTACCGGTACCTTTTTGTCTCCATGGCTTTATACCACCGCCACGAACTTCGCTTTTTGTCTTTGTAGACTGAGTGCCTTGTCTTTTATTTGCCAATTGGTTCACAACAACTTGATGAACCACTTCTTTGTTAACTTCAACACCAAAAACCTCATCGCTTAAATTTATATCTCCAACAACTTTACCGCTCATATCATATAAGTCAACCTTTGGCATGTCACTTCCTCCTTTCGCCTTTTCTACTTACCTGATTTTACGGTGTCCTTTATCATTAAAAGACCACCTTTTGCTCCTGGCACAGCACCTTTTACCAGTAAAAGGTTTCTCTCGGCATCTACACGAACCACGTCAAGATTTTGAATAGTCACTCTTTCAACACCCATGTGTCCAGGAAGCTTCTTACCTTTAAATACTCTTGCAGGATTTGTATTAGCACCCATTGAACCAACTCTTCTATGGTACATGGAACCGTGAGTTTCTTTACCTCTTGCCTGTCCATGTCTCTTAATAACACCTGCAAAACCTTTACCTTTTGAAATTCCTGTAACGTCTATCCTGTCACCATTTTCAAACATATCTGCTACTTTTATTTCCTGACCGATTTCATATTTATCCAGTTCTTCTGTCCTGAATTCTCTAATGTACTTTTTCGGTGCAACCTTAATTTTTGCAAACTGGCCTTTATCCGGCTTGTTAAGTCTCTTTTCGTTTGCATCAGCAAATCCGATTTTGACAGCATTATATCCGTCAGTTTCAATTGTCTTTTTCTGAAGCACAGTGCATGGACCTGCTTCAATAACTGTAACCGGAATAACTGCACCATTTTCATCGAATACCTGTGTCATTCCGATTTTTCTTCCCAAAATAAACTTCTTCATTCAAACTTCCCTCCTATGGTTATTGGTTCACTCCTACATATCTGCACAATATGTCGGGCAAGTGAACTTGACCTTTTTTACATCGACTGACTAAAGTTTTATTTCAATATCAACACCAGCTGGTAAATCCAGTCTCATAAGAGCATCTACAGTCTTAGGTGTTGGCATAAGTATGTCTATTAATCTCTTATGTGTCCTCATCTCAAACTGTTCACGAGAATCTTTATACTTATGTGGAGCTCTTAATATTGTTATGATTTCTTTTTCTGTAGGTAGTGGCACCGGCCCCGACACTTGTGCCCCAGTTCTCTTTGCAGTATCAACTATTTTTTCAGCTGACTGATCAAGAATCTGATGATCAAAAGCCTTCAATCTGATTCTGATTTTCTGTTTGTTTGCCATACATAATCCTCCTTAAATTTGTTACGTACAACAAGATTATCTCTGTACACTATGCCGGGTGTTTCCTATTACGTCGTATAAAAACCCAGGATATTAAACATGCCTCTAAAGGCAGGTTAAACCTGGGCTAAATAACAAATTCATGCACAGCTCATATACATTGCAAAATGTACAGTGACTTGTCGCCCGGTTTCTTAGAATCGGACATTCTCCACAGAAGTTACCTACTCAAATAGTAGCAATCTCCTGTATCATCGTATGCCACGTCACAACATTCAACATTTTACTATATAATTATTAACTTTTCAAGTACTTTTTATATTTTATTTTTGCATATCTTCCTCTTTTTTTTAAGTGTTTGTTATTTATTATCTCTGTGTTATTATTCATATATAACTCATGGTTCAACTTTGCTTTGATTTTTCTTGGTCGTTAAACAATATACAATGGATTACCATGAGTTTTCTATTATATTACGACATTTAATTTTTCAACTTTTTATCTTATTTTTAGCTATTTCATCCTTTTTCTTTCTATCTCTTATGATGTTTTTTATCTTCAACGAGGGTAGGTTTTATAAAAGAATCATAAGGGTTACTTTGTAAAGGTGTAAGATAAAAAACTATTAAATAATAGAAAGCCTTAAGCTTTATTATTTTTTCGCTCCATCGAAACAGCTTTTCCAGTACTTTCAAAATGCTGTTCTTGGCATTTTACTCAAAATAATAATGCTTAAGGCCTACTGATTTTTTATTAGAGTTTAAGATTATTTCAATTTTATAATAAGAACTATAAATTAATAATTTTACTTTCATTTATTGGTTTTGTCATTATTTTCTATACTGCTTATCATTTGTAAATCTACTTTCAAAAAATTCAAATTAGTGCTATCAATAATACCTTGCTCCATAATTTCTTGCAAAACTCTCATCACTTGAAGCCAAGTATACAATACCTTCAATAAATCCTATAAAAGCAGGAATGAAAGTCCAGCAGAATATTAAATATAATATACCTTGAACGGGCTTTCCAAGATAAAACTTGTGGGCACCTAAGCCTCCAAGAAAAATAGCAAGTAGCGCCGCAACAATTCTATTTTTTATTGGCACTAAAGGCGCATAATATGGTCCCGATGAAGATGATGAACTGCTTGATGATGAACTGCTTGATGAAGAACCTCCACCCGCATTCATGAAAACCATCGGTTGTTGTTTGCTCGATTCTTCAAGTCTTTCTATCTTTCTCTTATTCTCATTTATTATTTCACTTACGCAACGTTTACAATAATTTTTATTTCCTACTTCCGTCCTACATTCTTCACAAATAAATTTACCACATCCGACACATGTACCAACTGCATTTCTTCACGAATGAATATAACATTCCATAGCAAAGACCCCCTGACTTTATAATTTCCGATTAATCAATATCCAAAATTACTTTAACTATTAAATTGTTTCTCTACGTTTTATAAATCATTTATACCTCTCGAAGTTAATATCCTACTTAATTTTTCTCATAAATTAAACTGTTTTTTATCATTTAAACTGAGCAACTAATCTCTCTAAAAATAAACATATATTACATATACTAATTATCAAATATATCATATTGTTTAATTAATTAAATTATACTTAATTCATGTTTTTTTAGCAAGTATTATAATCTTATATTATTTGGAAACAGGCTCATCTTACTTCCTTCAGATTCCACCTTACAATGGACCTCCTTGCCTTTGACTAGTAATTCCTACTACCAAGCAAGGCCCACAGCATACTTCCACCACCTAGCTAAAGCCCATACCAGGAACAATAAACAAAGCCTTATGGATTGGTACCATAAGGCTTTGATATAAATCTGGCAGCGACCTACTTTCCCAGGACGTCTCCATCCAAGTATCATCGGCACTGAGAAGCTTAACTACCGTGTTC
>Ga0134103_1000581_pt1 | contig 43056 bp, 44 predicted proteins | sample 14_taG_2_FD_94445 | JGI IMG/M metagenome (GOLD analysis project Ga0134103, IMG submission 94445) | Switchgrass degrading microbial communities from high solid loading bioreactors in New Hampshire, USA - 14_58_20_212_A1 metaG | ecosystem: Engineered > Bioreactor > Semi-continuous > Anaerobic >...
AGCCGGCGAGGGGTTCAACTTATCCAGGCTGAACTTCTCCACCAGCTCGGGGAGGGTGAAGATCTCGGTGTGGTCATCGTAGCTCCAGCCCATGAGGGCGATCCAGTTGACCACCGCCTCCGGAACATAACCGAGCTTCTCCAGATCGGTCACGAAGATCGAATGGCCGTCCTTCATGGCCGCTTCGGCCTCGCGTTTGCTCATTTTGCCTTTGCCGCTGGGCTTGAGGAAGACCGAAAGATGGACCCATTCCGGCTCTTCCCAGCCGAAGGCGCGGATGATGTGGGCATGCAGGGGGAAGGTGGGGATCCATTCGGAGCTGCGGATCACGTGTGTGATTCCCATTAAATGATCGTCAACGATCGCCGCCAGGTGATACAGGGCAAAGCCATCGGATTTGACGATAATATAGTCGTCCAGGTTTTTATTTTCAAAGGTCATTTCTCCGCGCAGGCGGTCGACCACGGTGATGCTGCCCTCATTTGGCATTTTGAAGCGAATTACATGCGGCTCGCCTGCGGCGACGCGCCTGGCTGTTTCATCCGGGTCCAGGCGCCGGCAGGTCTGGTCGTAGCGCGGCGGTTCTTTGCGTTTCTGCTGCTCCTGGCGCATGCGCTCCAGGCGTTCGGGCGTGCAGAAGCAGTAGTAAGCGTGGCCTCTGTCAATCAATTCTTTCGCATACTGCTGGTAGATTTCTTTGCGTTCCGACTGGCGGTAGGGCGCGTGCGGACCGCCAACGTCGATGCCTTCATCCCACTCGATGCCCAGCCAGCGCAGGCCGTGCATCAGCTCGTCTTCCGCGCCGGGGACATAGCGTTTGCGGTCGGTATCTTCCAGGCGCAGGATGAACTGTCCACCGGTCTGACGGGCGAGCAGATAATCGTACAGCGCTGTGCGGGCGCCTCCGAGATGGAGCCGTCCGGTGGGGGAGGGGGCGAAACGTACTCGTGCAGGACGCAAATGATTGGAATGATCGCTCATAAAGTTCGAACTCCCTGTTTAAAACTCCAGTGATTTGTGGCGCAGGATTACACTTTCCACAAGTCCAATCCCGAGCATATTCGACAGCAAAGAACTACCCCCATAACTGATAAACGGCAGGGTGAGCCCGGTGGCCGGCATCAATCTCAGGTTTACGCCGATGTTGACCACCGCCTGGAACATAAGCAGTGTGGCCACGCCGTAACAGATAAACGCTCCATAGGTGTCGCGCGACAGCCGGGCTGCGCGCAGACAGCGCAGCACCACGAACAGCAGCACAAGCATCACCAACACTGTGCCGACGAAGCCGAACTCCTGGGCCATTGCTGAGAAAATAAAGTCCGACCAGCGAACTTTCAAAAAGCGGAGCTGCACCTGGCTGCCGTGTCCGTAACCCTGTCCGAACCAGCCTCCAGTGCCGATGCTGATCAGGGCCTGTTCGATGTTGTAATCGTCTCCGTGGCGGGCATCCGGATCGGGGAAGAGGAAGGATGTTACGCGGCTGACCTGGTAATCCTTGATCACCTTGCCGATGCCCGGGAATTCTACCGTCATAAAAATCGGGATCAGGATCACTGCTGCGATCAGGCCGATCCCGGCGAAGATCATAAGATGCTTGACCCGCAGCCCGGCCGCCCAGAGCAGGGCAAACCAGATCACCATCATCACGATGGAAGTGCTCAGGTTGGGCTGCAGCACAATCCATATGGTGATCCCCATGGCCGAGATGAAGGAGCGGATCACCGTCCGGACGTCATCCATGCGGTGCTGGTTCTGAGTGAAAAACTGTGCCAGCACCAGGATGAGGACGATTTTGGCAAGCTCGGAAGGCTGTACGTTGACGACAACCAGCGAAAACCAGCGCGAGGAGCCGAAGACCGCGCTCACACCCAGCAGCGCGGCCAGGGCGATGACGGTAACCACGTAGAGGGTGGAGCTGATGGATGCCCAGAAGTGGTAGTCGATGGCGGTGACGATGATGATCGCCACCATGCCGATGCCGGCGAAGATCAACTGCCGGGTGTCGTAGCCTGCCAGCTCGATGTTCCCGCTGATCGCCGAGCGGATCATGGTCACACCGAACAGGATGAGCAGGGCCACCGCACCGAGCAGCCAGAAATCGAAATGGCGCCAGTTAATGTTTATAGAGTCGTTCATCGCAGCAGTAATCGTTCACAGAACTAAAATCAAATACCGGTAAAAGGTGTAATTTCACACTTTCCACATCAGAAAGAGGATAATCTCAAAGCCAGTCTGGCGCAAGGGTGTTATTTTACCCAGAATCGCCAAGGGGCGGAAAATCCGCCCCTTTGTAAAACCTTGCCATGAGAGCTTATTTCCGCTTTCGCCGGGTCGGGCGGATGGGAATATCGGCGATGAGACGCTGTTCCCGGCCTTCTGTGGCCATTTCGATGCGAACTGCCCCCGGTTCAATTTCAACATGGCGGGAGATGACTTCGATGAGTTCGTCCTTCAGAACCTCGAGCTCTCCGGGAGACAGATCGGTGCGGTCGTGAATCAGGACCAGCTTCATGCGCTCCTTGGCCTGTTGTGCGCTCGTGTTGCGAGTAAACAGGCGCTCCAAGAAGTTGCTCATCAGTCACCTCCAGGGCGAATGAACCGGGCGAGTTTTCCAAAAAAGCCGTCGTTCGAGTTCATTTCCACGAAAGGTACATTTTCGCCCTGCAGCCGCTGTGCAATGTTGCGAAATGCCTGCCCGGCCCGTGAGCGGTTATCCAGTACGACGGGCATGCCGCGATTGGTGTTCATCACCACTGCGTCGTCATCGGGGACCATGCCGATCAGCTCGATCGCCAGCAGTTCGAGCACGTCGTCGGCGGAGAGCATATCTCCCCGGCGCACCATATCGGGTTTGATACGGTTAATCACCAGTCGAGGCGGCCCCTTCTCTTCGGCCTCCACCAGTCCAATAATACGGTCGGCGTCTCGCACGGCGGAAACTTCGGGATTGGTAACGACCAGCACGATATCGGCCGGGGCGATGGCATTGCGAAAGCCGCGCTCGATACCGGCCGGCGAGTCGATCATGATCCAGTCAAACTCCTGGCGCAGTTCATCGGCCAGCCGCAGCATGTCGGAAGGTGAGACGGCATTTTTATCGCGTGTCTGGGCAGCCGGGATGAGATACAGCTCCGGCAGGCGTTTGTCGCGTATCATCGCCTGGCGCATGCGGCAGCGCCCTTCGACAACGTCGACCAGGTCGTAAACGATGCGGTTTTCCAGGCCCAGGACGACATCCAGGTTCCGCAGGCCAATATCTGCATCCACACAAATAACTTTCTTGCCGGCAGCGGCCAGCGCTGCGCCGATGTTGGCGGTGGCGGTCGTCTTGCCTACCCCGCCCTTTCCAGAAGTGACTGTGACAACTTTGCCAGGCATGATTCTTATGCTACCTTTTTTGAGGGTTCCATGGTTCGGCAACAACACGACCGTCCTGGATGAATGCCATCTCAGGCTGTGGCTTGCTGCGCCGTTGAGGTGGGACCGCAATTTTCCCGGCGATACGAAGCTGGGTGGGGAAGAGATCCAGGGCGCAGACGACGGCCTTTTCGTCTCCCTGGGCACCGGCGTGCACCATACCCCGCAGCCGGCCCCAGACCAGCACATCACCGCCGGCAATCACCTCTGCTCCCGGGTTGACGTCCCCCAGGACGATCACCGCACCCGGATGTGAAATGCTGAAGCCCGAGCGCAGTGTGCGTCGGATGAGCAGAGCTGATTCCTCATCCTGGACAGCGGTCTCCGCCCGTGCTCTGGTCAGCGCCGGCCGGTGCGAGGGCAGCTGGGTCGCCAGCCCCAGGGTCTGGGCCGTCTGTACGGTTGTCGGCGAACTGCTGATCACCGCCCACAACGACAGCTCCCGTTCGGAGATTTCGTTGCGCAGCTTGCTCAATTCAACCGCTTTCAGCTCCTGGCTGCCGACATCCAGCGCCAGGCGTGCACCGCGCAGGAACTCGATCTGGCTGTCTATTTGTTCAAACAGGCTCTGGCGCAGGTCGCGCCACTCTCCTTCCCCAAGCGTTATGAGCAAACCTTCACGGATGCCCTTGATCTGTATATTGGCCGGCATGTACAATCCCAAGCAGTGCAAAGAAAATTGTTAATGCTTCCCAGGATCGATCGCTGAAACAGGTATGGGGTCTATCATGTACCAGTTCTGGCTGCACCGATCGGAAAGATTATAGCATGAAGAGCGGCCTTCACCGGACATGAAAGCCGCTTTTTGCACGAAATTTGTAATTATAACCGGACAGTTAATAAATTATTCTGCGATCTGTGCCGTATCGATGCGCTTGAGTTCGAAGTAAGCCTGCATTACCCGGCGTACAATAGGTCCGGCAACGCTGGCACCCTCACCGCCGTTGTAAACAAAGGCCACCACGGCAATTTCCGGATCGTCGTAAGGGGCGAAGGCCACCGTCCACGCGTGCGTGGGCCAGGCGCCGAACTCACAGCGGTTCTGTGCCAGGGCATACTTGTCACAATACTCGGCAGTGCCGGTCTTGCCGGCGGCCGGGATATTGAGATTCTGGAACCCGATGATCGGGTTAGACAGAGTGCCCTCCGTGACGGCCAGGCGCATGCCCTCTTTCACATAGTCGAACACCCAGGGCTGGACATTGGTATGCGTCTCTTCAATGGAGTCGCCCTCGATGGGCTCACAGCCGCGCAGCGAAGTTTCGCCGTAAAGCTGGATCTTGTAATCTTTAGTGACGTCCCAGCGCACAGTGGGGGTGAACGGTGAGATCTGGCGCACTGCACCTTCCGGATTGGTGGTGTAATTGCCATCCTCGTCGACATAAACCGGCAGGGTGTTGCCTTCACCGTCGACGATTTCCCGGATCAGGGTGGGCTGCATCATCACGCCGTTGTTGGCGATGGTGGCTGCCGAAAGCAGCACCTGGAGCGGGGTGCCGAGCACATAACCCTGACCCACACTGGCAATGTAGGTATCGCCGGATGACCAGGATTCGGCCCGGTTCAGGCGCTTCCATTCGGGGCTGGGGACCAGGCCGTCCTGCTCGTCCGGCAGGCCGATCCCGGGAGCGTCGCCGTAGCCCAGTGCGCGCGCATAGGTGCCCAGGCGGCAGATCCCCAGCCCGCCGCCGGGGACTTCATCTTCATACCCGCCGCCCAGCTTGTAGAAATACACGTTGCTGGAGTTGGCGATGGCATGCACGAAGTCGATCTGGCCGAAGCCGGCATCGTTCCAGTCTACCAGGGGGCGCTGCGTCCCCACGTCGTTCTCGAAGTATTTTTCGGTAATTATGAGCTCGGGCGGCGCATCCAGGATCTGTTCCGGGGTGACAACCCCTTCGTTCAACGCACCAACGGCGGTAACCAGCTTAAAGACCGATCCAACGGGAACCACGTCACCGACGGCATGGTTGAGCAGCGGGTTTGTGGGATCGTTGATCAATTGATCATAATAGTAGGCCGGGATGAAGCGCGCCATACGGTTGTTCTCGTAAGAGGGGTAGGAGATCATGGCCAGGATCTCCCCCGTTTTGGGGTTCATGGCGATCACCACACCGCTGGTGTACTCGATGCGGCCCAGCCAGTCGTTCCATAATTTAATCTCATGCTTGAAGATGGATTCCGCTGCGTTCTGCAGGCGAACATCGATGGTCAGTTCCAGGTTGTTGCCCGGCACCGGGTCACGCGGCTCACGAATATCCTCGCGCACCACCTGTCCAGCGACGTCAATTTCATGTACGCGGATGCCGTTGATGCCGGCGAGGATATCCTGGAACTCAAGCTCCAGACCGGCGTATCCCACTTTATCCCGGTTGGGTACCAGGCCCTGTTCCACATACGCCGATTCCAGCTCCGCCGGGATGGGCCCGAGGAAACCGACGATGGAGGCCGTAAGCGAGCCGGTAGGGTATTCGCGGATGGGCTGGACATCGATCGAGATCCCCGGCCAGTCGATCGACCGCTCTTCGATGATGCGCGCCGTCCTTTCGTCGATATCGCACTTGATTTCCACCGGGGAATAGGGTTTGGACTCCATACCGTAGGTAGCAATCTGGGCGATGCCGTGATCGGAGACACAGGGTACGTAAGGAGTTGTTTCGCTGATCTCACCCCGGTTGACGGGTACATCGATCAGTTCGGAGAGCTGGCGGAAAATCTCCTGAACGGCGCCATCATTTTCCGGCAGCTCTGCCGCCGTGAGGACGACGTTATAGGAAGGGACGTTGCGCGCCAGAACGACGCCGTTGCGGTCGGTGATGATACCGCGCGGAGCAGGTGTGTTGACCTCGGACGTGCTGTTCTCCTGCGCCCGGGCGACATAGAGTTCTGCGTTCAGGATCTGCAGGTTGAACAGACGGACGACATAAACCAGGAAGACCAGAGCAATGATAACGATAAAGGAAATGATCCTCCCGGTCTGCAGGTGGTTATGCAGATGGGGAGAACCGTTTGGATGCGTACCGTTGCCACTGCCAGCATATTTTCCGTTCATAGGTACACCATTATACTTCGAGTTCTTCGGGATACAGCCAGCCTGCCAGATCAGACAGCAGGGCATAGGCCGGCAGGGCGAAGAACATATTTAAAAGAAGGCTGGGCAGGGTGATGATGTTGATAACGGTCCCCAGCGGGATGGACGTGCCGGTGATGCGTACAGCCGTATATGAGATGGCGTGCAGCAGCACGGTAGCGGCGAAGGTGGCCACAAACATGGCCAGAATGGGGACCTGCCACACGAGCCTGCGCAGCTGGCTGCCGATCACAGCCGCCAGCGGATATGCGATCAATGCCACACCGAAGGGCAGCGCCGAGATGTAGGTCACGATCAGGCCAGCGATCACGCCCCAGTGCAGCGCCGTGGTCACTCTTTTCTGCAGTGACCAGGCCACAACAGCCAGCAGCAGCAGATCGGCGGTGCCGCGCAGCAGAGGGAACTGGCTGACCAGCGAGGTCTGCAGCATGCTCAGACCGATCAATATCGGGATGGCGATCAGTATGGCCATGGGTAGAAAAGCAAAGGCTAATCGGTGGGCTGCAGCGGCGAGATGTCCACCGGCTGGAAGTTGGTGATCACCAGGACGATATCGAGCTGTGAAAAATCGACGATGGGCTGCACAGAGGCCTGCTTGAAGATATCGTAATCCCGGCTGCGTACGCCGGTCACCTGGCCAACCACGATGTTCGGTGGATAATTCCCGCCCAGGCCGGAGGTCAGGATCAGCTCGCCGACCTTCACATCCGCATCCTGCGGGATGCGGTCCAGGGAGACTTCTGCGGTGATCTGCCCGACGAGGATCCCGGCTGCCCTGCTGTCCTCCAGTACCACGTTAATACGCGAGGCCGGGTCGGTGATGAGCTGCACGCGTGCGGCCGAAGAGCTGACCGCCGCAATACGCCCCACAAGGCCATGCTGCGTGACCACGGGCATGCCGCGCCGCAGCCCGTCATCGGAGCCGCGGTTGATGAACACATACTGCATAAAGGCGCTGGGGTCGCGCCCGATCACACGGGCGGCCAGATGGCGGTTTTGGGGGTGGTCGTACACAAAATCCAGCAGGGCCGAAAGGACGCGCGTCTCCTCCAGCTGCTGGTTGAGCTCAATGATCTGGGCTTCCAGGCGGGCATTTTCCGCCTCGAGCAGTTCCAGTTCCATCCGCAGGCGGGTGACGTCCTGGGGGGCGGAAAGGGCATTCTGCACAGCCTGATAGCGCGAAGCGATCCAGGTCTGAGCAGACACCAGGGGCTGTAGAATGGTGCCGGTCAGGGGGGCAAGGTAGCCGCTCAGCGCCAGTGCGATCAAGCCGACGACAACCAGTCCCAGGACGATCGTCTGGAGAGAGCGAGTAGAAGATGGAATCATGGAAAACTACAAACTTTCAGGGCGTGAAGTCCGGCCGGTTCAACCTGCGGCGGTGATCAGCCGGCGTTTTCCCCCGATTCATCCTGTGATTCTAAGGGGAACAGACCAGACCTCACGCACTTACATGCCTAGCGTGCCTGAGTTGGCTGGGCATGGCGGGTGCTGCCACGCTCCAGACCGACCAGCATGCGCCGGAAAACAGGGACGTCGTAATTCTCGAGCATAATGCCTGCGCCCCGGGCGACACAGCTCATCGGATCCTCCGCCGTCCACACCCGGATGCGGAGTTCCTCCTGCAGGCGTTTGTCCATTGCCTGCAGCAGCGCTCCGCCGCCGGCCAGCGCAACACCCACTTCCATCAGATCGGCAACGATTTCGGGCGGCGCCTCGTCCAGAGCGTCTTTCACCGTGTCCACGATCGTCTGCACCGAACCGGAGATCGCCTCGCGAATTTCTACGGATGAGACCTCCACTGCCTCGGGCAGGCCGGTGATCAGGTTGCGCCCGCGCAGCAGCATGGTTTTCTCTTCGGGGAGGTGGTACGCAGAGCCGATGTTGATCTTGGCCTGCTCGGCCATGCGCTCACCGATCGCCAGGTTGTATTTGTTGCGCATGTACTGGATGATGTCCTGGTCCATTTCATCGCTGGCAACGCGCAGCGAGCGCGAAACGACCACACCACCCATAGACATAATTGCCACTTCGGAGGTACCGCCGCCGATGTCCACGATCATACTGCCGTGGATCTCGGCAACCGGCAGTCCGGCGCCCAGCGCCGCAGCCACGGGTTCTTCGATCAGGCCTACTTCACGCGCGCCGGCCGACATGGCGGCGTCGTAAACGGCCCGTTTTTCAACTTCCGTTACGCCCGAAGGGATACCGATCACAACCCGCGGGCGCGGGACGGGGACGATGCTCTGTTCGTGGGCTTTACCGATAAAGTATTCGAGCATTGCCTGGGTGATTTCAAACTCGGAGATCACCCCGTCTCGCAGCGGGCGGATGGCGACGACGTTGGCCGGTGTGCGCCCGACCATCTCTTTGGCTTCTGCGCCGATGGCGAGCGGCTGGCGTGTGCGCTTATCAATCGCCACCCAGGAAGGCTCGTTAATCGTAATACCTTTACCGCGCACATGGACAAGCGTGTTCGCGGTTCCGAGATCAATTCCAATATCTAATGAGAAAAACCCTAAAAGCCAGTTTAGGGGATTGAATGCCAACTTCGGCTCCTTGGTATCAGCAGTGATGGGGCTCGCTGCTCAAGATGGCTTGGTGTGCATTTCATACAGGTAATAGGTTTCATGAAGATACCGCCATGCATTATACCAGAGGAATGAATGTGAAAAATGAAACCATGCTGTGCCAGCTTCACTGCAGACACAGCATGGTTTTCCTCTATATCAGTACCTTCAGGGCCGCATCAGCGCGGAACCTGAACTCAGAACATCAGGTTGTTGATCGCTTCCAGGGTCTCTCTTGGCGGCCTGAGCTTTTCCTCCGGCAGCCGGTTGAGCGGGGTGTCGGTCAGGTTGTAGATGTCCAGCATCGACGGGCGGGTGGGATCGATGTAAATCAGGCCGGTTACCAGCCAGTTGTTGGCGTTGGCCTCCTCCAGCATGCGCATGGCCTGGGCCCGGTCGGTGGGATCGTACGACTGGTCCAGCTTCTTCAGGATGATCTTGGACCCGTCGTGCATGGTGACTTCCGTCACCTCCCCTTCGTCGTAGTCCACCATAATCTCTTCCGCGGGCGGTACATAGGACAGCTCGTGCAGAGCGACCTCATGCTCCTTACCCCAGGCATACGAGTGGACGGCGTCGTCGCGGTTATTGAAGGTTACGCAGGGGCTGATGATATCCAGTAAAGCCACGCCGTTGTGGCTGAGAGCAGCTTTGATCAGTTCTTTGACCTGTTTGGGATCGCCAGCGAAGGAGCGGGCGACAAAGCTGGCGCGGCCCACCAGGGCCTCCCAGGCGATGTCGACCGGCATATAGGGGTTGGTCCCCTGGCCTTTGAGCTGCAGGCCGATTTCGGCGGTGGCGGAGAACTGGCCTTTGGTCAGGCCGTAGACGCCGTTGTTTTCCACAATATATACCATGCGCATATTGCGGCGCAGGATGTGCTTGAACTGGCCCATGCCGATGCTGGCTGTGTCGCCGTCGCCGCTGACTCCCAGCCCTTTGACTGTGTGATCGGCGAATAGGGCTCCGGTGGCCAGCGAGGGCATGCGCCCGTGCAGACCGTTGAAGCCAAAGGAACGGTTCAGGAAGTAGGTGGGGCTTTTGCTGGAGCAGCCGATCCCGGAAAACTTAACCAGATCTTCGGGGACGATATTCAGCTCGTAACAGGCGGAAATAATCTGGCTGGCAATGGAGTTGTGACCGCAGCCCTGGCAGAGCGTGCTCGGGTTGCCGCGGTAATCGGTTTTGCTCAGGCCAGCCAGATTAAGGTGCAGCCTGGGTCCTGCTGTTGTCTGGTTCGTCATGATTGGTTCGCCTCCTTTTCGAGGATCGATGTACGCACACGACTGGCCGTCAGCGGCAGGCCATCGGTGTGGGCGAGAGAAATCAACTGCGTGGCTCGATCGGGAACCTCCAGGGTCAGCAGCTGGTGAAGCTGCCCATCACGGTTCATTTCAACGACGTAAACACGGTCGTGCGAGCGGATAAAGTCAGTGACTTCTTCTGTGAAGGGGATGGCGCGCACGCGCAGGTAATCGCTGGGGATGCCCTGGCGGGCGAGCTGGTCACGGGCCTCCTCAATGGCCGGCCCGGTAGAACCGAAGGCGATGATGCCGATTTTCGCCCCCGGCATGGTGTCGATTACCGGTCTGGGAACGTATTTGCGCGCCTGGTTGAACTTCCTCTTCAGCCGGTCGAGCAGTTTTGTCCAGTTTTGCGGATCTTCGCTGTAGTTCGCGTTTTCGTCGTGGCCTGTGCCGCGGGCGAAATAGGCTGCGGTCGGGTGGCGGTTGCCGGGAACAGTGCGGTAGGGGATGCCGTCGCCGTCCACATCGCGGTAGCGGCCCCAATCACCTTTGAGCTTCTCCAGGTCTTCTTCCCACAGAATCTTCCCCCGGTCCATCGGCCGGTCGGGATACTCAAAGGGGCGTGTCATCCACTGGTTCATGCCGAAATCCAGATCGGACAGCACGAAAACCGGGGCCTGCAGGCGCTCGGCGATATCGAAAGCGCGCCAGCCAAATTCGAAGCATTCGGTCACCGACCCGGGCAGCAGTACGATCTGCTGGGTGTCGCCGTGGCCCAGGAAGTGGGTGAACGTCAGGTCCGACTGGGCGGTGCGGGTGGGCAGGCCGGTGCTCGGTCCCACGCGCTGCACGTCCCAGACGACCACCGGCACCTCGGCGAAATATGCCAGACCGGCATATTCGGTCATCAGGCTCAACCCCGGGCCGGAAGTTGATGTCATGGCCCGCAGGCCGGCCCAGCCGGCGCCAATGGCCATGCCGATAGCCGCGATCTCATCCTCCGCCTGCACCACGGCATAGGTGTTTTTCCCGTTCTCGGGGTCTTTGCGCAGTTTGGGCAGATATTCAACCAGGGATTCTGCCAGGCTGGACGCCGGGGTGATCGGATACCAGGAGGCAAAAGTTACCCCACCGTAAATGGCGCCCAGCGCGGCGGCTGTGTTCCCGTCTGCCATGATGTAACCCTCTGTGAGGTTCATGGGTACCACGCGGTAAGGATCTTTTTTCTCCAGATTTTCAGCCGCCCACTGGTGAGCCGCCTGGACGACACCGAAGTTGAGATCGATCGGTTTGGTTTTGCCTTTGAAGTGGAAATCAAGCGCCTGGTAGATCTTATCCAGGTCGATCTGGAGAAGCTGCGCCAGCACCCCGACATAAACCATATTGGCGACGTAGCTGCGCAGGTTGGAAGGGGCGCCGGATTCCATGGACAGTTTTTTCACGGGCATCGGGTAGGTGATAATATCTTCTCGCTGCACCGGGATCTTCATATCGTCGGGATACAGGAATACACCTCCCGGAGAGACACTGTTCAGGTCTTTCTGGAAGGTGTTCGGATTCATGCCGACAACGATTTCCTGTTCCTCACGGCGTGCCAGGTAGCCATCCTTGCTCACCCGGATGGTGTACCAGGTGGGCAGCCCCTGGATGTTGGACGGGAACAGGTTTTTGCCCGATACAGGGATGCCCATCTTGAACAGCGCGCGCAGAATCGTCAGATTGGATGTCTGGCTTCCCGATCCATTCACCGTGCCCACAGTAATCGAGAAATCATTCACCCCATATTCGAATTCGGTTTGCGCTTTTACTTGAGCAACCGGTTGTAGTGTAGACATGGATTCTCCTTGCTATCGAATTGCAGAACGGTTTTCATTCCGAACGACATTCGGAAAGCAGTGGTGGGTCTCATTGCTGCGGAGTTTGGAATGGTTAACCAGTGATCAGAGGCTGCCTCCATGCGAATTGTGATTCGGAGAAAGGTCATTTGCAGGCTGGTCGGGTCGTAAGGGTCCGTGAAGCAGCAGATCTTTATGCTCCACCAGCGCCTCATAACCCGCCTGGTAATCTCCGCGGCAGATCGCGTCAACGATCTGCTGGTGATACTCCCAGACATGCTCTAAATACTTGTAGTCTGCGTACATATTCAGCCCGACGGCTTCGTAAGCCTTCCAGTAAGCCTCAAGAATGCCCTGGACAAAGACATTATCCAGGCGGCCGTAAATGGTTAAATGCAGTTCACGATGCTCTGTGTGGGGGATCTGAACCGGGTGGGTACGCAGTTTTTCCCAGGCGCGGGCCATCAAGGACTGCAGCGCTTCGTGGTCTTCCGGCGTGAGACGCTGGACCGCTTCATACCAGTATGCAGCTTCCAGTTTGTTGCGCATATCGGCGAATTTCAGGAACTGGCTGCGGTCCAGGGCAATGGAATATGACAGACTTTCATGAACAGCCGGGAAGAACGAATAGGGCATGCGGCGGATCCCGGTGCGCGGACGCACCTCGATAAAGCCCATCGTGCGAGCGACTTCCATCTGCTCACGCAGGCTGGAAATGCTTACACCGAGTTCTTTGCTGAGCTGGGCCAGAGGAGGGATACGGTCCGGATCGCTGTTGTTATTCCTCGAGCCCACCAGATAACACAGGAATTCTGAGGACAGGCGCATACACCTCCAGAATTGAGTAACCGGAGAAAATCATTTGATTAATCTGATTAATATGTTCGTATGCGGATTGTATCACCGGACATCATGAAAGTCAAGCGAATTCGCTACAATACCATGACGATTTTTTCGTGGGCGTTGAGGTCGCTGTATATGGCGTCCAGCTGTCTGCGGCTGGTGGCGGTGAAGCGCACCGTTACCGCCAGGTATTTACCCCCACTGCTGGGACGGTTGGAGACGGCGGATAAGCTCAGGTCCGGGACGTGGCGCTGGACGATGCTGAAGACGAGCATCTGGAAATCATCCTGATCATGCCCGAAGGCGCGGATGGCGAAAGGGGTGGGGAACTGCAGGATTTCGGAAGAACGGGGTTTCATTGACCACCGCCTTCCATTGGGCTTTCACCAGCCAGGAGTTGAACAGCCGCTGCGGTCATGACAGCTGCCGCCTGGGGCATAGCCTGCTCGTCAAAATCGAACCTGGGCTGGTGGTGGCCGGCGTCCAGGCCTCTGGCAGAGTTGGATGATCCGATAAAGAAATAACAGCCGGGGATATCCTGCATCATAAAGGCCATATCCTCTGACCCCATGGTGCGGTAAGCGCGGTCAATCTGGTGCTCCGGCAGCACCTGACTCGCGACACGCTGTACATGCGCGGCCAGATCCGGGTCGTTGATCACCGCCGGGGTAATGACCTGCAGGTCAATTTCCGCCTGACAGCCGTGCGATTGGGCCGTGCCCTGCACGATCTCGTAAAAGCGGCGGATCACGCCCTCACGCACCTGCGGGTCAAAGGTGCGGATGGTTCCGCTGAGTTCCACCTGGGAGGGGATAATGTTGAAGGTCTCGCCGCCGTGGATGGAAGTAACGCTAATCACCGCGGACTCCAGGGGCGACACGGAGCGCGCGACGATCGACTGCAGGCTGGCGACCACCTGAGAACTGGCCAGGATCGTGTCGACTGCCAGGTGGGGGATCGCTCCGTGACCTCCGCGGCCGTTGATGCGGATCTTGAAAATATCTGCGGCGGCCATCACACCTCCAGGAGCAATGCTGATCATTCCCAGAGGGAACTCGTTCCACAGGTGCAGAGCGAGGGAGAAATCGGGCCGGGGATCCTGCAGTACGCCGGCCGCGACCATGCTCTCGGCGCCGCCCAGGCCTTCCTCGGCGGGCTGGAAAACCAGCTTGACCGCGCCGCAGAGTTCCTTGCGGTGGGCGTGCAGCAGACGAGCCACCGTCAGGCCGATGGCCGTATGACCGTCGTGCCCGCAGGCATGCATAACGCCGGGATTCTGCGAGGCGTATTCTGCTCCGGTCTCTTCCTGGATGGGCAGTGCGTCCATATCGAAGCGCAGCAGCACAACCGGCCCCGGCCGTTGCCCTTCGAGCATGGCCACCACACCGGTCTTTCCGACGCCGGTGGTCACCTCCAGGCCGAGATCCTGCAGTTCACGGGCGACGATCGAAGCCGTGCGGAATTCCTGAAAGCCCAGCTCGGGGTGCTGGTGGAAGTCACGCCGCAGCTTCTGCGTATAGTCGAATAATTCTTGCGCTTCCTTCAGGTAGTCTGTCATTCCTGCCCCCAGTTTTTCATACTAGCCCAGGATCAGGCGCCGGAATGCCTCTTCATAACGCGGGTTTTCCGGCGTGGCGCCTTCCGCCAGGCGGCTGCGCATACGCTCGATAAACGCCTGCGGGTCTCCAACCTGGCTCTTGTGTTCGAGCAGGGCGCGAATCTTCGTATCCCAGCAGTCGGTTACATCCAGGCGCACGTTGGGACTGGTCGTTCCGGACACCCAGACCTCACGCGTAATATGGGGTTCCAGGCGTTCGTCCCGCCAGAGCTCGACGAAATTGAGATGATCGCGGGCTGCCGGATAAACAGCATCCAGTGCAGCCTGACCGGCAGCGCGGTGATCGGGGTGATTCAGGCGGTTGTCGCCGATGTAGAGCGTCTGCGGGTCGCAGGTTACCAGAATGTCTGGCTTTCGCTGGCGGATGACACGCGTGATATCGCGCCGCAGGTTGAGGTCGGGGACCAGATACCCATCGGGATAGTCGAGGAACATGACGTTGTGGACCCCCAGCACAGCGGCGGCATTCCGCTGCTCTTCGTGCCGGATGGCGCATAAGTTCTCAGAGGTCATGCTGCGGTCGGAAGAGCCTTTATCGCCGCAGGTGAGCAGGCAGTACTCCACCAGGTGACCCGCGCGGGTCCAGCGGGCGATGGTGGCGCCGCAGAAGAATTCGGGGTCATCCGGATGGGCCAGCACGACCAGAATGCGCTGTGGTCCCGGCCATTCTTCCGGAGGGGTGGGTTTGATCTGGGTTTCTACGCCCTGCAGTTCGGCTTCCACCGGTAGGGAGGCGAGCTCCTGTGCAGTGGGTTCGCTCGTGTCTTCAGGAGATTTCTTGTACGCAGATGAACTCATCAGGTAATCCTTATTATGGTCTTCTCTGCCGGCTGCAGTCCGGCAGAGTCCTATTATAGCGATATTATGATACCGGATGCGGTCAGGCAGCAAAAACCCCTGCCGGTTAAGACAGGGGATTGGGTATCGACTGGAGGCGGGGGAGATCAGGGCTTCTTCCTGCGCCGTCCCCGTTTGCCCGAACGCCTGGATTCAGGCCTGGGCCTGGTTTCATCAGGACTCCGGCCGGCCTCATCACCGGCGGTCTTATCCGGCGCTTCAGCAGAGGCCTGACTTGCGGAAGCGCCGGAGGCCTTCCCGCAGTCACATTCACCATTCTCGTGTTTATCACAGGGCGCCTGGGCCTTCTGGCGCAGGGCTTCGAGCTCGTCCCAGGGCTGGATATCTTCCTTCAGAAACTCCTGACGGGTTCCTGAGTCCAGTTCCACCAGCACGGCCTGCTTCAACGGGTAGACATCCACCACCTTGCCCTCGCCCTCCGGTGTGACCACGCGTTTGTTGCGTTTGGGCAGTTCCTTACGAGCCTCGACGTACTGTTCGTACTCGTACACCAGGCAGCAGCGCAGCCTCCCGCACATGCCGGTGATCTCCGAAGGGGTCAGCGAGATGCCCTGTTCCTTGGCCATCTTGATGGAGATTGGGCTGAATTCGGTCAGGAACATCGAGCAGCAGCGGTTTTCCAGTCCGCAGGCGCCCATTCCGCCGATAATTTTGGCCACGTCGCGCGGGCCGATCTGGCGCATTTCAACGCGCGAGCGCGGGTAAGTGCGCTGCATGGCGTTGCGCAAATTGCGCAGGTCTACTTTCCCTTCAGTTTCGGTGCTGTAGAGGAATGAAAGGCGGGCACCGTCAAAAGTGAACTCAGCAGCGACGATTTTCACACCTTCAATCCTGAGCTCGGCCGCTTTGGCGCGGCAGTTGATCATCGCCTCGAGCTCTTTTTTGTGCCAGAGCTGGCGGATGGCGAGATCGCGCGGTGTGGCCCGGCGGTAGATCGGCTTCCACGTCCCTTCGGGCGGTGGAACCGGGTCATCTACGATCTGCACGACCTCGCCAATCTGGCGTCCGCGGCTGGTTTCAACCACCGCAAAATCGCCCACGCGCAGGTCATCGCAGCCGGAAGCGTCGAAGTGATAGACTTTGCCGACTTTTTGAAAGCGAATACCGACAATGAATGGTTGCATCGATTGCTACAGGATCAGCCGATCACGTTGATAGGCACAAAGCTGCTGCCCTGCTGAACGGCGGCAACACTGGCCTTCGCAGCGATATTCTCGCCGATGCTCCGCAGCGCTCTGGCGACTGCCGAGTCGGGCTGGGAGACCACCACCGGCTTGCCACTGTCACCACCAGCGCGTACCGCCGGGTCCATCGGGATGGCGCCGATAAAGGGCACGCCGGACTCTTCTGCCAGCTTCTGACCGCCGCCGGAGCCGAAAATATCCATGCGGGTGCCGTCCGGAAGCTCCAGATAGCTCATATTCTCAACCACACCGAAGATGCTCACGTTCAACTGGCGGAACATCTCCAGTCCGCGGCGGGCGTCTTCCAGGGAGACCTGCTGCGGCAGGGTGACGATGACCGCGCCGCTGAGCGGCATGGATTGGGCCAGGCTCAGGGCGGCATCGCCTGTTCCGGGGGGCAGGTCGATAATCAGATAATCCAGTTCGCCCCAGGCGACATCGGTGAGGAACTGGCGGATGGCGGAATGCAGCATCGGGCCGCGCCAGATCAGCGGCTGGTTCGGTTTCACCAGGAAACCGATGGACATCATCTCCACGCCGTAGCTTTTCGCGGGGACCAGCTTGCCGTCCACCGGGTTGGGCAGCCGCTCAACACCCATCATGGTGGGCACGTTGGGGCCGTAAATGTCGGCATCCAGCAGCCCCACCCGGGCGCCGCTCTGTGCCAGCACCACTGCCAGGTTCACCGAGACGGTGCTCTTGCCGACGCCGCCCTTACCGGAGGCGATGGCAATGGCGTTGCGGATGGGGAGCTGCAGCAGGCCGCGCGAGCGCCCGTCGCTGGGCACATTGGCGTCCAGTTTGACTTCCACCGACGAGACTCCCGGGACAGCGGCGACCGCCTCACGCGCCTCGCGCTCGATGCGGTTTTTCAGCGGGCAGGCCGGCGTGGTGAGCATGATGGTAAACGAGACCCGGTCGCCTTCAATTTTCAGGTCCCGGATCATATTCAGGGTAACCAGATCCTTGTGCAGTTCTGGCTCTTGAACCTTGCTCAGGGCAGCCAGTACGGCTTCCTGAGTAACCTGAGATTTCTTAAACATCGAATTCCTTTCGCTACCGCTTTACGATGCAGGGGATGGGCAATATCCCCGATCCCTAATTGTAACTGACATTACCGGCAGTGACGGTCATTCGTATCACGCTTTTCCGGCTTTGCGCGCCGCTTTCGCCGCTTCGGCTTCAGCGCGGAGCGCTTCCTCACGGGCGTAGTTCACCGGCCGGATCCCGGCGTAATAAGAGACCGGTTTGGAGAGCTTCTCCTTATCGTAGATGTTGTGCGTGTGGCGGTCCTCGACGGCGAGTTCGTAATCGTGGTCCATCTTGATGGCGTCAAACGGGCAGTATTCTGCACAGAAACCACAGTTCATGCAGATGTCCACGTCGATATAGAACTCTTTCGGCTCCGGAATGGGCCTGCCGGTTTCGGGATCGTTGGTGCGCACGATCCATATACACTGGGGAGGGCAGACTTTCGCGCAGATTCCGCAGGAGGTGCAGCGGTCATGCTTGTTGCCTTCCTCGTCGACTTCGTAGAGCAGGAAAGGAATGAAGCGAAACTCTTCCGGAACGGGGAGCTTCTCCTCCGGGTACTGCACGGTGAACACGCCCTCTACATCGGCGCTCATGCGGTGCTCGATCCCTTCCCTGGTATAGTAACGCTTCCCCAGCCAGCGAATATCATCCAGATACGTTCCGATAAAACGCTTGAGGGTCACTCCCAACCCTTTGACAATTCCTAATCCATCCATGCTGGTACTCCCTGTTGCGGTGCGCCGGGCCCGGCGGTGCACTGCCCTGCCGTGGAGGGAACGCCTCTGCCGCGGCCCGGTCGATTAGCGGTCAGTCTCTCCGAGGACGATGTCGATCGATCCCAGGACGGCGACGACATCGGCGATTTTGTTGCCCAGACACATGGCTTCCATCGGCGTGAGATTAATGAACGATGGGGCGCGCACATGATAGCGCCAGGGGTTCGGTTTGCCCGTAGAGACCACGTAGAAACCAAGCTCACCCTTCGGTCCTTCCACGCGCCCGTAGGCTTCACCGGCCGGCACGCGCACCTGGTACTGGGGTTTCCCTTCCTGAATAGGCCCTTCGGGCATATCGCGCAGGGCCTGGTGCAGAATGCGCAGACTCTGGCGGATTTCGTCCACGCGGATCAGGAAGCGGTCGTAAATATCGCCGTGATAGCGGACGGCCACATCGAAATCGAAGCGGTCGTAAATGCTGTAGGGATCGGCGCGGCGGACATCGTACGGCACGCCCGAGGCGCGCAGCACAGGGCCGGCCGCGGAGTAGGCGATCGCCTGTTCGGCGGTGAGTACACCGACGCCCTCGCTGCGCGAGCGCACAATTTCATTGTGGACCAGATACTGCTCCAGCTCGTCGATTTTGCGCGGCAGGCGGTCGTTCACCAGGCGGTCGATCTTTTCATAAATGCCCTCGGGAAGATCGCGCGCCACACCGCCGAAGCGGAAGTAGTTGCACATCATGCGCGAGCCGGAGACGGCCTCGAAAATGTCGAGGATAAGCTCTCGTTCGTGGATGGCGTACAGCGACGGGGTGAAATAGGCCCCCAGGTCGTTGAGGAACATGCCAATGGCGAAGATGTGATTGCTGATACGGGTGAGCTCTGCCATGATGACGCGCAGATACTCGGCGCGCTCGGGAGGTTTGATGCCCATCAGCTTCTCAACGGCCAGCGCATAGCCGAAATTGTTGCTCATGGAGCTGAGATAATCCAGCCGGTCGGTAAAGGGCATGTTCTGCAGGAAGGTGTTGCGCTCGCCGATTTTCTCGTGGTTGCGGTGCAGATAGCCCATTACCGGTTTCAATGCCCGGATGGTCTCTCCCTCCAGCGCGACCACAGCGCGGAAAACACCGTGAGTGGAGGGGTGCTGCGGTCCCAGGTTGACCACCAGGGTATCGCTGGCCAGGCCGTCACCGTTCGAAGGCTGGGTGAAGCGGGCCAGGCTTGCGTACAGGGCAGCATCGGCATCCGGAACCCAGGTCTCAGGATCGAAGCCGGCCGGGTAATCCACGTTCTTGTGGAAAGGATGCGTATCCTCCCTGCGCGAGACATGCCCGTCTGGCCAGCGGCTCTTGAAGGGCTTGGATTCTTCCTCGAAGTAGGGCTCACGCCAGTCTTTGCGCAGTGGATGGCCATCAAAGCCTTCCCACATCAGGATGCGGCGCAGATCCGGATGTCCCTCAAAGCGAATGCCCAGCAGGTCCCAGGCTTCGCGCTCCTGGAAATCTGCGCCCGGGTAGAGTGGGACGAGCGAAGGAACAACGGCGTTATCGCGCGGCGTCTGAGTCTTGATCACCAGGCCGGGTCCGCCGGTGGTCTTATACAGGTGGTAAACCACCTCCATATGCTCGGGGAAGTAGTCGACACCGGTTACAGAAGACAGGTAATCATAGCCCTGCTCATCGCGCAGGAAGCGGACGACTTCCAGTAAATTCTCAGGTTTGACGATGTACCCTTCGTATCCCTTGCGGGTATCCGGGGTGACCGCTTCAGGGAAGCGCTCCGCCAGGTCAAGATCTACAATCGTTTGCACATCGCTCATGAGACCACTCCAACTCAAGCTTCTTCAACAGCCGGCTCAGACTCAGCGCTCTCCTGCTTCGCCAGCTTTTCCTGCGCATACTGTTTAATGCGGTCGTATTCACGCGGGTCCATCAGGTCGGGACCCAGCACGGGGATGGGGATCGCATCGATGGCCTCTTTGCGGTACCAGCGCACCGACTTGATCGACTCCCGGTCGATCTTCTTCTGCAGGGTGATCAGCCCGTGCAGCAGGGCCTGTGGGGTGGGAGGGCATCCAGGGATGTAAACGTCAACGGGAACGAATTGATCCACCCCTGACACCACGTTGTAACCCTCTTTGAAGGGGCCGCCGCCTGAAGCACAGGCGCCCATGGCAATGACATACTTGGGCTCGGGCATCTGGTTGTACAGGCGCACGATTGTGGGGATCATTTTCTTGGTCACCGTACCGGACACGATCATCAGGTCGGCCTGGCGCGGGCTGGCGCGCATCACTTCCATACCGAAGCGTGCCAGGTCATAACGGCTGGCAGCTGTGCAGATCATCTCGATCGCGCAGCAGGCCAGACCAAACATCATCGGCCAGATCGACGAGCGCCGGCCCCAGTTGTAGATCCGGTCCAATGTGGTGACGGTCACCTGGGACTGCAGCTCAGGGGGGATTTCATATCCCGGGGATTGAATCCCATTGCTATCACTCATAATGGATTGGCCTCCTCAAACCATTCTTGATAAATTGCAGAGAGAACTGCTTCATTGGCGAGCTCGTGATCATCCTGGAACTGCGGAAGTTCGATTGTCCAGCGGTATATCATCCCCAGCGAAACATCCTCCAGGTCGACATCCGGATGGGTTTCCATGAGGCGCCGGGCGATCGCATACGAGTCGTCCCAGGTCAGCGTTGAGCCATCATCGGGGTCTGCCCCATCCTGAGGCGGCGGGAAACCTTCCATCACTGCGGACCCATCCTGGATTCAACAAATGATCCATTTTTCACGATACTATACCCATTATACCGCCTTTTCACCTCCGGTCAACTGTAATTAACGCAAATATATATTTGCGAAAATAAGTCGTTGGGTGTATGATTGGGATATGGTGACCTCTCGCCAGCGTTTACTGGACTACATTCGCGAGCACCAGGCGGTCACGGTGAGTGAAATCAGCCGGGCGCTGCGCATGACGCCTGCCAACGCCCGCCATCACCTTTCCATCCTGACAGAGCTCAATCTGGTGGAAGCGGTGAGCGTGCGCGCTGGACGGGGGAAGGGCCGGCCTTCACAGGTGTATAGCCTTTCGCGCCGTGCACGCGGCAACAACCTGGCCGAGCTGGCGTCGGCCGTTTTTGAACATTTCCTTGATCCGATGACTTCCGAAGAGCGCCAGGCAGCACTTCAGGAGATCGCGGAGACGCTTGAAAAAAAACTCTCCCCTGAAGCACCGCTTCCTCGCGGACATCTCACCCAGCGGCTGGTGCAGGCGGTGCAGCGTTTGAACCAGATGCGCTACCACGCCCGCTGGGAAGCGCACGCCCAGGGTCCCCAGATCATCCTGAGCCGCTGCCCGTACGAAGACCTGGTACAGGACCATCCGGAGGTCTGCCAACTGGATCAGGCGCTGCTCGAGAGGCTGCTGGGGACGCGTGTGCGACAGACGGCCCGTCTGGAGCAGGACAAACGCGGCCTGCCCTGCTGCCGTTTTGTTGTGGTCCAGGAACGGACTCCAGAATAATCCCAAAGGCTACAGCCGTAAGCGGGGGTTCTGGCTCGCGGACCGGCTGGCAGGGGATCAGACGCGCAGGCTGCGAATGGGGGGCGGCGTGCGCGCCAGCACCTGGTGCATGGCCTGCTCGAACGGGATGGACACATCCCAGTTGAGCACGCGCACGCCGGCGTGCTGCAGGTTTGCAAACAGCAGGCTGCGTTCCATGCGGGCGAGACGCACAGCCAGAGAGATTGTCTGACTCTGGGGGTACGCGGACTCGCTGAAGGCGATTGGATCGGGGCTGACGACCATCAACTGGTAGCCGCGCACGCGTAACTGGATCAGCACGGGCAGGTCTTCGTTCAGCAGCGGGCTGATGAGGATAATCTGAGAGCGGATGGGCAGCAGACGGGTCGGCAGGTTTTCCAGGCGGTCGAACACCAGGCTGTCTCCCGGCCGGGCGCGCGTCAGGGCCTGCAGGATGCGCTCACGCTGTATTTTTCCGTAACCCGGGTAGGTGCGGTCCAGAAACTGCCCGTAGATCAGCAGGCTGACGCGGTTGCCGTCGCGCAGCAGGGCCTGGGAAATGGCGGCCGCAGCGGCAACCTGGTGCTCGAACAGCGAGCCAGCTGGCGTTTCAATATTGCTGCGCCGGCGGGCATCGAGCACAATGCCCACATCACCCACCCGCTCCTGTTCATACTCGTTGATAAACAGTCTTTCCGGATAGCGTGCGCTGACCCGCCAGTTAATGTGGCGAACGGAGTCTCCCGGCGCATAGGCGCGCACGCCGAAGAAGTCGACACCGGTGCCGCCCTCGCGAGCCGGGATGGTGCCGGAATACACGCGCGTCTCGCGCGGGCGGATCGCAACCTTTTTAATTAACGGTGTATAGGGCAGGACGAGGAACTGGGCCGGAGAAGGGATGGAAGCCTCACGGCGAAAAATGGAAAAGAAATCCTGCGCGACCGCGCGGGTGTTTTCGAAGCGGTACAACCCCCGGTCACCCCGGACGGAATATTCGAGTTCCACCGACTGACCGGATGCCAGAGAGCACAGCAGGCGGTAATCGCCGTTTATCCACTCCAGGCCGGGCGGCAGTGGATCCTCCAGCAGCAGATCCTCCACGGCGCTGCCGCGGTTGGTGATGGTGACCTTCACGCGCACCGGATCGCCCGGATAAGCACGTTCGGGCTCGATTTCCCGGCTGGCTTCGAGCTGCAGCCTGCCAGGCGCGAAGTAAATGCCTGCCATCACATACAGCAGCAGCGGCACCAGGAGCACGATCGGGCCGCCGTTGACCGTGAGCAGGCCCAGCAGGAGCAGGCTGTAGATCAGCAGGCCGAGCAGCAGGACGCGATTCATGGGGCTTCCCGGTAATTTTCCAGAAATTCCACCATGCGCACCACGGGCAGTTCGGGCTGGCTGCGGCTGCCGTTCTGCAGCAAGCGGTCCACCAGTCCGGGAGCTTCCTGCAGCTCCGGCCGCTCCAGCCCGGTGATGAGCCAGGTGCGCAGATCTTCAGGAACCGGGAGCGTCCCGTCCAGCAGCCGGTCGCGCACCTCTTCGGGGGTGATCTGCTCACGGTGGGCGATCAACTGCAGGGCGAGGCTGGCGAACTGGTTGGCCAGCTTCCAGCGGTAGTAATCTCCCTGGCTGCGGTTCTGAATCAGGTGTGCCCAGGTTTCGATGGGGTTGCGGTTCTCCCGGTCGAGGAGCGGTACGCGCGGCGGCCGCAGCAGCCGGCGGGACAGGCTGCGGTTCGCCAGGTTTATCAGGATGATCAGGAGGATCAGCCAGTAGACCGAACCCGGGATGAAATAATAGATCACGCGCACCGCCCAGAGCACATACAGGGTAGGGATGAGCAGATAGGTGCGCACCAGGTCACGCAGCAGGTAAGCCAGGACGGTCAGGAGCAGCAGGGCCGCCAGCCCGGTGAGTATGATGCGGGCGTTCAGCGCTCTCATGCCGGCCTCCGGCTGGATTCGGCAATGGCTGTCAGGCAGTCCACCGCCAGATGCTCCTGGCGGGAGTCGGGCTGGGCGGCGCCGTAGCGCACGCTTTCAAACAGGCGCGTCAGCTGGCGCACCGGCTCCTCGGGTAAACCGGCCTGCAGCAGGCGCCCTTCGAATTCGCGCGGGGTCATGGCATCCTGGCGGACGATCCCTTTATTTTCATTCAGGATATGGCACATTTCGGCATAGCAGCGCAGGATGGTGCTGCGCAGGTCGCCGCCGGTCTGAATGGTGTGCAGCGCGATTTCTGCCTCTTTACTCAGGCGCTGCAGCGTGAACGTCTGCGGGCGGGTGCGCTTCCACACCAGCCAGATCACTGCTGCCACGCTGGCCAGGAGCAGAAAACCAATGGAGACGGCGGCCGTGGTTGACGGATCGGGATCGATTTGAATGGTGGGCAGGCTTTCAGGACCGATCGTCTCGCCGTTCTGCAGGTTGTTCTGGGCGTTCTCGAGCATGCGCTGCTGCAGAATGCGAGCAACCACCAGAACTGCCATGGTCCACAGCAGAGCATCGAGATAAACCAGCAGGCTGCTGCGTTTGCGGGGCAGTCGACCGCGCCGGTCGCGTGTGGCAATCATGACGGCTATCGAAAAGAGCAGGGCGGGCCCCAGGCAGAGCAGGGCAGCCGTGAGGGCAGCGCGCGAGGTGAGCATCTCGAACAGCAGGATCAGCTCGGCATATCCCTGGGGAGTGTATAGGGTGCTGGAATGCATTTCCATCCCCGAAAGCCCGGCGGACAGAAACAGCACTGCCAGCAGGGCGGCCCCAAAAAAGAAGATCAGGCGCTGTTTCTCATTTTTCATTACCATCTCCGGGCAGTTCCACGGCTGTGGGGTTCCTTCAGGGCAGTGAGCGGCGCAGGTAGCCAAGCCCCTGGGCCAGTGCAAGCACCACCAGCAGGCCCAGGGCAAATGCTGCGCCAAACTCCAGATTGACCGGCACCCGCAGGGCGGCGTAAGCGAGCAGGAAGCCCCCCAGGGAAACGGTCAGCAAGCGCGTGATGTGCATACGGATGCGGCGGGTTGTGTTTTCGATCCGCCCGACAGCTTTCAAACGGCGGGCGAAATGATCCAGATCCCAGGCCGTCAGGGAGCATACCAGCCCTGCGACCAGCAGTGCCGCCTGGAGGTTGATCCAGAAGCCTGCGGCAGCGATCAGAGCGTGTAAAAAAAGGACTGTGGATGGCACCCAGGCCTGTGTGCTGAGAATGGATGCCGCGGCCAGCAGACCCAGCACCAGGAGCGCGCCGGCAACCACCCAGAGCCTATCGAGCCCATAGGCCAGGGCTAGCAGCGCGGCCGCCAGCAGGGTGAACCCCCAGCGGGTTATCTGGAGCAGGCGTTCTTCGAGAGTCACAATCAGTCGATCACAGGCACCGGCACCTTTTCGACGATGCTGGCCACGATATCCTCGGCGGCATGCTGTTTCATCCAGTATTCGGGCTGCAGGATCAGGCGGTGGGAAAGGGCCGGTACGGCAAATTCTTTAATATCATCGGGCAGCACGTAAGTGCGCCCCGCCAGTGCGGCGCGCACGCGTGCCAGTTTGAGCAGCGCCAGCGAGCCGCGCGGGCTGGCGCCGACCGCCACGCGCTGGTCGCGCCGGGTGGCATGCACCAGGCTGGCGATATACCGTTCGAGATCGGCTTCGACATACACGGATTCGATGCTCTCGCGCATCTGCACCAGGGCACGGCCATCCGTCACCTGCTGAATGTCGACGTCGTCCTGACGGCGTTCCCGCCGGCGGCGCAGGATTTCCTGCTCTTCGTCCAGCGAAGGGTATCCAAGAGTGAGGCGGATCATAAAGCGGTCGAGCTGGGCCTCGGGCAGGGGGAAGGTGCCCTCATACTCGATCGGGTTCTGGGTGGCGATGACAATGAACGGCTCCTCCAGCTTCATCGTCTCGCCTTCCAGCGTGACCTGAAATTCCTGCATGGCTTCCAGCAGGGCAGACTGCGTCTTGGGCGAAGCGCGGTTGATCTCATCGGCCAGGACGATGTTGGCGAAGATGGGGCCTTTGCGCAGTTCGAAGCGGTTGCCGGCGCGGTCGAACACATATGAGCCGGTGATGTCACCGGGCAGCAGGTCTGGCGTAAACTGGATGCGCTTGAAATCCAGGCCCAGCGCAGCGGCCAGGCTTTTCGCCAGCATCGTTTTTCCCAGCCCCGGGTAATCTTCCAGCAGAATGTGGCCGCCGGCCAGCACCGCAGTGAGGATTTTCTCAATGATGTCGCGTTTTCCCACCAGGGCGCGCTCGACCTCGGCGGTAATATCCGCGCTTAATGTGGATACCTGTTCGATGGAAATTTCCACTGAAGATCTCCCCTCCCCCTGCCTGATTTCCGGCCGGCTTTGATTTCCTGAGGTCATCCTGACGCGTTGCCGGTCAGGATTTCATCTAAAGGCCTTCTCCAGGAGATAAACCGACTTCAATGTTACATAGTATACCGAAATGCTTGCTGATTAGTTCAGCACTTCTCCCGCCGGCCGTGTTTGATATGCGTTTCGTTCAAATAATACAATTGTTCTAAGTATAATCCGATTATCAGGCACTGAGAAGGTTCATACTTTCCGGTTGTGCTCAGAGCCTCTTATGGAAGTGTTGCGTACGGGCTGCGTTCGCCAGCATACGCCGGTAATGAAATCTGGCGGCGCATATAAAATAGATTAAATGCCCCCGAATTAATTGACTTTTCCTTAATTTACAATCATAATAGTGATCAGATGAGAGCGAAAAGGACTTCAGCGACAAACGCGAAGCAGCACCACCAGCCTCAACTGCAGGCTGGTTTTCCTGATCGAAATCTTCTTACGCAAACCACCAGCGCTAATCAAACGAACCTGCTCCGTTCAGGACCGGCGGTTGGAAATGTCCCCGCCGGTCCTTTCTTTATCCCTTCCCGCACACAGAAAGGACCATGTTCATGTACACACTGCGGTTCGACGGGTTGTTTCGTGAAGCACCAGGTGCACAAAACAGTGGGGAGCATGCAGGTTTGATGTGTTATGGATGGATCATCTCAAAAGAGGGGGCCGTTGTCGCCCGCGGGCACGGCGCGGTAGCGCGCGGGCGGGATGCGACCTCGAATGTCGCCGAATATCTGGCTCTGATCGAGGGTTTAGACGCCCTGCGCGATTTAAACACTGGCACAGAGGCAGTACAGGTCTTCGGGGATGCGAAGAGTGTGATCGAGCAGATGCAGGGAGTGGCTGCGGTGAACTCTGCCAGCATAATCCCCCTGCACCGCCGGGCAGTTGAGCTTGCCAGCCAGCACCAGATCGTTTCCTGGTGCTGGACGCCGCGGCGGCACAACCGTGCTGCCGATTCCCTCACCCGCAGGGCCATGCGCCAGGTCCGGCAGGATGAGGACGAATACCGCCAGGTGATGCAGGCGCTGCTGGAGTCTGGTGAGAAGCGCCGGCGGACGCGTAAGTTTTTGCAGTTGATGGATCTGCGGGTGTACCAGCCGGTTCTGGCAGAGCAGTGAGATTGCATTTCTATACCCTCCAGCCCGTCCGGTATCCGAAAAATACTGGCATACACTCACAGGCTGGTGTAGAATCATATTAATTCTATCTGCAGGTTACCCGGAGACGGCTCTTGTGGTCAAAGTCAGTCTCTGGGGGTTCAGGTACAAGCTCGTTCGTGGAGGTAGGTTATCCGATGAGCTTCCTTCGACCCGGTGATCGCAAGCAGGCGGCTGTGGCACACCTGCTTGAACCGGACAACTGGTTTATCTGGGTTTTTGCCACGGTGGTTGGTTTTTCGCTGGCCGCTTCCGCCGGACCGCTGGCGACCAGGGCCGGCCTGGAGTGGGCTCCTGGCGCAGCATTTGCTGTGATGGTGATCATCGGAGCCGCGGAGGGGATGGTTGTGGGCCTGGCCCAGGGACTGGCGCTGGTGCATGCCGGTCTGCACATCCCGCTGTGGGCCTGGGCGCGCTCGACCACCCTGGCATCGGTGGTCACATGGGCGCTGGGCAACCTGTCGCCGCTCACGAACCCCGCTCAGAACGGGCAGACCTCCTCAGGTCTGTTCGGGGTGATGTTGTTCCTGGGCGCGGTGCACGGCGCCGCGCTGGGCTTCTCGCAGTGGCTGCTGCTGCGCAACTGGCTGCGGAAAGCGGGCTGGTGGATCGTATCGTATGCCCTGGGCTATCTGCTGTGGGACGCCTGGGTGGTGGCGGCCGATATCCCGGCAAATGCCAGCATGTGGCCGCGCATGGCCCTGGGCGGCCTGGTCGCGCTGCTGACCGGCGCGGCGCTGGTGCTGCTCGGGCGCTATACCTACCGCCTGTATTCGATGAATCCCCAGTAACTGCACCGTATTTAAGTCAGCAGGCCGGGCGAGAACCCGGCCTGTTTTGTTTTTCGTAAGGAGAAGCTGTCATGCTTCCTGGCATGCTGCAGGATTATTTCTCCTGCCCAAGCGCTGAGATCAGCCCCCCTACCAGAGATGTGGCGGCCGTCAGGATAAAACCGGTGCGAACGGCTGCAAACAGGTCCTGATTCGTCTGGGCAAGGACGGTGGAGAGCACGGCGCCTGCGATGCCGACGCCGAGCACCATGCCCACGTTGCGAGCCGTGGCCAGCACACCGGCGGCGATCCCCTGGCGGTGACGGGGCGCGCTGCCCATCAGGGCGCTGTTATTGGGCGAGACGAAGATCCCGATTCCCAGGCCGGCCAGCGCCAGCGATCCGGTAATCTGGAACGTCTCAGACCCCGGCCCCAGGCGGGAAAGCAGGAACAGGGCCATTGAAAGGATCAGCATCCCCACTGTCGCTGGTAAGCGCGCCCCGATGCGGTCCGAGAGCGTGCCGCTCGCCGGGGCGACCACGGCCATCACCAGCGGCTGAGCGGTGAGCAGCAGTCCGGCGTGAGCGGAGTCCAGGCCAAGTCCCTGGATCAGGTAAAAAGGCATCAGGAAAATAATGCTGTATACGGCGATGTAGTTGAGCAGCGCGCTCAATACCGAGGTGGAGAAGATACGGTTTCTGAACAGGCTCAGATCGAGCATCGGGTGCGGGATCCGCTTCTCCAGGGTTACAAAGACCGCCAGCAGCACGATCGAACCCAGCAGCAGGCCGAGGATTGGCGTCGATGTCCACCCCCAGTCATGGCCGCGGTTCAGCCCGAGAAGCAGCGCCACCAGGCCGGCCATGAACACCAGCGCGCCCAGTTTATCGAACTGTTCGTGTCCTCTGTGCTCTGCATCACCGGACAGGTGCGAGGGGATGAAGCGGTAGCTGAGCAGGATGGCTGCCAGGCCCACCGGCAGGTTGATGTAGAAAATATAACGCCAGGAGAACTGGTACGCGATCCAGCCGCCCAGCGAAGGGCCGACGGTCAGGCCTAGATAGGTCATGGTAGCCTGTAAGCCCAGCGCCTGGCCGCGCTGCTGGGGTGGGAAGCTCTTGGTCAGGATGGCAGGGGAGTTGGCCATCAACATCGAGGCCCCAAGGGCCTGGAATCCGCGCGCCAGCACCAGGAACCCGGCGGTGGGGGCCAGTCCGCACAGCGCCGAGGCCGCTGTGAAGATCACAAAACCGGTCATATACACCGGTTTGTGGCCGTATATGTCACCCAGGCGGCCAAAGGTGAGCAGCAAACCGCTGATGACCAGCAGGTAGACCACCACCACCCACTGGATGGCGGCTACGTCGCTGGCGAAATGCTCGCGAATGACCGGTAGAACAGTGTTGACCACGCTGCCATCCAGCGCGGTCATAAATGTACCCACGCCTACCGAGATCAGGATCCACCACTGCTGCGCCCGGTATTGAACCCTTGGAGCGCCCTCCCTGACCGCAGGCTGCTTCAGTTGCGTTTCTTTTATTTTTTCCACTTTTGATATATCCGGTGGGCCTGGTTTTGTTGGATGCCCTGCGGATGCCATTATACACCCCAGGCGGCCTGCACCAGAGCAGGCAGCACACTCCCTGAGGGCCCCTGCAGGAAGTAATCCGCTTCTCCGGTGAGCGGCGTCTCCTGGGGGTTGACCTCCACCAGCACAGCTCCACTGCGGGCGGCCAGCAGCGGCAGGGAGGCCGCTGGCTGCACGATGGCCGATGTGCCGGCGGCGATGAACACGTCGCACTGCTGTGCGGCGGCGAAAGCCTCCATCAGCTCCCGCTCGGGAAGCGCCTCGCCGAACCAGACGACGTCCGGCCGCAGCAGGTCGGAGCAGTGCGGGCAGCGCGGCGGCACGTCCCCGGTTTCCGGCCAGCTTTCAACCACACGCCCCTCTCTGGAGCACTTCGTGCGCCACAGGCTGCCGTGCAGTTCGATCACCCGCCGGCTGCCGGCCTGCTGGTGGAGCTGGTCCACGTTCTGGGTGATCAGGGTGAAATTTGGCGCCCGGTTCTCCATTTCCACCAGGGCGTAATGACCCGGGTTCGGGCGCGCTGCGGCGACCAGCTCCCTGCGCCAGGCGTACCACTCCCAGACCAGCCGCGGGCTGCGCTGGAAAGCCTGCGGCGTGGCCAGCTCCTCGAGATCGTATTTTGCCCACAGGCCGGTCTGGGCATCCCGAAACGTGGGCACGCCGCTCTCTGCGGATACGCCCGCTCCAGTCAGCACGGCGATGTGCCTGGCGCTGCGCAGCGCCTGTGCAAGGGCAGGGGGTATGTGGATGGAGGGAGAGCCCATCTCAACCCCGGGCGTCAGCTCTGCGGCAGACGGTGCTTTTTCCAGTAGCGCTGGATCCCGGGCGCCGACATCCAGGAAGGGTTGGCAGCCTCGTATGCCTGCGCAAGTTCCTCATCCAGTCCTTCTTCCCGGGAGCGCCTCTGGGTCCATTCCAGGAACTGCCGGTTGAGCTCCTCTGTGGAAGGCTCAGCCGGCATCACCTGTTCCATCCAGGCCTCGACCTCATCCAGCGAGTGCGACAGTCGGGCAAGGTGCCGGCCGGCGTCGTCAAAGATACCGAAATGGGTAGGAGCGATGCTGTTGAAGCGCCCATTCTCGTGAGCGCGCTGCAGCCGCTGCACGCTCTCACGCCACTTCTCGAGATCGAACTCCGGTGGGGGCATGGGCACCCGCAGGTGCTCCGTCCCCTGCAGGCGGACCCCGCCGACGTCCCCGGTAAAGCAGATGTCCTCAAAAATATAGGCATGGTGATGGTAGGCGTGCCCGGGCGTGTCGATGGCCTCAAAGCGCAGCCCTTCGACCTCGATCACATCCCCGTCCTGAACTACGGAAAGGCGCTCTTCAGGGACCGGCAGGAACTCACCCCACAGGAAATCCATCTGGTCGCCGTAGATGCGGCCTGCGCTGGCGAGCAGTTTTTCGGGATTAAGCATGTGCGGCGCTCCCACCGGGTGCACGTGGACGCGCGCCCCCTGGCGGGCCAGCCATCCGGAAGCGCCGGCGTGATCCAGGTGGATGTGGGTCACGATCACATCCGTGATATCTGCCGGGGTATACCCCAGGCGCTCCAGGTGCTTCTGCAGGGCCGGAAGGGTCGAGCCGGGCCCGCACTCGAGCAGAACGACGCCGTGGGCGTGCGGGAACAGGTAGGCGGCGATCGCGCCAGGAATGCCCAGGAAATTTAAATCCAGCGTGTGGACGGTGTGCGTATGATCAAGTGTCATGCCGGTGTCCTTTCTGTGAAAATGCTGTCTGCAGTGGCGCAGGCGCCTTTACATGGAAGTCAATGTACCATCAACAAATATTGTCGAAGACTGTAACATTTGCGACTGGCAAACGTTATACCCATTGAATTTCCCTCTGACCGCTCGAAGGCCAGATTTTTTCCCAACTGCATACCATACTGTGTCCGGCGGGAACCTGGAGAGGCTCTGTCCGGCCCTGCTCACTGCGGTTAAGTGAGGATTGGTTCCCGTAACCGGGACAATTTCAAGCACTGGCTGGTGGCTGATGGAATATTTTTTTGACTGCGACCTTCCCTCTGCAGCGGGTGAGAACCAAACCCAACACCTTCGTCTCGGAGTCAGCGGCGAAGCGTTGAAAAGCTCCGTTCGCGATCCACAGGCCCAGTGCCTGGAGTTCCTGCAGGCCATGCACCGGCTGGAATCTCCGGAACAGATCCTGGACTGCCCGGACCAGCAGTGCCGCGATCGTGTCAGCCGCCTTTTCAAAGACATTGCCCGCAACGATCCCTACACACGCGCCCATGCCGAGCGAGTGGTGCGCTACACGACCGCCATCGCAGCCGCCTACGGCTGCAGCCGCAGCCAGCTTTACGAACTGCGCTGCGGGAGTCTGCTACATGATATCGGAAAAATCTATATCCGCAAGACTGTGCTGGCAAAACCCGAATCGCTGACGAGCAGAGAATGGCTGGAAATGAAGCGCCACCCTGAGCTGGGAGCCAGTCTGGTGAGGTCGTTTTCCTGCCTGGAGAAGGTTATCCCGATTATCCTGCACCATCACGAGCGCTGGGATGGACAGGGCTATCCCTTCGGGCTGCAGGGCGAAGAGATCCCGGTCGGTGCGCGCATCGTCGCCGTGGCCGACGCGCTGGATGCCATGACCTCCGCCCGCGTGTATCAGTCACCCTGCAGCCGGGAAGATGCTTATCAGGAAATTGTGTCCTGCAGCGGCACCCGCTACGACCCTCAGGTGGTAGCGGCCTTTCAGACGGCCTGGGATGCGCTCGCTGAGCAGATCGAAATATTCAACAACGGCCGCGGGGAAAGCCCCACCCTGTTATCCTGATTTCAACTGCGAAGCCGGGCGGACCATCTGAAAGGTGTCCGTCACACGGCAGTAGCCTGCGCCGGCCAGACGGCCGACGGGTTTCAACTCCTCCAGATTGATCTTATACCCATCCAATAACACAGCTTCGTCAACGTGCAGGTGGACAACCCGCCCCACGACGATGCTCCCGCCGCCCGGTTCGCTGCTGACCTCATACAAATGGGCCAGCCGGCATTCGAAGTGGACCGGGCTGGCCGCCACGCGCGGCGGGCGGACGATCACGGAAGGCTGGGTCACCAGGCCGGCCAGGCTGAACTCATCCACATCCCCCGGCAGTTCTGTCGAGGTGATGTTCATCGCCTCCACCAGCTCTTCGGTAACGATGTTGACCACGAACTCGCCTGTCGCCCGGATGTTGTGCAGCGTGTCTTTGGTGCAGCCGTCTGTGCTGCGCACCATCGGGCAAAAGAGTACGTGCGGGGGATTGCCGCACACGGCGTTGAAAAACGAGAACGGAGCCAGGTTGGGCCGGCCCTGCTCATCGACGGTGGAAATCCAGCCGATCGGCCGGGGGAGGATCGTCCCCGTCATGATCTTGTAAACTGACTGCCAGGGGAGGTCTTCTGCAGCGCTTTCCATCGATTCACTCCGGCGTGCCTTCCAACCAGGAGGCCATGTATTCCGGCTTTTCCAGCTCCAGAGCGGCCAGCGCCACCTGCAGGGGGTGGAAGGTATCCACCATCACGGCCAGTTCCTCAGTCTTCTCTTTTCCGATGGACGCCTCGGTGGCCCCGGGCTGTGGGCCGTGCGGCAGGCCGCTGGGGTGCAGGGTGATATCATACTTATCGATCCCGCGCCGGGACATAAAATTGCCGTCTGCATAATAGATCACTTCGTCGGAGTTGACGTTGGAGTGGTTGTACGGGGCCGGAATCGCCTCAGGGTGGTAATCAAACAGGCGCGGCACGAAGGAGCAGACCACAAAATTATGCCCCTGGAAGGTCTGGTGGACCGGCGGCGGCTGGTGCACCCGGCCAGTGATGGGCTCGAAATCGTGAATACTGAAGGCCCAGGGATACAGATAGCCGTCCCAGCCGACCACGTCGAAGGGGTGGTGGTCGAGGATGTGCTGGCTGATGCGGTCGCGGACTTTCACGCGCACACTGAACTCGCCGGTCTCGGTGTGGGTGACCAGATTTTCGGGAGGGCGGATGTCACGCTCGCAGTATGGCGCGTGTTCGAGTAGCTGGCCGTATTTGTTGCGGTAGCGGTTGGGCGGCTCAATCTGCGAGGGGGCTTCAATGACGAAAAAGCGTGCTTCCGGGGTGTTGAGCTGCATCTGCCAGGTGGTGCCGTAAGGAATGACGATGTAATCGCCGGAGGTAAAGGTGAGCTGGCCAAACTGGGTGTGCAGCACACCCTCCCCTTCGTGCGTGAACCAGACCTCATAGGCCTGGGCGTTGCGGTAAAAATCCTGCATACTGCGCGTCGGCCGGCTGATCCCCAGGGTGACGTCCGCGTTGCCCAGCAGCACCCGGCGGGCAGATACGGCGTCGCCCCCGGCAGGGATGTTCTGGGTGGCGAAGGCGCGGTGGCGGATGGGGCCGAAGTCTGCATATTCAACGCGCGTTTCGCCCAGATCTTTCACAGCCTTAACGCGCGGGGGTAAGAAATGGTGATACAGGATGGACTGGATACCCGAAAAACCTTCCAGCCCCATCACCTCTTCGCGGTAAAGTCCACCGCCGGGCTTGCGAAACTGGGTATGGCGTTTGTGTGGGATCTGGCCGAGACGATGATAATACGGCATGTGTACCTCTCCTCTAACTCACAGCTGCAGCAGGTCCGTGCTTCAATCTTCAGAAAGCACATACGGGATAACGCTTTCCTGCTCGTTGGGGTCGTTGCGGGTCACGATGGCCAGTGCAGGTTCGGTGGCGCTCAGGTTGCGGGGCTGGTGTGGCAGGTTGGCGGGGATGAAGATAAAATCACCTGTCCGGCTGGTGATGGACTGCTTGAGTCCCGGCCCGTAAAAGGTCTCTACTTCGCCCTGCAGCAGGTAGATGGCAGTCTCGTAGCCCTGGTGGATGTGGGGCTCGGCGGCCCCTCCGGGAGGGATCACGATCAGGTTCATCGAGATCGCCGCGGCACCTGCCGTCACCGCGGAGATGCCTGCGAAGTAGGGCAGGCGCTGCTTAGAATCCAGCTGCTGATCGGGTCTGACGATGACCACCCGGCCAGCAGAAGTGTTCACTGGAGGTAGTGTCTCCACGGCTGCCTCCTGTCCCCCTGTGCAAATTAATGGTTTTGCGCGCGCGGTTCTCCGATCTGGTTGGCGAGCACCCCCAGGCACTCGATCTCCAGTTCAACCAGGTCACCGGGCTGCAGCCAGGGTCCCTGACCGGCGGTGAGCTCCAGCAGGCAGCCGGTCCCCACCGTGCCCGAGCCGATCACTTCGCCTGGCAGCAGGTAGACATCCTGTGAAGCGCGGGCAATCATCTCGCCGAAGCTGTAGTGCAGATCTTTCCAGTTTCCCTGGGAGCGGAGCTCACCGTTCACGCGCGCCTGCATTTTCAGGTCGTAGACCCCTGGCTGGCCGGTGCTGTAGTCAGCCAGTTCGTCCGGGGTGACGATCCACGGGCCCAGCGAAGAGGCAAAATCCTTTCCTTTGGCCGGGCCGAGCCCCACTTTCATCTCCTGGCGCTGCACGTCGCGGGCGGACCAGTCGTTAAAGATCATATAGCCGAAAATGTACTCTTCGGCCTGCTCAGGCCGGATGTTCACCCCCGGCCGGCTGATAACACAGGCCACCTCCAGCTCGTAATCCAGGGCCCGGGTGTAAAAGGGCTGGGGGATAACCTCGCCCGGGCCGTAGATGGCGTTGGGGTTCGAAAAGTAGAAAACCGGGAACTGGTACCACTCGGGGGGCACCTCCTTTCCCCGGTTCTTATGAGCGCTGACCACGTGCTGCTCGAAAGCGTAGAAATCCCGCAGACTCATCGGGCGCGGCAGAGGGGGATAGAGCAACACATCGGAAAGCGGCAGCCCGACCGGACGGCCGCTTTCCGAACGCAGCGTGCGCGGATCTTCTCCCTCCAGCGCATAGAGCAGACTGCGGGCATGCTGCCAGGCAGGCGGTCCGCTGAGGATTAACTCGAACAGGCTGCCCGGCAGCTCTTCCGGCGGCAGTTTGCGGACCCGCTGTGTCCACTGCTGCGCGGCGGCCAGGTCGATCACCAGGTCCGCGTGCACGCAGCCAAGATGCGAGGTTTTGCTGTGCGGATAGGCGAAGGTGACGAAGCGCATCCGCTACAGGTTCCCTCGCCGTTTCTGCTCTGCTTCCAGCGCTTCAAAGAGCGCCTTGAAGTTGCCTTTTCCAAAGCCGCGGCTGCCGCGGCGCTGGATGACCTCGATAAAAGATGTCGGCCGGTCCTGGATTGGTCTGGAGAAAATTTGCAGCAGGTAGCCTTCGTCATCCCGGTCAACCAGGATGCCCAGCTCCTTGATCGCCTCGAGCGGTTCCCTGATCTCTCCGACTCGATCGCCCAGGGCTTCATAATACTGGCCGGGCACGCGCAGAAACTCGATGCCGCGTTCTTTGAGGGTCTGCACGGTCTGGATGATGTCGCCGGTGGCCATGGCGATGTGCTGCACGCCGGGTGTGAGGTAATAATCAAGGAACTCCTCAATCTGGCTTTTGCGCAGGCCTTCCGCCGGCTCGTTGATGGGGAATTTAATGCGCCCGGAGCCGTTCTGCATCACCTTCGACATCAGGGCCGAGTATTCAGTGCTGATATCCTGATCGTCAAAGTGGATGAGCTGGCGGAAGCCCATCACCTGATGGTAGAAGTTGACCCAGTGGTTCATCTTCCCGAGCTGCACATTGCCGACGATGTGGTCGATGGCGGACAGCCCGGCGGATTCATAGGGCAGGTCGAGGGGCTGGTACGAGGGAGCAAAAGGACCGCCGTAGGCAGAGCGGTCCACAAAGACGTGCAGCACTTCTCCGTAGGCGCGGATGGCAAAGGTGCGCAGCTCCCCGAACTCGTCGATTTCCTCGCGCGGCGCCCACGCGACGGTGGCGCCGCGGGCAACCACTTCAGCATACGCCTTCGCCAGATCGTCGACCGCCAGGGCGATCTCTTTTACACCGTCGCCGTGAACCAGGTGATGAGCTGAAATCTCGCTGCTGGGGCCGTAAGGTGCGGAGACCACGAAGCGGATCTGTCCCGATTCCAGCACGTAAGAAGCAAACTGGCGGTTCCCGGTCTCCAGCCCGGAGTAGGCGACCGGTTTGAAGCCGAAGCCTTTCCACCAGAAATACATGGCCTGTTTCGCATTACCGACCCAGAAATGAACGTAGTCGATCCCCTTGAGCTGCAGGAAATCGCCTTCTTCGGTCATGGGCCGGGTCTCTGGTTGGGAAATTGTTGAAACCATCCTCACACTCCTCTTTATACGGGTTCAAAAACGGTATCCACAGAAAGTGCTGCCGCCGTGAGTGTGATGTGCGGAATGGTGTCTGCCGGCAGCCGAATACAGTCAGCTCCAGGCGCTGGCTTCGTCGAGCATTTTCTTTTCTTCCCCGGTCAGCCGCAGACCGACCGCGCCCAGGTTGTCGTTGAGCTGTTCCATGCTGCGCGGGCCGATAATGGGGCTGGTGATGGTGGGGTTGGAGAGCAGCCATGCCAGGGCAATCTGCGAGATCGACTTTCCGCCCTTTTCCTGCCCCAGCTTCTCCATTTTATCCAGCAGTTCCCAGTTGCGGTCGTTGAAGTAGCGCTGCGCGCTGCGAGTGCGCTGGCTGTCAGGCAGTTCCTGGCCTTTGCGGTACTTCCCGGTCAGGAAGCCGGCTGCCAGCGGGCTGTAAGGGATCACCCCGATCCCATAGGTGGCGCAGACGTCCTGCAGTTCGCGCTCATATTCAGCCCGGTGGACGATGTTGTAGTGCGGTTGCAGCGAATCGAAGCGCGCCAGCCCCAGGCGATCCGAAGTCCACAGGGCCTGCATCAGCCGCCAGGCGGGGTAGTTCGAGCAGCCGATATAGCGCACCTTACCCTGCCGGACCAGGTCGTCCAGGGCGGAGAGGGTCTCATCGATGGGCGTCGACGCGTCGAAGGAGTGGGTCTGGTACAGATCGATGTAATCGGTGTTCAACCGGCGCAGCGACTGCTCCACCGCATGCATGATGTGGGCGCGCGACAGCCCTTCGTCGTTGGGCCCGTCTCCCATGCGGCCGCGCACCTTGGTGGCGATAACCACCTTCTCGCGCGGGATGTTGTTGTTCTTCATCCAGCGGCCGATGATTGATTCGGAGACGCCGCCGGGATTGCCCTCCACCCAGCGGGAATAGACATCGGCGGTATCGATGAAGTTGACGCCGGCATCGAAGGCCGCGCACAGGATTTCGTTGGACGTCTCTTCATCGGCAGACCAGCCGAACTGCATGGTTCCGAGACAGATCTCCGACACTTTCAGGCCGGTGCGTCCAAGTTTGCGGTATTCCATTCACCTTTCCTTTCTTCGATTAGCTTGAAGTTGTCGGCCGGTCCTGCTCTGTGCCCACCACCAGCGTGACCAGCCCGCTGGCAAAGCCGTTCAGGTTCTCGCTGGCAGCCGCCATCTCGGGGCTTTTCATGGCCGCTTTATATGAGGCTTCATCCGAGAATGACATTTCGGCGATCATGTAAACGTCATCGCCAATCAGGCTGCGCTTGATGCGCGTGATGGTGGTCTTTTGCAGGCCGGGGACCTTTTTGAGCAGGGGGATATGCGTGTTGAAATAAGCCTGGTCAAATGCTTCGGGATCTTCAGGTCGTTTGTAGATGGCGATCAATTTCATGGGGTCTCCTCAGGGTAAGGGCGGTTGGTCTCGATCAGAGCGGTTTGAACTGTTCAAACGGCTGCCGGCAGCTGTTGCAGACGAAGATCATGCGGCAGAGCGTGGAACCAAAGCTGTTTGTCAGGGAGGTGTCCTGCGAACCACAGTACGGACAGGCGGTGATGGTGAGCAGGGCGTCTTCAATATTACCCTGGTGCACGGGAGGAGGAGCCAGCCCGAATGAGCGCAGCTTTTCGCGCCCCTGCGGGCTGATCCACTGCGAAGTCCAGGGCGGGCTGTGGACCAGGGTCACCTGCACCGAGCGGGCGCCGGCCTCCAGCAGGCGGTTCTCGATCTCTGCACGCATGACCTGCACCGCCGGGCAGCCCTGGAAGGTGGGCGTCATTTGCACCTGCACTTCATCACCCCGGACTTCAACAGCGCGGATGATGCCCAGGTCGACCACGGAGACCACCGGGATCTCCGGGTCGTTCACCTCAGCGAGAATGCGCCACACCTGTTCTGCAGTTAATTCTGCCATCCCGGGCTCCTTTTTACCAGGCCGCCTCCGGGTCCAGGCGGGCCACCGACTGCAGCTCGTCGATGAGCACTTTGAACCCGGAGATGTGCTCGCGGCGCGATGCAGGCGGTTCTCCGGCTGCGGGCATCTGCAGTTCACACTCCTGGACCAGCGCATGCGCCTGTTCCATCCAATCCTGCTGCACACGGGAGCGCTCGGGTGCAATCCCGGCTGCAGACAGGGCGGACTCGCCCGGTCCGGGTAGGAAAAGCTGCTGCGTGTACGGCCAGAGCGCGTCCAGCGCAGCCTGCAGGCGGGAATGGCTCTCGTCCGTCCCCAGGCCCAGGCGCACGATCCAGGCGCGCGCGTGGCGCAGGTGGTAAACCTCTTCTTTGCGCAGGCGGGCAGCGGTCTCTGCCAGCGGCGGGTACGTGCTGGCGCTCAGTTCTCGCAGGTAGATATTTTCGTACAGATCAAAGAAATACTGGCGCAGCATGCTGAAGGCCCAGTCGCCTCTGGGCAGTTCCACCAGCCTCAGGCAGCGGAAGTCGTCCGCAGCGCGGAAATACACCAGGCGGTCCGGATACGTCTGTGGATCTTCGCCCACCAGCCCGGCGTGCAGCTCGTACCAGGCCTGCGCGTGGGCGATCTCGTCCAGGGCCAGGTTGGCGAAGGCGATATCCTCCTCCAGGATGGGCGCTTGCCCGCACCATTCCGAGTTGCGGTGGCCGAGGATCAATTCATCATCGCCGGCTGCCAGCAGCAGGGCTGCCAGCGCGGACTGCAGTTCAGGGTCCACCGGCTCCCTCCTTGAGGCGCACACGATCGGGCCGGCGTCCTTTCCCCAGTGAGCGCATCACCGTCACCGTATGGAAATCGGAAGACAGGCGAAATGTCTTGTACTCCGCCGGAGTATACAGCGATTCCACGTCTTCCTCACGGCTGGCTGTGATTTCGCTTTCCGGGAAGACCCACCAGGCGTACGGCGCACTGGGGCCGGCGTACGTATCCAGGGCCAGGCGCAGCGCAGCGGCCGGCGAGGCGGCCTTCAGGCGCATCAGCACGGTCTGCGTACCAGCCGGACGCTCTTTGGCGCACACCCGGTACCAGGTTTCCTCTCCGTCATCCTGCGTCTGCAGGGGCTGCAGTTCGATCTCCTGCGCGGTGCGGGAGAAGATCGCCCCGGCCGGGACGACCCACATGCCTGAGACGGAGGGCCGGCGGGCGAACACATCGCGAGCGTTCAGCAGGGCCATCTCTGCGTCCGGGGCGTGGACCGATCCGGCGTCCTGGTAAGGCTCGCCGGGCTTTTCCTGCACAAAGACCTGGTAGCGAGGCCACTGCGTGTCGCTCATAAGGCCAGTCCTTCTCCTCCGTTCCCGGCGTCGTTCCTGCCCTGCCTGCTGGCGTAGGCTGCCAGGGCTTCGCGCACCCAGCGGCCGTCTTCGTGAGCCTGACGGCGGGCCTGCATGCGCTCGTGGTTGCAGGGTCCGTGGCCTTTGATCACCCGCCAGAAATGATCCCAGTCGATCGGGCCGTGGATCCAGTTGCCGCTTTCCTCGTCGTAGCGCAGGTCCGGATCTGGGACGGAGAGCCCCAGCGCGTGCAGCTCGGGGACAATCTGGTTGAGGAACGCCTGGCGCAGCTCGTCGTTGGTTTTCGTCTTGATCCCCCAGCGGATGAGAACCTCGCTGTTGGGTGAATCGCTGTCATGCGGGCCGAACATCATCAGGGTGGGCCACCACCAGCGGTTGATAGCGTCCTGCACCATGGCTTTCTGGGTGGGGGTGCCGCGTGCCATGCGGATCACCAGATCCTGCCCCTGCTTCTTGTGGAAGTTTTCCTCGGCGCAGATGCGCACCATCGCCCTGGCGTAAGGTCCATATGAGCAGCGGGCGAGCATGGTCTGGTTCAGGATGGCGGCGAAATCTACCAGATAGCCGATCACGCCGACGTCGGCGTAGTTCAGGGTGGGGTAGTTGAAGACGTTGGAATATTTGGCCTTCCCGCTCAGCAGGGCGTCGATCATTTCTTCGCGGGTGACGCCCAGCGTCTCCGCGGCATGATAAAGGTACTGCCCGTGGCCGCCCTCGTCCTGCACTTTGGCCAGCAGGATCAGTTTACGCCGCAGGCTGGGTGCGCGCGTGATCCAGGCGCCCTCAGGCAGCATACCCACGATTTCGCTGTGGGCGTGCTGCGAGATCATGCGGATAAGCTGCCGGCGGTACTCGGCCGGCATCCAGTCACCCGGTTCGATTTTCTCCCCGCGCCGGATGCGCTCCTCGAATTCCCGCAGGCGCTCGGGATCCTCCTCCACCGTGCGGACTTTTTCCAGGCTGTTACCGTACATTCCAGCTCTCTCCCCTTTCCACGCCGGGTGTTTACAGGCCCACCCAGACGGTCTTGACCTGAGTATACAGATCCAGCGCTTCTTTGCCCATCTCGCGCCCGAAGCCCGATTCTTTATACCCGCCGAAGGGTGCGGCCGGATCGAAGGTGCCGTACCCGTTGATCCATACGGTACCGGCCTTCACCGCCTGCGCAAAACGGTGCGCTTTACTGAGGTCCTGGGTCCACAGGCCGGCAGCCAGGCCGTAGCGGGTGCTGTTGGCGCGGCTCACCAGCTCATCCCACGAATCGAACGGTGCTGCAGCTACCACCGGGCCGAAGATCTCCTCCTGCACCAGGGGGATGTTCTCGTCTTCGTAGGTGAATACGGTGGGGGAGAGGAAGTAGCCGTTCGCCAGCTCGCCGCCCAGGCGTTCACCGCCGGTCACGATCTGCGCCTTCCGGCGGCCGGAGTCGATGTATCCCAGGATGCGCTCGAGCTGCGTGCTTGAGATCACCGGTCCGATGTGCACTTTGGGGGTGAAGCCGTTGCCGACGCGAATGCGCTGCGCCTCGGCAGCCAGGCCTTCCAGCACCTGGTCGAACACCGGACGCTCGATAAACAGGCGAGAACCGGCCACGCATTCCTGGCCGGCGGTGCTGAACACCGCCCAGGTGGCCCCTTTGACGGCTCGCGAGAGGTCGGCGTCGGCGAAGATCACATTGGGCGACTTGCCGCCCAGCTCCAGGCTGACCTTTTTCAGGTTGCTGCGGGCGGCGGCTTCCATCACCTTGCGCCCCACCTCGGTGGATCCGGTGAAGGAGATCTTGTCGATCCCCATGTGAGCCGTCATTGAAGTGCCGGTGGGTTCACCCGGACCGGTGAGGATATTGACCACCCCGGGCGGAAAGCCGGCTTCAATAATCAGCTCGCCCAGCCGCAGTGCCGTGAGTGGGGTCTCCTCCGCCGGCTTAAGGATTGTGGTGTTCCCGCAGGCCAGCGCCGGGGCGAGCTTCCAGGCCGCCATGAGCAGGGGGAAATTCCAGGGGATGATCAGGCCCACCACGCCCAGCGGTTCGCGCAGGGTGTAGACAAACTGGTTGGGCAGCGAGACCGGGATGGTGCTGCCCTCCAGCTTGCTGGCCCAGCCGGCGTAATAGCGGAAATGTTTGCTCACGTAAGGCAGGTCGCCGCGGCGGGCGACACGGATGGGCTTGCCGTTGTCGAGTGTCTCCAATTCGGCCAGCTCATCGGCGTGCTCGTCGATCAGGTCGGCCAGCTTCCAGAGCAAATGGCCGCGCGCTTCGCCGGTCATGCTGGCCCACGGACCGCTATCAAAGGCCTCCCGCGCCGCACGAACGGCGCGATCCACGTCCTCCAGCCCGGCCAGAGCGACCTGCGCCAGTTCTTCACCGGTGGCCGGGTTCACGGTGGCAAAGGTCTCGCCGTTAGCGGCGTCCACCCACTCGTTGTTGATCAGCAGCTTTTTGGGGCCGGTGTTCAGAAAGGCCTGTGTGCTCTCCTGCAGGTTGATCTCTGGGGGGAGTGTGAGGGTCATAGCTGCTCTTTTCCTTCCTTTCGTTCTTCTGAATGCCCTGGATCTGATTCCCCGCTTCGCCAGGCATTTAGCCTTTATGGATTGGTAAAAACCAGGGTGTAGTAACCGCCGTACTGGCTGGAAGGGTAGTAGGCATAGCCCACGCCCATGGCCGCTTTTTTCGGGTCGAGGATATTATTCCTGTGGATCTCGCTTTTCATCCACCAGTCCACTGCAC
>Ga0134103_1000589_pt1 | contig 42464 bp, 36 predicted proteins | sample 14_taG_2_FD_94445 | JGI IMG/M metagenome (GOLD analysis project Ga0134103, IMG submission 94445) | Switchgrass degrading microbial communities from high solid loading bioreactors in New Hampshire, USA - 14_58_20_212_A1 metaG | ecosystem: Engineered > Bioreactor > Semi-continuous > Anaerobic >...
AGTTTGGCACCGCCGCGATGCGCTGCTTCCGCCAGCAGGTACAGATGATTAATGTTCAAGTCGCTCGTTACATCCAGTTCGGAGGGATAGTCCGGAGCCGTGGCTTTATCTACGGGGGTGGCTCCGAGCGTAATCAGCGCAACACCGGTACGGGCCTGGGCTTCTACGAAATCGATATAAGCTTGGGTAGCTTCCCCGTTGCAATTGGTAAGGTCACTGACCAAGGGAGAGAACTCTATGCGGTTTTTCAAAATGGTATGACCGACCTTAATAGGTGAGAATATATGTTCATAATGATTAAACGGTACTTTCATAACCTTGCTCCTTTCTCATCATAACCTTCAAAGTTAACCAATGCAGAGAAGCCCGCCGTCATGGACAATAATGGTGCCGGTGATATGACAGCCGGCAGGAGAAGCCAGATAGACACAAAGAGCGCCAATCTCCAGGGGCTCACCGAAGCGGTGCATGGGCATGCGTTCTTCAATTTTGGTGAAAGCATCGGGAGGAAGTTGTTTATCAAGATCGGAATGGGTTGGGCCGGGCGCTATGGAATTAACCCGGATGCCGTAATCGCCGAATTCAATGGCTAAAGATTTCGTTAAATTGTCAAGTGCCGCTTTGCAGGCATGGTAGGCAATATTGGGATGGGTCTTGGTACCGGCTACGGACTGGCCGCCGATAGACGAGATATTAATAATGCTGCCGCCTTTTTTCCCTTCAATTATTTTGGGAGCAAAGGTATAGATCACATTGGCCGGGCCATGGAAATCGGTTGCCGCCACTTCATGCCATTGGCGGAGGTTTTCATCTTCCAGAAAACGAACTGAGGCGGAGATGCCGGCGTTATTGACCAGGACATCAATGCTTGGAAATACTTTAAACACCTTTTGGGCGGCATTTTTGACACTTTCCAGATCGGCTATGTCCGCTTGGAAGGCATAGGTTGTTACACCATAGGCAGCCAGCTTTTCAGCGGCTGCCTTGCCGCTTTCCGGATTGCGGCAGAGGATAGCCACGTTAGCCCCGCTCTGGGCAAAGGCCGAAGCAATACCAAACCCGATCCCGCGGTTCCCTCCGGTAATAACGACATTTAGTCCTTTTACGGAAAAAGCACCCTCCATGGTGGTGATGGGAGATGTTTTAATAACCATATTGTTCCTCCTTCCAGTTAGAAAAGGAATAATGGAACAGCAAATTCCTTTCTGCAAAAATATTAGAAACGACCTAAGCTAACGGCTATGTCATGGGCTGTACCGGTGGCATTGGCAATATTTTTAGGAGTGATACAGTCGCCGATCATATGAAATACCGGGGCGCAGAATCTAAAGGCTAGAGCTTCATCTTGCAACGGTTGCTGGCCGACGGCGTAAATCACGGTATCCGCTTCCAAAAATTCTTTTCCTTCTTTTGTTTCACAGACAATGCCCTGAGCGGAAATCTCATTAACTTTGGTATTGAATCTAAGGCTGATTCCGTGTTTTTTAAGTTCTACCTCCAAACTTCTGGCGTGAAGCATATTGCCGCCGTCACTGATTTTATCCGTTAACTCCACAACAGAGACTACCTTGCCCAACATGGTCAGATAAATAGCCAGTTCCAAGCCCACGAGACCGGCACCTATGATCACGGCTTTTTTACCGACTTTCTGCGGATGGCGATAGGCTTCTTCAGCTCCCAGGACATTTGGCCCGTCAATGCCCGGAATATCCGGTTTTATAGGTCTTGATCCCAGGGCGGCAATAATAACATCCGGCTGAAGGGAAGAAGCCAGTTCCGGAGTGACTTCACAATTGAGACGGAGATCAATATTTGCTCTTGCTATGGCTTGAGCCTGGGAATCCAGGTACATAGCCAGCTTTTTCTTAAAGGGCACATCTTCTTCGCAGCGGATGGCGCCACCCAATACACCGCTTTTTTCGCAGAGTATGACCTGATGGCCGCGTTCGGCGCAGCTCAAAGCCGCCTGCATGCCACCGATACCACCGCCTATGACAAGCACTTTTTTTCGGGTTTTAGCTTGCCTGGGTTCGTACTTGGACTCGTGTTCCCGGCCGCTTTCCGGATTGACCGCGCAATATTTAACGCCATATTTCATTTGCGTAGAGAAACAGTACAGGCAGCGCAGGCACCATTTTATATCATCCTCGCGCCCGGCCCGTATTTTATTGGGCAAATCGGGGTCGGCAATTAAGCTTCTGGCCAATTCAACGACATCCGCCTTCCCGGAGGCGATAATTTCTTCCAGCATTTCCGGTTCACCCAGGGCTCCGATTGCTGATACAGGGATATTGACATGTTTTTTTATTTCAGCGGCATATTTTACATTGCAGCCGTCACCTAAAAACATACTGGGAGTCATAACGGAAAATGCTTCTTGGACCTCGTGGCTTCCCACCGAGACATTTATCAGATCCACATACCTTTCTAACTGTTTAGCGAAGGCAATGCCTTCTTCAATGTCGTATCCGCCCTCGTAGCCTTCACTGGCGCTGATTCGAATCTCAATAGGAAAGTTTGGGCCTACCGCTTTGCGTACCGCCTCGCAGACTGAAACGGCAAATCGGGCGCGGTTTTCGATGGCGGGACCGCCCCATTTGTCTTTTCGTCTATTGAGCTGGGGAGATAGGAACTGCTGCAACAACCAACCGTGCCCGGCATGAATTAATATCATGCCAAAACCGTAGTTTTTGGCGGCAACAGCGGCCGCTGCGTATTTTTCAATGGTTCGTTCAATAATCTCTTCCGGCATCTCCCGGATAATTCTGCCGTCCAATTCCAATTCCACGGGACCGTAAGCTATCCCCCTGGAGGTGGCGCCGAATACGGATAGATCACGGTTGGCGTACATGCCGGCATGCTGCAGTTCGGCTGTGGGCACAGCGCCATACCTGCTTATGGCTTTGGCTACTTTTTCCAGAGGCATCAGGGATTGGGGATTATCAATGCATATATGATTGAGACTGCCCCGGCCGAATTCCGTGTCCACGACCAATTCCCCGGTGGCAACGGAAGCCGCTCCACCCATGGCTTTTCGGCCATAGTAATCCCCTGCTTCCAGCGGCCAGACACTGTCATAAGTCATATTGCGATATCCGGTGGGTGCGGCAAATATCCTGTTGCGGAACAAAGTGCCGCGGAGTTTTAAGGGTTCAAATAAATGCGGGTATTTAAATTTTTTCATCATCTTTCCTCCATTGTTTTTACATTATCTTTAAATAATATTTAAATAGTTGAATTACATATTTAAACGAGAATTACATTAACAAGTTCGGCAGGTAGGTGGCAATGCCGGGGAATATGGCCATAAGCAGAGCCATGGCCAGATAGGCGAAAAGAAACGGAATAGATCCCCTGAATACCTGCTGCAAGGCAACCCCGCTGGCGCCGGATACGATATAGCAGGAAACTCCGACTGGAGGGGTAATACCGCCCAAACCAACCATGATCACAATGAATATACCGAACCATACGGGATCAAATCCGGCAGCCTGGGCTACGGGAAGGAATACGGGGGTAGTAATTAGAATCAAGGCCACACCGTCAATGAAACATCCCAGGACGAGATAAATAATCGCCAGGGCCATAATTACCGCTATGGATGGAATCTGAAGATTTTCGACTAGAAAACGCAGGTAGTCCGGAATTCTGGAAAGAGTAAAAAACTTGCCGAAACAGTTGGCTCCGGCCAGCATAGCGTAGATCATACCCGACATGACCATGGTATTGATAAAACATTTCTTCAAAATATCGAAACTGAAACGCTTAAAAAGTATGGAGACAACCAGCATTCCGGCAAAACCTACCGCTCCGGCTTCTGTAGGGGTGAACCAGCCGGCGAACATACCACCCATGGCTAGCGCGAATACCAGAATAATTTCGATGAACCCGCCTTTGCGGATGGCCTGGAATCTCTCTTTAAGAGAAGCTTTAATTTCCGTTTGGGGGGCAATGCTGGGATTAAACAGGCACCAGATTTTAATGGTAGCAATAAACAGCAGCATGAGAACTATACCGGAGGTAATGCCGGCTAAAAGGAGCTTGCCGATAGATTCCTCTGCGGCGATGCCGTAAGTAATAAGGTGCAGGCTCGGCGGGATGAGGCTGGCCAGGCAGGCGCCGGAAGCGATGCAGCCTGTAGAGAGCATATCGTTATATTGGTATCTTTTCATTTGGGGGTAAGCGATACGGGACATCATAGCCCCGGTGGCGGCGGTAGAGCCGCAGATGGCGCCGAAAATGGCACAAACAATCTGGATGGAATTGGCCAGTCCGGCTTTACGGTGGCCGGTCAGCTTTTGGAAGCAGTCGAAAAGGTCTGCTCCGATTTTCGACTCAGTGGCCAGTTCACCCATTAGAATAAACATGGGAGCTACGCTTAAGGTATAGCTGGTAAAGCTCCCGAACACGCTGTCACCCAAAAGTGTTACTGCAGAAAGAGGTGTCCGAAGTAAAAACATGCTGCCGACCACACCGCAAACCATCATGGAAATCGTTACGGGGACGCCTTTAAATATAATGATTAGAAATACGACAATTATGATAATACCAATCAATAAATTGAAAGACATATTCTGCGCTCCTTTCAATTATTTGGGAACGGATTCTTCAGAGCTTTGTTTGCCCCTGATAACAGTACCCATGGCGACACAGAACTGGTAGAAAAAAATAAGCGCTCCGGCGGCGAAGCACACGGCCATGATAATATAAATAAATTCGAAAGGAAGCCGGAAAGTTTCAGTTACTTTGCCGCTGGCCATGGCTTCGGGTACGTTTTGGGCGTAAATAACGGCTAGAGTCCCGAAGGCGACGGTACCGAGCAATTTGCCAAAGGCTATAAAAGCAGCCCGCAGTCTCAGCGGATATTTGTCTATGAGCAGATTTACTGAGATATGGCGTTCTTCATAGCCGGAGCGGCACATAACAATTCCGGCGCAGAACATAACTCCGTATTGGATAATTTCAACAGTCCCTTTGATCGGCATTTGGAAAAATGAACGACCGATAATATTGGCGATTACGATAAATACAATAATAGCAAAAATAGAGGCGCTGATAATGGTGAAGGCGGTAGTGACTTTGTCAATTACTTTGTTTACCATAAGAACCTCCTGTTTGTTTCGTTTTCACGAAACGGCCCCAACGGGCCGTTTCGTGAATGTATCTATATAAGAAGTAGGGATAAATGTATTGATATCCTGCAAGAGTTTTTTGGATGAATCAGGTTACTCGATGGCATGGTCTTTCAGCCATTCCAAGGCAGCTGTTCCTTGCAAACCTTTGCTGTTAAGTTCTTCGGCTTTTTCTTCCAACAAAGGAGTGGCTGCATCAATGAAGCCTTGTACGTCTTCAAGTTCTACAAATTGAAAATTGGGATTGCTTTTTTTGATGTTGTTCATGGTATCTGCCTCAGCCGCTTTGACAAATTCGACACCGATTTGGGGCATTTCTTCGCAGATTTCATCGATTACCTGCTGCAGGTCGGCGGGCATAGAATCATAAAGCGGCCTGCTCATGGCAATTACTTGATCGCCGCCGCACATGGTTAGCGGTGTGAAATAATTGGCTACTTCCTGCAACTTAAAGGCATAAATCCCGCTGACAGTGGTGTGGGCCCCTTTGATTACGGACAGCCTTAGACTCTCATAGATATCGCCCATAGGGATAAATGTAGGGCTGGCCCCCATGGCGCTCCACCAGGGAATAAAATTGGGAGAGGACCGCATGCTCATACCCTTCAGATCGGATACTTTGGTTATGGGTTTGTCGACGGAGAGGATTCCAAAAGTACCGCTGCTGAATCTGGCTATAACGACAAAGTCTTCCAGCCCTTTTTCGGGGAAGGCTTTGGCATATTCCAGAGTAATATTGGTAAAGGATTCCACATCGCCAAGGTTGATGCCGGGTGTGCCTAAGAGTTCCGTGTAAGGAAATTGCCCCGCATTCATGGTTAAAATGTCAACTCCCATGTCCAATGTTCCGTTTTTAATGCTTTGCAGAACTTCCCCCTGTTTGGCCATAGAGCTGTTGTAATAGATTTCCAAGGTGATCCTGCCGCCGGATTTTTCCTCCAGTTTTTGCTTAAGCGGTTGAATGACCATCGTGTCATAGAGACTGCCGGCAGGATCGTTGGCAGAGAATTTAAGGACATAAGACTTTTCGGCTTCTCCTCCCGGAGTGGATGCTTGTTCCCCGCCGCCGCCGCAGGCACTGAGAGACAGTACCAGCATTAAAGCCAGGAACAGACATAAAAATTTTTTCCCTTTTTTCATAAACAACTTCCCTCCACTGTTTAAATTTCAATTATTGATTTTCCCTTGAAATTTTTACCAGTATTAAGTAATATGTACGTTCCTTAATGCGTATGCCTAATATATCAGAAATTTCATAATAATCGTACAATAAAAGCAGCGGACATAAAAATCTAAGTTTAGTTATTAATTTACAAAATAGAAATTTATTTCCTTTTAGTTAATAATTATAGAAACAGAAAAAACACCGGAACAGTAATTGTTCCGGTGCCTTTGAGGATCATATTTTACAGATCATATTCTACGGCTTGTATTCTACCGATGTCCCGTGCTGTGAAATAAGCCGTTGTTGTGGCCTGCAGTATATTATTCGGGAACAGGCAGTCCCCAAGCTGATGAAATTCAGGCGCACAGTAACGAATCTTTTCGCATTCTTCCCACTTTGGTATATATCCAACCGCGTAAATAACAGTATCGGCCTGGTAAAAAACTTGGCTGTTTTCTTTTTCGCCGCTTACGCCCTTTTCATCAATCATAACGGCTTTAGTGCCGAGAGCGAGCCGGATCTTGAATCGTTCTATTTGGAGAGCCAGAGCGTTGGCATGAACCATGTTGCCGCCGTCATTGAGGGTTTCAAGCATTTCCATAATGGTTACTTCTCGCTGCTGAGAGGCAAGGTAGATAGCCAGTTCAGTTCCTACCAGACCGCCGCCGAGGATTACCACTTTTTTACCCGCCAGACTTGGATTATTATATATTTCTTCCGCTCTGAATACGTTTTTTCTCTCTATTCCGGGGATTGAGGGTTTTATAGGACGCGCACCCAGGGCCGCAATTATTACATCGGGAGCAATTTCCTGGGCTAGAGTTTCCGTAACCTCAGTATTAAGTTTAACCTCGACGCCGACCTGGTGTACCCGCCGGGCCTGCCGCTCGAGATATTGGCCGAGACGGGATTTGAACGGCACCTGTTTTTCGCAATTCAATACTCCACCCAACTCGCCGCTTTTTTCGCAAAGAATAACGGAATGTCCCCTTTGGGCTGCGGTAATGGCCGCTTGCATGCCTGCCACTCCCCCGCCGGCCACCAGAATTTTTTTCTTCTTAACAGGAGGTAGAGGATGTTGGAAGTCCAATTCATGTCCGATTTCCGGATTAATGGCGCAGGCTCGTTTGCGAGTCCTTGTACTGTGGGCAAGGCAGGCAAAACAGCGTAAACAACTGTTTATGTCCTCTTCCAGACCCATTCGAGCTTTGTTTGGGAAATCAGGATCTGCGAGCAAACCCCTTCCCATTTGAACTATATCGGCCTGACCTGAAGCGATAATCTCTTCCATTAGGGCCGGATCAATTAAAGCTCCGACGGTTGCTACCGGAGTTTTGACATGTTTTTTAATTTCCGCCGCATAGCGTACATTGCAGCCTTCTTCATGGAACATGCTGGGGAAAGTAATCATGGAGGCGGTAGGAGACTCATGGTGGCCGGCTGAAACATGGATGAGATCGACTTTCCCGTCCAACATCTTGGCGATGCGGATACCTTCTTCCAGGTCGTAACCATCCGGCGTGCCCTCCGCACCGCTAATTCTGATTTCAATAGGAAAACCCGGGCCAACGGCTTTGCGGACCGCTTCCACAACCGCCAGGGGTAGACGCAGGCGGTTTTCAAGACTGCCTCCCCACTTGTCTTTTCTGGTATTGAGGCGGGGAGACAAAAACTGGGCAAGCCCCCAGCCGTGGCCGGCATGGATCATAATCATGCCAAATCCGCATTGCTTGGCAAACCTGGCTGCTTTGCCGAAAGAATTGATTAAGGCCAGGATTTGTTCCTCCGACATTTCCTGGATATGGCGAAAGCCGTCTTCCGAAACGGGAACTTCATGTCCGTCATTGTTGATGATATGAACATCCGGCATTTTCATGGCCACGGGCCCCAGAAGGGGCCGGCCTTGTTCGTAGACTAAATGAGAAAACATTCCCCCATGCTGCAGTTCCACCGAGGCCACGGCACCATATTTGGTAATGGCCTTGGCCATTGCTGACATTTGCGGCAGGGCAAGCGGATTGTCCATCCTTATTTGGTAGGCAGTGATTTGCCCTGTTTTGGAGTCGACTATACAGTCGCCGATGGTTACCGCTGCCGCTCCTCCCCTGGCTTTTCGTTCGTAAAAAGCAATCCCGGCGGGTGTCGGGATTCCGTTGTTAACATCTAGGCAACCGGTGGGTGAGGCAAATATCCTATTGCGGAACAGCGTATTACCAAGCCGGATGGGCTGAAACAAATGAGGATATTTTATTCTATACATCTTAGTTCCTCCAGTCATAGAATAATTACTTTCATCCTACCGCAAAACCGGTTTACTTCAGTTTCGGGATTTAGACATTAATTTACATTATAGAAATTTAAAGCTAAGAATTTGCTTCTGCCTGTTTTAGGTAATTAGCAATACTCTTTTTTAAATTGTGTAGCATTTTTTTGTTATTGCTTTTGGAACAGACAAAATAAACGTTAGTATAAGAATCCCAGTCTGTGACTTTTATGAACTTGATGCCCTCAAATTGAGCCGGGATATTTGTTGTTGTAACGGCTATCGGCATTTTTGTAGCGAGTTTGAGTATTGCTGTGTCATGCGAACCAAAGTAAGCAGTTTTTAAATGAAAACCGCTTTTTTCTGCCAGTGCTTTAAAGGGCTCAATGGCTTTTGAATCGGTATCATCCGTAGACATGGGAAAGGCAAAAGCAAAGCTGAAATCTTTAAAAGCAGCAAATGGTGCTTCGCTTTTTATGTGAGGCAGGTATTTTTCCGAAATACCCAAGTACATCTCTTCTTCAGAGGTTAAAAAAGTAATGTCTATATCAGAATAATTATCCAGGTTATAAATTAAGTCATCAATTTTGATGTTTTTGGGAACAGAAATAAAAAAAGCATCCAGTTTCCCGGCTTGAAAAATTTTGAGCAAGTCTTTGGAACTCATTTTTACCTGTTCCATATCGGCTTTGGAGTTTTCCAGCAAAAAAGAAGCTAGAATTTCCCTTTCTACCAGGTTGCCAAGCCTGGCTTGCGAACCCACGCGCAGGACATTATCAAAAGTGCCTTTAAGCTGTTTGGCCAGTTCGATCATATGTCGATAGTGAATATTGATTCGCTGCATATCCTGAATTAAGAGCTGCCCTTCCGGTGTAAGAGCCACTTTGCTGGACTTGTTTCCCCGGACAAACAGCTTGATTCCTAATTCTTTTTCTACATTGGAAACATATTTGGAAATTACCGAAGGGGAATAGGAAAGGCTATAAGCGGCATCAGCAAAACTTTGATAGTTCACGATTTCGCTGATAACTTCAATCTCCCGGATATTCATAGCGCTACCCCCGTTTAGGCCATACTTTACTATAATTTTTACAGAAAAAGGTACTATTTACAAGACAATAAACTTATTTGTGATGTTAAGATATCGAAAAAGTGACAAAAACCAGAGAATTCAAATCAATGGGAGAATACCGCTTTAAAGTCTAAAAAATGCTATAATTATTTAAGATTTGGAATTTCAGGATTATTACCGAATTTTAAGACTTATGCAGAGTTCTAATCGGAAATAGGGATTTGATGCAAAAAATTCAGAACATGGTATAGGAGAATGATTATGGGAATACAAGAAGTAAGAAACTATTTTCGGGAAAAGGGTTTAAAGCATGAAATATTAGAATTTAATGCCAGTACGGCAACCGTAGAATTGGCGGCCCGGGCTGTTGGAGTCGAGCCGGGTATGATTGCCAAGACTATGTCTTTCAAACTAAGAAACAATGAGGTTATTCTTGTTTTAACAGCCGGTGACAAGCGAGTTGATAATAAGAAGTTTAAAGCTACCTTTCATTCTAAAGGCAAAATGCTTAACCACGACGAAGTAGTGGAGATAACTGGTCATCCGGTAGGGGGAGTCTGTCCTTTCGGACTAAAGAACGATCTACCGGTATTTTTGGATATATCGTTGCAAGAATATGAATATGTTTATCCTGCCGCCGGGTCACCCAACTCGGCAGTAAAATTGACACCCGCCGAACTGCAAAATATTACTTCGGGGCAGTGGGTGGATGTTTGTAATTAATTGAGTGGATGTTTGTAATTAAAGGATAAATTAAGGTGGCCTATTCGAAAAACATTCATAATAAATTAGGAAAATATAATAATACATTTAGGTGCACGAACTATATATAATAGCAGGAAAAATATAACAGGAGAAGAACTAGTATTACCTAGTAACCTGGAGACAGGATGCAAGAAGTCGGAAACCATGGGATTGGTATCCGGTAAGTAAGGAGTTGGTTTTGTGAGTCTCGTGTATGTTGGGTTTGTGCCTCACCCGGCTATTCTGATACCTGATGTGGCACGGGGGGAAGAAAAGGCCTGTCAAAAAACTGTTGACGCTTTTACCAAATTGGCCCAGGAAATAGTGAAAATGAATGTTAAAACAGTCCTTATTGTCTCACCGCATGCTCCGCTCACGAGACGGGGAATGACTTTGTTGTCCGGGGACCGGTTGACCGGAAGTTTATGGCGTTTTGGGGCGGGCCATATTAGATTTGATTATGAAACCGACAAGAATATAATGGAAGCTATTAAAGAGAAAATAGCCGATATTAAAGAGACGGAAGTTGAATTGGATCATGGTGTTATGGTACCGCTTTATTTTTTGCGCCAGGCCGGATGGGAGGGAAAACTCGTAGTTCTTGGCATGCCGCTAGAGAATGCGGAGGAATACGGGAAAAAGGTTGGCCTAATATTAAACGACAGCAGCGAGCGTTGCGCCCTGGTAGCCAGTGGGGATTTGTCCCACAGGCTAAAAGAAGACGGCCCTTATGGCTTACATCCTTCGGGGCCCAAATTTGACAGTTTAATTGTTAAAGGTCTAAAGAAAGATACAACTTTAATTCGCACCATTCCCTCCGATTTGTTGGAAGAGGCCGGTCAATGCGGATATTATTCCCTGCTGTTTGCTTTGGGGGCCAGGGAAGGTTCTATCAAGGTCTTCTCTTATGAAGGTCCTTTTGGGGTTGGTTATCTGGTGGCGGAAATTTATCGTTCTTCACCGATTGCCGGCTTCGCTCGGGAATGCCTGACCTACCATTTAACGGCCCAAGCTTTCGATAAACTCGTAATACCGGGCGATCCTTTATTGAAAGAAAGAAAAAGTTGTTTTGTTACCTTGAAAAAGGACGGACAATTAAGGGGTTGTATCGGTACGGTTCAACCTGTAAGAGAGAACTTGGCTTCAGAGATAAAACATAATGCCATTGCAGCCGGAACTCAGGATCCGCGCTTTTGGCCGGTGGAGGCCAAGGAATTGCCGCTTATTACATTTTCGGTTGATGTCCTCGGAGATCTGGAAAAAATAAACAGTTATGAAGAACTGGATCCTCAAAAATACGGGGTGGTTGTGCGCCGTGGCGGAAGGGTAGGATTGCTGCTACCTCATCTGGAAGGCGTAAATACTGTAGAGGAACAAGTTCGTATTGCCAAGCAAAAAGCCGGGATCGCGCCCCATGAAGAAGTTGAAATGTGGCGCTTTGAAGTGGAAAGATTTTTTGAGTAAAAAGGAGAGAAAGTTTTTCTGAGAAGGTTTCCCTGAAAGCGAACCCGGTTAGAGGGAGGATTCCTGATGACGGAAGCAATAGAATGCACCCTTTGTCCCCATCACTGTAGAATCAAAGAAGGAGGGACAGGAATTTGCCAAGCCAGAACTGTTAAAAACGGCAAAATTGTCTCCCGGACCTTCGGTGAACTGGCAGCACTGCACTTGGATCCGATTGAAAAGAAGCCCTTATATCATTTCTATCCCGGCAGTTGGATTCTTTCCGCCGGTGGATTTGGCTGCAATTTAAAATGTTTTTTTTGCCAGAACTACGAAATTTCCCAGCAATATCAACAAGGACAAAGAGTGACACCTGAGCAACTGGCTGAACTGGCGCAACAGAATCAATCCCTGGGCCTTTGTTTTACTTATTCCGAACCTTTGATCTGGTTTGAAATGATTGCCGAAACCGCTCCGCTGGTGAAAAAAAACGGGGGAAAAGTAGTTCTGGTCAGCAATGGAATTATTGAGGAAAAATATTTGGAAGCCCTTCTTCCTTTTGTTGATGCTGCCAACATAGATATCAAAGCTTTTAGCGAGGAGTTTTATCGCCGTCACACCGGAGGAAAGCTAGAGTGGGTTTTGCGTACGGTGGAAAGAATGGCCGGTAGAATCCACCTTGAGGTCACCACCCTGGTGATTCCGACTTTGAATGACAGTCCGGAAGAGATCAAAGCCCTGGCCAAATGGCTCTCCAACTTGAATTCACCGCTTGCTTGGCATCTAAGCAGGTATTTTCCCCGTTATAAAAGCAGCCTCCCGGCAACGGATGAGAGTAAATTAAAAGGCCTCTGGGAACTGGCCAAGGAATATTTGCCTTATGTTTATCTTGGCAATATGAGGGGTGGAGATACAACTTATTGTCCTCAATGCGGAGCGGAAGTTATTAGCAGGGGTTATGTTATCAGGGTAAAAACCAAGGACGGCAAATGCACGTCTTGTGGGCATGAAATCTGGGGAGTAGGCTTGCGATAGCCTCGGCTTTGCAGCTACTTCTTTTTTTTATCCAGCCAGAAACTTTGAAGTTCTTGAGAAAGATTCATATTATCTTTGATGATTTTTATAGGACGCCAGTGTTTTGGCAAGAGCTTAAGATAATTATTATGGCCGAAACGTTCGTCTATAAGCAAAATTGCTCCCCTGTCGGTTTCGCTGCGGATTACCCGACCTCCGGCCTGGAGGACCTTATTCATTCCGGGATACATGTAGGCATATTCAAAGCCTAAACCGTTTTTGCGGTTAAAGTAGTCCCGGATAATATTTTGCTGAATATTTAATTGGGGAAGGCCGACGCTGACAATAACAGTACCGATCAGCCTTGAGCCCGGCAAGTCTATACCTTCGGAAAAAATGCCGCCCAAAACGCAAAAGGCTACATAGGTATCTTGGGGGTTCTCTTCAAAACAAGCCAAGAATTCTTCCCTTTCCCCTTCGCTCATGCTGCTTTCTTGTTTTACGGCTGTGATTAAAGGATAGAAAAGGGTAAATTGGCGATAGACATCGTTCATGTATTGATATGAGGGAAAGTAGACAATATAGTTTCCCTTTTGACTTGTGACAAAGGAAGCGATCAGGTGGATGAGCTTGTCTGTACTTGCTTCCCGGTCATGATATTTGGTGGAAACATTAACGGCAGTCAGCACACAAAGGTTGTCTTTGTCAAAGGGAGAGTCAAGGGAGAGAATTTTATCCTTGTCATCACCGCCCAAGATATCTCGGAAATAAGTAAGAGGGGAGAGGGTGGCCGAGAATAAAATTGCCGAACGACCCCGACGAAAGGCATCGGCCAATAGAAATGAAGGATCAAGGCAAAATAGCTTGAGTATAACTTCATGGCCTTGAGATTCAACAAATGTTATGTATCTTTGGTCATAAAAATCGGCAATGGTTAGGAAGTTCAAGGCGTTCAAGTATAGTTGCAGGAAATTGTCGTCTTCACCCAGATCTTTATTCTCTTTTAGCATTAATTTGCAGATGGCAATATATTTTTGGACCAGAGCGATGAAATCCGCCGGTTTTTCAATCCTTATCCTATACCCCTGCCGGTCGCACTGTTTACGTTCCTCGATAAATGAACGGTTTATCTTGGTTAAAATTCTGTCCAGAGCTTTATTTTTGCCCTTGTATTGTTTTTTGAGCTCATAAAACTGTGTTTTACTTATTGCAGCGGAGAACATTTCCCGGGACCGGTCCACCAGATTGTGTGCTTCGTCAATCAGAAAGACATAGCCGTTTTCGTTTTCGATAAAAAATTGCCGGAGTTGGGCTTGGGGATCAAAAACATAGTTATAGTCGCCAATGATACAATCCGCCCACCAAGAGAGATCCAAGGAAAATTCAAAAGGGCAAACCATATACTTTTGGGCATAGGCTTCAATCATATTCCGTGAAAAATCGTCTTCTTCTTGCAGGGCATGGAGAATGGCGCGATTAATCCGATCAAAATGGCCTTTGGCATATGGACAGTAATCCGGACGACAGGAGGTTTTCTCACAAAAACAGATTTTTTCTTTGGCTGTAAGAGTCAGCGATTTTATTTTTAAACCATTGGCGCGCATTTTGGCCAAAGCTTCCTCGGCTACCTGGCGGCTTATGGTTTTGGCGGTCAGATAGAATATTTTGGTGCTTTTGCCTTCACCCATGGCTTTAATTGCAGGAAACAGGGTGGAAATGGTTTTTCCGGTCCCCGTGGGCGCCTGAGCAAAAAGCTTTTTTCTTTCCTCAATGGTCCGGTAGACCTGGACAGCCAGTTCTCTCTGCCCTTTCCTGTATTGGGGGTAAGGAAACTGCAAACTTTTAATGCTCTGATTCCTGGTTTGCTCCCATTGGGTGGAAAATGCTGCCCAGACCGAGTATTGGGCCAAAAGCTCCACTAAATGTTCTTCCAGTTCAGCAAAAGAAAAGGTTTGCAAAAAACGTTTTGTCTCCAGAGTTTCCAAATTAAAATAGGTGAGTTGAATTGATATTTGGGGCAAATTGTTTTGCCTGGCGTAAATAAAGGCATAACATTTGGCCTGGGCCCAATGGGCCGAATTATGGTCCGCGTCAATAGTTTCCAGGGGAAGAAGAGTTGTTTTTATTTCTTCAATAGTTTCTTTCCCTTCTAGGCTGAAGATGCCGTCCGCACGGCCTTCCAGTCTATAAATAGTTTCCTGATAAATATAGTCGGTAGTTAGTGTTACCTCAGAGCGATATCCTGCAAGCAATTCCTGGTTCCTTTTTTGCAGGGTGCGGTGTGCTCTGGCTCCTTCCTGCAGCCTGTCCCTGGAAACATATCTGCTGTCTATGTCGCCGGAACGCATGACCAATTCAACCAATTGTCTGATAGAAAGCTTGATCATGAGTTTCCCTGCTTTCTACTTATCAGTGTCGGGAATGTATTGGAAAATTGCAAATTTGATTTTGATCCCCTGTTTGCTGTATTTCATTTCATACTCCGTCATAATATTATCGACGGAATCGTCCTGGTGTAAATTATCTGTTTGGTATATTTCCTGAAATCCGTTATCTTTAAAATAAACAAGACTGTCGGCAAACAAATGGTCATCGTCTGTTTTGAACCATATTTCCGCACCCGGTTTTAAAAAGCTCTTGTATTTCTGCAGGAAACTGGGGTAAGTAAGTCTTCTTTTATGGTGCTTTTTTTTAGGCCAGGGATTGCTAAAATTAAGATAAATTTTATCTATTTCTTCGGGCCCCAAGACATCCGCAATATTTTCAATATCAAGCATCAGAATTCTAACGTTGGTCAGTTGAAGTTCATTGATCTTTCTTAGAGTGCTGACCAGCACTTCCGGGTATTTGTCAACTGCAATAAAATTGATATGTTTGTCTTTTTGCGCCAGTTGGGATATAAAAGTTCCCTTGCCGCATCCCAGTTCCAAATGTATGGGCTGTTCGTTGCCGAAAATTTTTTTCCAATTACCTTTATATTCGCTGGGATCACTGGGATTAATTATAGCTTTTGGATCTTTGGCCAATTCAGGTAATGCGGTTCGTTTTCTTCTAAGCCGCGGCAATTCGATTGCTCCTTTCTTCCTTCCACTTTTTGGCGAACCCCTCTATCTTTTTCCTGGATGGTCATAGTGGTCCTTCATCTTGGTTTAGTATAAAACCTTTAACTTTCAAAAATCAACTTAAGTATTATTTGTTAACTATTAAGCAAAAGTTAATATAGCAAAAAATAACCCCGCCCTTAAACTCGTAGAGGGCGAAGCCTTATTTGATAAAAGGCTGTTTACTAATTGCTTAAACAGCCTTGGTTGTTATTCCCGGCAATCTGGCTTTTTATAGAGAGTGGGGATATAATTATTACCATATAAATCAAGACTTAATCAATTGGAGGATCGTTCCTTTGTCCAAACCCAAACGCTATTACTCCTTTAACGAGCATTTGCGGGAAATTTTCGGCGAAAAAGTAATTAAAGTTGCGCTTGATGCCGGGCTAAGCTGCCCTAACAGAGACGGTTCCCTAAGTTACGGTGGATGTATTTTTTGCAGTGAAAAAGGCTCCGGAGACTTTGCGGGGAACAGGAGCCTTTCCATTAAAGATCAATTTGCCGAAGTGCGGCAGAGAACCGTCTTAAAGTGGCCGAAGGCAAAATATATAGGGTATTTTCAGTCTTTCAGCGGCACATATGGTCCGCCGCAATATTTGAAAGGCCTATACGAAGAGGCTTTAAAGCAAAAAGATGTTGTGGGCATTTCCATTTCAACCAGGCCCGATTGCTTAGGTCCTGAAATCTTGGATATTTTAGATGAACTGAACAAAAAGACTTATCTTTGGGTAGAGCTTGGCGCCCAATCGGTACATGAACATTCCTTGATTTGGATGAACAGGGGGCATGATTTCCCTTGTTTTGTCCGGGCCGTAGAGGACTTAAGGCAAAGAAACATCAGGGTGTGTGCTCATATTATTCTCGGTCTGCCCTGTGAAAGCCGGCAAGAAATGATGGAAACAGCCTTGACTATGGCCAAGTTGCCTATTCAGGGTATAAAAATACATTCCTTATATATTTTAGCCGGCACACCTTTGGCTGAAATGTACCGGCAGCAAGATTTACGACTTCTCAGTATGAAAGAATATATAGATTTGGTAGTGGATATTCTGGAAATTTTGCCAGCCAATCTGATTATCCACCGCCTTATGGGTGACGGTCCTTCTCATCTTGTTCTGGCTCCTCAATGGATACGTCAAAAATGGGAGGTATTAAACGGTATTGATAGTGAATTGGAGAGGAGAGACAGTTATCAAGGCAAATTTTGCCCAGGGAACCTCGACTACATTACATTTTCATAAGAGATTATTTTTCTTTCCCAGGTTCTAAGTATGGCCTTTTCTTCATCCAGGGAAAGAAGATACTGGGGCAATATCGGGGTTTTGCCTCCTCCTTTGGGAGCATTAATGATATAGGTGGGGACTGCCAAGCCCGAAGTATAACCCCGGAGGTTCTCCATAATGTTTAGCCCGTCTTGAATAGGCGGGATGAAATGGCGTGTTCCTTTCACATTCTTGGCATGAAAGATATAATAAGGACGGACCCGGATTTTCAACAACTCATGATTCAATTTTTTCATGACATCAGGGTCGTTGTTTATACCTTTCAGCAATACAGCTTGGTTTCCCAATACTATTCCGGCCGAAATAAGTCTATCGGCAGCTTTTTTGGCTTCATGGGTAACTTCTTTAGGATGGTTGAATTGAGTATTGATATAGATGGGTGGATATTTAGCCAAAATTTTAAGCAAATTATCAGTAATTCTCATCGGCAGGGTTACAGGAACTCTGGTGCCCAAGCGTTTGATTTCCACATGGGGGATTTTATGGATTTCACCTAAAATCCAATCCAGCATATTGTCGCTTAAAAGGAGAGCGTCTCCGCCGGTAATAAGAACATCTCTGATTTCGGAATTGGCCCTAATGTAATCCAAGGCCGCCATTAGACACTCTTTTTTTTGGTGGCGGTCGATTTCACCGATATTTCTTCTCCTTTGACAGTGCCGGCAATACATGGCACATCTGTTGGTCACGTTTATAATAAGCCGGTCAGGATAGCGCCTGGTGATTCCGGGTGCAGGGGAGGTTAGGGCTTCGCCCATGGGATCTTCTTCACCATATTCGTCATATAACTCTTCTATTTTAGGGATGCCTTGAAGAGTTATCGGATCCTCGGGGTTTTCGAAATCCATTAAACAAAGATAATATGGTGATACGGCCCAACGATATATTTTCCCTACTTCCTCAATTTCCCGTAGGCGTTGATTTGTCAACGGGAAAATTGAGCTCAGGGTATGAACACTGGTAATCCTGTTCTTAATTTGCCAGCGCCAGTTTTCCCAATCCTTTTCAGTGGCTTGAAAATAATGGAGGATTTTTTCTTTCTGCAACGAATAGAATTCAGTTAAATCCAAACCGGAAGGAATTTCTTTGGACTTTTGTAAATAGGGTTCTATTTTCTTTCTTAATTCCTCGGCTCTGTATTGAGAATGGTGCTCGAAATTAAACTTTCCTTTTAACAATTCTATCGCCATATATCAAACCTCCTTTTTCTCATTTAATTAGCAAAGCAAATATAGAAAATAATTAGCAAAGCAAATGTAGAAAACAGCAATAAAGTGCTGGCAACCAATAATAACATGCCGAGTTGTCTCTTGTCAATGGGTTGTATACTGCAAATATTGTCAAAAAAATAAATAATGATTATACTTTGCTTGGTTGAATTCAATTTAAAAAATCTAAAGTGATAATAAAAAATAAATAATAAGAAAGCAAGGGATTTGATTTGGAACAGGCAAGATATCAGGAGATTGCCAATGAGATTGCTTACGCTATTGTAATGGGAGAATATCGTGAAGGAGAGAAAATCCACGGCAGGTCTACTTTGGCCGGGCGTTTTAATGTTTCCCCGGAAACAATCCGCCGGGCAATTGCTATTCTGCAAAGCGAAGGAGTAGTGGGAGTCAGGCAGGGTATAGGAATTATTGTGAACTCAAAAAGCCAGGCGGAGAAATTTTTAAGATCCTATAATCAAAAGAGCGAGATCCAGACCTTAATGGAAGAACTTAAATCCCTGATGAAAAAAAGACGGGAAATAGACCGGGAAATTGATATCATTTTCGAGAGATTATCAAATTATGCCGATCGCTATATTACCCGTTGGACCGACGTGGATGAGATTGAGGTTAAACCCGGTTCTCCCGCTGTGGGACGTACCCTGCGAGATCTTAAAGTAAGGGAAACAACGGGAGCAACTGTGGTTGCCGTGATTAGAAATGGCAATGAATACTTTTCTCCCCAAGCCGATTATGTTTTGCGCGCTGGAGATATCCTTTTGGTTGTCAGTTCAAAAGAGAGCAAAAACAAGATTGAGTCTATTCTAAAATAAAATCATTTTTTTGATTTAAGGAGAACAGCTATGTTTCCGGGAATCGATATTATCGAAATAGCGAGATTTACCCGGGCTTGCACCAGGCATCCCCAACTGCTTTCCAGGCTGTTTACGTCTGGGGAACTTAAAGCTATGAGCGATAAAAAATATAATTCCTGGGCTGCCAGGTTTGCCGGTAAAGAGGCAGTGCTTAAGGCTTTAGGAACGGGTTTAAATGGGTTGACCTGGCATGATATTGAGATCTTTACCAATGAGCGCGGTGAACCTGTTGTTTATTTAAGTGAGAGGGCCCAAAAAATTGCCTTAAGCCGTGGAGGCAAAACTGTAAAATTAAGCCTTGCCCATAGCAAGGAAAATGCCATAGCCATTGCTATCCTGGAATAAACATTTATGGAAGGTGAACTTGGAGTAAGGTATAATTAATGCTAATGTAATGCTAATGCACATGCTAATGCACAAAATATGCTGTTTGAGGGGGATTGCCAAATGCGGGTGGTCAGTGCCGGGCAAATGCGCAGTATTGATGCCAATGCTATAAATAACTTTGGTATACCTGGAATTGTACTCATGGAGAATGCTGCCTTAGCCGTAGTTAGAGAAATAAAAAATTTTTTTATGGAACAAGGCAGGAAGTCTTTGCGTGGTCTTAAAGCTATAATTCTGGTGGGCAAGGGAAATAATGGCGGAGACGGTCTGGCCGTGGCCAGGCATTTAAATGTTTTGGGAATGGAATCAACAGTGTTTTTATTTGCCAGTCCCAATGAATTAAGTGGAGATGCCAAACTTAATTTTGATCTTTTTCAAAAAATGGACGGGAAAATAGTCTTGGTAGATAATGAAAAACAGATAAGACTGTTTAAATTGGCTCTCATCCAATCCCACCTGGCAGTTGATGCTATTTTTGGCATAGGATTCAAAGGGAAAGTTTCGGAACCGGTAGCAGAGTACATAGAGGATTTAAATAAAGCCGAGCTACCGGTATTCAGTGTGGATATTGCCAGTGGTTTGGAAGCCGATACGGGCAAGGTTAATAATATTGCAGTAAAGGCCACCGTCACCGTAACCTTTGGCTTGCCCAAATTGGGGCATTACTTGGGAATGGGCCCTATACATACGGGCAAGCTGGTGACGGATCAGATTTCTATTCCGGAAAGCATTATTAACCAAGAAAAGACCTTTGCTTATTTGTTAACTGATGAAATAATTAAACCTTTAATTCCCGTTCGCCATCCTCAAGGACATAAAGGTACTCATGGTCGCGCCGTGCTTATCGGGGGCTCGGTAGGGATGAGCGGGGCAATAGTTCTGGCCGGAAGGGCTGCCTTAAAATGCGGGGTTGGTTTATTGCAGATAGTTGTCCCTGAAGCGATCGCCGAGACTGTAGATTTAGGAGTTATCGAAGCTACGGTATGGCCGGCTAAGGACTATGAGGTTTTAACTGATAATTCATGGCCGGTAATAGCCGAAAGGTTGGAAAGAGCCAATAGCTGTGCTATAGGCCCGGGGCTTAAACAGACGGAATCCTTCTTGTCGGTTCTAAAAAGAATATTGCAAGAAACCGACGTTCCGGTTATTTTGGATGCCGATGCTTTAAACCTTATCTCTAGGGAACCCGAAATTCTAAGCTTAAGAAAAGGAAAAGGCAATGTAATTATTACCCCTCACCCGGGGGAAATGGCCAGGCTTTGCGCTTGTTCCGTGGACGAAATCCAGGAAGACAGGCTGAAGATAGCGGTGACCAAAGCCGTGGAATGGGGAGTTATTGTGGTTTTGAAAGGGGCAGGTACTATAGTAGCCTCCCCCGACGGTAGGGTATTTTTAAACAATACGGGTAATGCCGGTTTAGGAACAGGCGGCACAGGGGATGTACTTACCGGTTGTATTGCTTCTTGGGTTGCCCAGGGAGTTCCTCCCTTGGGAGCAGCTTGCATGGGCGTTTATCTACACGGCAAAGCGGCCGATGTACTGAAACAACAATTTGGTTTATCAGGGTTTACAGCTTCGGAATTAGTGGATTACCTGCCCAAGGTAAGAAGGGAAATAGAACAAAAATGACACAGAATTACCGGCCGGTCTGGGCCGAAGTTGACTTAAGTGCGCTAAAGCATAACCTGAAGATAATTAAAAATTATACTGCCAGTGAAATAATGCCGATTGTCAAAGCCAATGCTTATGGCCATGGGGCGGTTGAGGTTGTCAGAGCTTTAAAAAATGAAGGAATAAAAAGGTTCGGAGTGGCTTTTTTGGAAGAAGCCCTGGAGCTAAGGAGACATTTTCCCGATTTAAATCTGATGATAATCGGGCCGACTTTACCCCAGTATTCGGATATTTTGGTCAAGGAGGATTTAATTCCGGAAATATGCCAGTATAAACAGGCTGAAGCGCTTTCGGCGGCTGCCGTTAAATTAAAAAAGACTATCAGAATCCATATCAAGATTGATACCGGCATGGGAAGAATAGGCTTACGTGAAGAGGCTTTAGAAGAAATTAAAAAGATGTTCGGACTGCCGGGTTTATTTTTGGAAGGAATTTATACCCATTTAGCAACGGCGGATAGCCCTGATTTAGCTTATGCATATCAACAGCTGGCCAAGTTCGATAACCTTTATCGGCAACTAAAAAAGGAGGGTATTATTATACCGCTCCGTCATGTTGCCAATTCTTCCGCTATTCTTAGACTTCCGGAAAGCCATTATGAGCTTTGTAGACCGGGGATAATCTTGTATGGCCAATTGCCGGCCTCAGGCTTGGGAGAAAAAGCGGGATTCAAGCCTGTCATGTCTTTAAAGGCCAAAATCGTTCATCTTAAAACCATAGAAACAGGGGAAAGCGTCAGCTATGGCCGTAGTTTTGTAGCCACTCGCCCAACTCGGGTGGCAACCTTGCCCTTAGGTTATGCCGACGGGCTCAGAAGAGATCTGTCCAATCGTTGGCAGGTTATAGTTAACGGGAAAAAAGCGCCGATCATCGGTAAAGTTTGTATGGATCAGACCATGATCGATGTTACAGAGATTGAAGATGTCAAGCTGGGCGATGAGGTCGTTCTTATAGGCGACGGCCAATATCCGGAAATCAGCGCCGGTCAAATGGCCAAGATGTTGGATACTATCAGTTATGAGATATTATGTGGCATTGGCCAAAGGGTGCCCAGGATATATACTAATCCGTAAAGGATGAGCTGGCGAATAATTTGCAATTGTCTCCTTTGAAATAGGTTATTCCTAAACCTATCGGGTTGTCTTGGGCATTAAAAAGCCTTTGTTCGACCACCAGCAAGGGCATGGCATTATAGAGCGACAGGTACTTGGAAATTTGCTGATCCGGCATTTGGGCCGAAATTGTAAGTTCTTTTTTTATGGCAAAAAGTGAAGTGAATTTTGATATCATTTCCGGGAAAGTGCCGTATTTTATTTCTTTTTCTACCACGGGCATCCCTTTGTAATAGACCAGGTATTTCTCGTCATAGGCGACCGCTTCACTGCCGCTGTAAAACAATCTTTTAACTAAAATAACTTTCTTATTACTTGACAAATTAAGGCTCATCTGCAATTTGTTGGTAGGTAAGATTATCTTTACTTCGATAAGTTTGGTATTGTCAATGGTAGTAACACCTGTGGACATTTCATTAAAATAGAGAGTGTACTTTTCAAAATCGGGTTCGTTGACGAAACTGCCTTTGCCCGGGATGGAAGTTATATATCCTTCATTGACTAAAATAGCGAGTCCTTTACGGACTGTCATCCTGCTGACGCCAAAGGTTTCGCAAAGAGAATTTTCAGAGGGAATAGCGTCTCCCGGTTTTAATTCCCCGCTGAAAATTCTTTTTTTTATATCCTCAATAATTTGTTGGTATACCGGTAATTCCATTATTTTATCTCCCATGTATTTTCTTGGTTAAATTTTAAATAATTTGGTCTTGAATAATTATAAATTTATTATAAACAAAAATTCAAAATAAGTAAGCTGGTTATTTTCAATATTTAAAATTCATTGACATCTTTTGTGGTAAAAGGTAATATATTAATTACTATCCTGTATATACAATAATATACTTACTTGTTTATGAAAAGTAACTGTTTTATAAAGACCAAGGCAGTAAGTAATTCACTTGGCAGTGTAATTGTTAAATTTTTGGTTAATGGAATATGTTTTTATGTAATTGGAGAGAGTGGGTGTAAACAGTAATGGAGCAGAGTTTTCGCAGTCTTAAGCAAGACAAAAATGTTTTCACTGTAACTTGGGAGCTTGTGCCGGGAAGGGGTTCATGGGAAGAATCTCAAGAGAAAGCCATAAGATTGGCTGAACAGGCCGCCAAAGGGAAGAAAGTCCATGCCGTAAGTTTGACGGACAATCCTGGCGGCAATGTAGCTATCTCGCCCGAAGTAATCGGAAAAGAAATACAAAAGTTGGGTTTAGAGACGATTATTCACCTTACCTGTAAGGACAAAAACCGCAGCCAGCTTGAGAGCCAGCTTTATGCGCTGGAACGCTGCGGTTTGAATAATATATTGGTCTTAACCGGGGACTATAATCACGGAGGAATTGGCGGGCGGCCAAAACCGGTTTTTGATTTGGATTCCACTCAGCTTCTGGATCTGATTCAAAAATTAAACGAGGGTATGGAGTATCAAACTATGAAGGGCAAGTCCCGGCTTAAACCATGCCACTTTTTTGCCGGGGCGGCGGTTTCCCCCTTTAAAGCAACCGAGGCCGAACAGATGCTCCAATACTATAAACTGAAAAAGAAAATTGAACGCGGTGCTCAGTTTATAATTACTCAGGTCGGATATGATGCCAGAAAGTTTGAGGAATTGATTCTCTACGTCAAAAAAATGGGTTGGCAAATTCCTCTGATTGGCGGTATTTATATTCTTAATTATGGCGCCGCCAGAGCCATGAACCAAAACAAGGTGCCGGGTTGTGTGGTTACTGCTAAATTGCTCAAGGAATTGGATGAGGAGAGGAACAGCCCCGATAAAGGCAAAGAGGCCATGCTCAAGAGGGCGGCCAAACAATATGCTGTTCTTAAGGGTCTCGGCTACAAAGGCGTACATTTAGGCGGCATGAATATTACTTACGAGCAGATTGAATATATTGTCTCCTATGGTGAGGAGTTAAGCAAAAATTGGCAGGATTATGTTCGGGAATTTGATTATCCCCAAGAAAACGGCTTTTACTTGTTTGGCAGGGATCCCAAAACCGGTCTCAATGATACCACAGTTTCCAACCGAGGAAATCAGTCGAAGAGTAGGCCGGAACTGAACTATAAATTGTCCAGGTTATTGCATGCGATGTTTTTTGTGCCAAACAAAAATCTTTTTACCCCGATGCGGGCCTTTTCCCGGAGAATAAGAGGCAGTGTTTTGGAAAAGGGCTTTCATAAGCTGGAGCATTTTACCAAGAGAGTCCTGTATAACTGTCAAGATTGTGGTGATTGCGCTCTTGCAGATATGGCTTATATCTGTCCCATGGGAGAATGTCCCAAGAATCAACGTAACGGCCCTTGCCAGGGAAGTTACCAAGGGTTTTGCGAAGTATACCCCGGTCAGAAAAAATGTGCCTGGGTTAGAGCTTATAACCGTTTAAAAAGGTATAGCGAAGAGGGCTGCTTGGCCGACCATTATATTGCTCCCTGCAATTGGGAATTGAAGAATACCTCTTCCTGGGTGAACTATTATTTGGGTTTTGACCATTCCGCAGAAAGGCTAGGCCTCAAGCCGGAACAAAAAGATAAAAGCTAGATTTGAGAGGGGTAAAGGATGGATAGGACAGGGAAAATGTTTTTTGATCCGGCAGAAATTGCTCACAATTATATAGAAAGCGGCAGAAAAAAATTAACATACCCGCTTTATAAAACTTTGGTACTTAGTATTTTGGCAGGGGCTTTTATAGCTTTTGCCGCTCAAGGCTCCAATGTGGCCGTTCATACTATATCTTCAGCCGGTATCGCCAAAGCTTTAGCCGGGGCTTTGTTCACCACCGGGCTTATGATGGTGGTAATTACCGGTGCCGAATTGTTCACCGGAAACACCCTTATTGTTGTATCTTGCATGGCAAAAAAGACAAGAAGGCTTACTATGTTTAAAAACTGGCTTATCGTCTATTTCGGTAATTTCATCGGCTCGCTGATTATTGTGTTATTAATTGTCTATTCCGGCCAGTTGGACCTTTCCGGCGGCCTATTGGGCGGATTCACACTCAAAGTAGCCGCTCATAAAACCGGCCTAACATTTTCTCAAGCGTTTTTCTTAGGCATTCTTTGCAACTGGCTGGTGTGCCTGGCGGTTTGGATGGCTTCCGCAGCTAAGGACATTGCCGGGAAATTGCTTGCTATCTTTTTCCCGATTTGGCTGTTTGTAACTTCCGGCTTCGAACACTCCGTTGCCAATATGTACTATATTCCAGCCGGGATTTTGGCCAAACTCAATCCGGATTGGGTCAGCCAGGCCATTGCTTTGGGTGTAACTCCGGAAAAAATAGAACAGTTAACCTGGGGAGCATTTATTGTCTATAATGCGATTCCTGTAACTCTCGGCAATATCATTGGCGGCAGTGTTTTTGTCGGTATGATGTATTGGCTGGGCTTCATTTATAACAGTAAACAGGTTCCGGCGACAGAAGTCGAGGACCAAAGAATGGCCGGATAATGAAGAAAAAACAGAGATTTATGGGGTAAGGCAAATTGTAAAAATATTAAGAGAATTACAAAAACATAAAGAGTAAACAAGTAAAACAAGTTTAGGAGGTTGACTGCAAATGTTTAAAAGTGACATTGAAATAGCGCAAGCCGCAAAAATGAAGCCTATAACGGAGATAGCCGCTCAGCTTGGTGTTCCTGAGGAATTTGTTGAATCTTACGGTAAATATAAAGCCAAAATCGATTACAATTTACTTAATAGCCTAAAGGAAAAACCGGACGGCAAATTGATCTTGGTGTCTGCCATTAACCCTACTCCGGCGGGGGAAGGCAAGACCACCACTACGGTAGGACTGGGAGACGCTCTGGCTTATTTGGGCTATAAATCAATTATTGCCTTACGGGAACCATCCTTGGGTCCCGTGTTCGGGGTTAAGGGTGGTGCGGCCGGTGGCGGTTATTCTCAAGTCGTGCCCATGGAAGATATTAATCTTCATTTCACGGGTGACATCCATGCCGTCGGGGCTGCCAACAATTTAATCGCAGCTATGCTTGATAACCATATTTACCACGGCAATGCTTTAAATATTGACGTGCGGAGAATCAGTTGGAAAAGATGTTTGGATATGAACGATCGCCAGCTAAGATTTGTGGTCAACGGTCTGGGCGGCAAAGCCAACGGCGTACCTAGGGAGGACGGTTTTGATATTACAGTTGCTTCGGAAATTATGGCCATTTTATGCTTGGCCAATGATCTGGAAGATTTGAAAGAACGGGTGGCCAAAATAATTGTTGCTTACAGCCGTGATGGTGAGCCAATTACAGCCGGTCAGCTTAAAGCCCAAGGAGCAGTGGCTGCTTTACTTAAAGATGCCTTGAAACCAAATTTAGTACAAACTTTGGCTCATACTCCCGCTTTCATCCATGGAGGGCCCTTCGCCAATATCGCTCATGGTTGCAACAGCGTTATGGCTACCAAAATGGCTTTGAAGCTTGGGGATTATGTAGTTACCGAAGCTGGTTTCGGTGCCGACTTGGGAGCAGAAAAATTTGTGGACATCAAATGCCGTTTAAGCGGACTAAGGCCCAATGCCGTTGTCATTGTGGCCACGGTAAGAGCATTAAAATCCCATGGCGGAGTCGCTAAGGAGAATCTCAATCAGGAAAATCTGGAAGCCCTGCAAAAGGGAGTTCCCAACTTGTTGAAGCATGTGGAAAATGTTACCCAGAATTACGGTTTACCTGCAGTTGTGGCTATAAATCGTTTTCCGCAAGATACGGAAGCAGAGCTTAGATTTGTTCAGGAAGAGTGCAAAAAGCTTGGTGTAAAAGTGGCATTGTCCGAAGTATGGGCTAAAGGCGGTGCCGGCGGAGTTGAACTGGCTAAAGAAGTTTTGCAGTTAATAGAAAAAGGTCAAAATAATTTTAAATTTGTTTATGATTTGAACTTAAGCCTAAAAGAAAAGATCAATACGATTGCCACCAAGATCTATGGGGCGGACGGGGTTGACTTTATAGGTACCAGTTTGCAAGACATTGAAAATATTGAAAAAATGGGCTATGGCAATTTGCCGGTTTGCATGGCTAAAACTCAATACTCCTTATCCGATGATCCAAAAAAATTAGGCAGGCCGCAAGGATTCCGCATTTCTATTCGTAATGTTAAAATCTCTGCCGGAGCGGGTTTCGTGGTGGCTTTAACCGGTGATATTATGACCCTGCCAGGGCTTCCCAAAGTACCCTCCGCTGAAAAAATTGATGTGGACAATACTGGTAAAATCTCCGGGCTCTTTTAATCTTGCGCCATTCGATTTACAATAGGTTATAGTTTTGTCCTTCTGGCACAAGGAGATGGAAAGGAGAGCCGAGGATGTTAAATAAGAGCGCTAAAGAATTTTTGGCTTCTTTGGCTTCCAAGGAACCTGTTCCCGGCGGGGGCGGTGCTTCCGCCTACGTGGGCGCTATCGGTATGGCTCTTGGTCTTATGGTTGGCAATTTGACCGTGGGAAAGAAAAAATACCAGGAAGTTGAGGCCGATGTATATGCCTTGATGGCTAAAGGGCAGAAAATAATTGACAGATTGCAAGAACTGGTCACCGAAGATGCGGAAGCTTTTTTCCCTCTGTCCCAGGCTTACAAAATGCCCCAGAATACACCTGAGGAATTAAGACAAAAAGAAGAAACTATGCAGAAGGCTTTGATCAAAGCCACTCTGGTACCGTTGGAAATAGCCCGTTGTTGTGCCCAAGGGATTGCTTTGCAGGAAGACCTGGCTCAAAAAGGAAATGTTTTGGCTATTAGTGACGTCGGGGTGGGAGTGGCTTTCCTGAAAGCAGCTTTGGAAGGCGCCAAATTAAATGTGCTTATCAATACTCAATTATTAAAAGATCAGGATTTGCGCCTTAAGGTAGAGACTGAATTGGAGCAGCTTGTGCGGGAGTTTACGGTTAGAGCGGAACGAGTATTTTCCTTGGTTGAGAAAAAAATCACGGGGGGAAGTTAAAGAGTGGGCCGTATCTTAGAGGCTAAACCGGTTATTCAAACCATAAAAGAAGATCTCAAGCAAGAGATTAACGGGTTTGTGGAAAGTGGCATTAAACCATCCCTGGCGATTATCCGTGTCGGCAACAGGCCCGATGATGTCTACTATGAAAACAGTATTGTCAAAAACTGTGAAAGTATGGGCATTTGGCCCCAAAGGTTTATTTTGGAACAAAATATTTCCATGGATGATTTTATTGAAGTTTTAAATATTGTTAATGCCGAACCGAGAATACATGGAATAATGATTTTCCGGCCTTTGCCCCGGCAGTTGGATGAAGAGATCTTGCAGCATATAATTGACCCCGCCAAGGATATTGATTGTATGAATCCCTTAAATCAGGCCAAGGTTTTTGCCGGTGATATGTCGGGTTTGCTGCCTTGTACACCGGCAGCTGTTATGGAAACTCTGAAATATTATCAAATCGGACTTAAAGGAACCCATGTGGTTGTCGTGGGCAGGAGTATGGTAGTGGGCAAACCTTTAAGCATGATGTTGCTTAAAGAAGATTCCACTGTTACGATTTGTCATTCCAAAACTCAAAACTTACCTGAAGTTTGCAGGAATGCGGACATTTTAGTGGCGGCCATCGGCAAAGCCAAATTTATCGACGATAAATATATTAGCGATAAGAGCATCGTGATTGATGTGGGAATAAACGATACCGGAGACGGGAAGATATGCGGTGACGTTGATTTCCAAGCGGTTGTCAACAAAGTGCAAGCTATAACTCCGGTACCGGGAGGAATAGGCTCTATCACTACAACTCTCCTGCTTAAAAATGTGGTGCAAGCCATCCACCTGCAAAAAAGCCGGCATTATAGAAATGATTTTAACCATAAAGATCTACATTAACTTTTAAGGAGTGAGGGACAATGATTATTATCGGAGAAAAAATTAATGGCACAATTCCGGTGGTTAAAAAGGCTATAGAAGAAAGAGACGCTGATTTTATACGTCAAAGAGCCATCGACCAAACCAATGCCGGGGCTCATTACCTGGATGTATGCGCCGGTACTGCGCCGGAAGTGGAAGTTGAAACCTTAAAGTGGTTGATGGATATTGTGCAAGACGCCGTAGATTTGCCGCTTTGCATTGACAGCCCCAATCCTCGGACCTTTGAAGCCGTATTAAAATATGCCAAAAAGCCGGGTATTATTAACTCCGTATCCGAAGAGGGAGAAAAGACAGATATCATATATCCTTTAATTGCCGGAACGGATTGGCAGGTTATTGCTTTAACCTGTGACAATGACGGAATCCCCAGAACAGTCGAGGCGAGAATCGATATTGCCAAGAGATTGGTAGAAAAGGCGGCCAAATATAACATTACACCTGACAGGATTCATCTCGATCCTTTAGTAATTGCTTTGGCCACTGACAATAATTCCGTTCATAATTTTGTCAATACCATGAAAGCCATCAAGGAAATGTATCCTTCAGTTAAAATCACATCCGGTTTAAGCAATATATCTTTTGGTATGCCTTTAAGAAAAGTCATAAACCAAACATTTTTAACCATTGCTACCTTCTTTGGCATGGATTCAGCGATTATGGACCCTTGCAGCCGGGATATGATCGCCACCTTACTGGCAACCGAGGCTTTGATGGGCAAAGACCGGCATTGCCGCAAATATAACGAGGCTTACCGTAAAGGAAAAATCGGTCCTTTGCCACAAGCTTAAAGTAAATAAAGCTTGTCGGTAGTGGCCTGTTCCAACCTTCAGCCTATTTTTTGGACTGAGGTGGTTTTGTGAAAATCGTAATTATCTGCTGTGAGGTATTAAAAGCTGAATTAACCATGCTTATGGAAAAAACCGGCATATATTATCCGGTAATTTGGATTTCCTCCGATTATCACCTAAACCCGGAAAAACTTCGCCTCAAATTGCAAAGTGAAATCGATCAAGTTCGGGATGCAGATAGAATATTGCTCTGTTATGGCTGCTGTGGCAATGCCATAATAGGTTTAAAGGCTACTACCGCTGACCTTTTGTTTTTCAAGACCGAAGATTGTATAGAAATAATGCTTACGAAACCCAATACCAAATTCGAGCGGCAAAAAGCAACTTATTTTTTGAGTAAAGGTTGGTTGGAAGGAACAAAAAGTATTCTGAAAGAAAAAGAATACATGATTAAACGTTACGGCCGAGAACGGGCCAATAAGATTCTTAAAACCATGCTCAACAATTACCGGTATTTACTGTTTATTGATTCGGGTGTCGCCGATGAACAGGCTTTTAACGCCATGGTGGAGACTTGTGGCCAGTTTGCCGCCGGCATGGATTTGGAATTTAAAGTAGAAAAATCGGATAATTGGCTTTTAGAGCAGTTCTTGCTTAATAAGCCCAATGACAAATTTCACTTATTACCAAAGGGAGAGGTTATTACATCCCGGATTTTTAATAACGGGCAAGAAAACACACAAGAAAACACGCTGTCCGGATTATAATGGATTTTATAGTTCGGAGGCTACTTTTTTTCTAGGACTTTTCTACTCTTGACTACCATATATGGTATTGGTAAAATTTATAATACTAATTATAGAGTGTTTTCAAAGTAACCAGAATGAACAAAGAAAGATGTGATTGTATTGAGTTTTAACGAAGATAATGTGGTAACAAGACTTAAGGCCAATCTTTCTGCTAATGCCAGGGTAGTTTTGGAAAAAAGGTATTTGAAACAAGAAAACGGAAAAGTTTGCGAAACCCCGGAAGATATGTTTTACCGGGTGGCTTCGGTAATAGCCGGAATTGAAAAGCAATACGGCAAATCGGAACAAGAAATCCAGAGTTTGACCGAAGAGTTTTATACTATGATGGTCAACTTGGAGTTTATGCCCAATTCTCCGACCCTGATGAATGCCGGCAGGGATTTGGGGCAGTTGAGCGCTTGTTTTGTGCTGCCGGTGGAAGACAGCATGGAAGATATTTTTGATGCCATTAAGAATGCCGCCATAATTCACAAGTCAGGTGGAGGTACGGGTTTTAACTTTTCCAGGCTGCGTCCCAAGAACAGTATGGTTCGATCTACCGGCGGGGTGGCTTCGGGACCGGTCTCTTTTATGAAAGTATTTAATGCCGCCACAGAAGCAGTAAAGCAAGGCGGGACCAGACGCGGGGCCAACATGGGGATTTTGCGGGTAGATCATCCGGATATCCTTGAATTTATTAATTGTAAGGAAAATAACAACGATATAACCAATTTCAACATTTCAGTGGCGGTAACCGAAGAATTTATGGAAGCGGTTAAGGAGGGCCTGGATTATGATTTGATTGACCCTCACTCCGGCAAAGTAGTAAATCGGTTGTCGGCCAGGGAAGTTTTTAACGAGATCACCGAACATGCCTGGCGCAACGGCGAACCGGGAATGATATTTATTGACCGCATAAACAGGGATAATCCTACTCCTCAATTAGGTCCAATCGAAGCGACCAATCCCTGCGGTGAGCAGCCGCTTTTACCCAATGAGGCTTGCAATCTGGGGTCTATTAACTTAAAGCTAATGGTTAAAGAAGAAGAAGGCAAAAAGGTTGTGGACTGGGAAAGATTGGGTTCGGTAACCAGGCTGGCTGTTCGTTTTCTTGATGATGTGATCGATGCCAATCAGTATCCGCTGGCCATTATAGAAAAGATGGTTAAAGGCAACCGCAAAATCGGGTTGGGGGTTATGGGCTTCGCCGATTTGTTGATTTTGTTGCAAATATCCTATGCTTCACCGGAAGCTGAAGAGCTTGCTGAGAAAATTATGTGTTTTATACAGACCGAAGCCCGTTTGGAATCAAAGCGCTTGGCCCAGGAAAGGGGAGTGTTCCCCAATTACCGGGGTTCTGTCTATGAAGGTCAAATGGAACTGAGGAATGCGACTTTGACCACCATCGCTCCTACGGGAACAATTTCTATGATTTGCGGTGTTTCCAGCGGCGTGGAACCTCTTTTTGCCGTAGCTTATACCAAAACGGTCATGGATGGAACTCCTTTAATTGAGGTTAATCCGCTCTTTGAACAGTATGCAAAACAGTATGAATTCTACTCCCCGGAATTAATGGAAAAAATAAGCAAGCAGGGAACACTGGCTGGTCTTACTGAAATTCCGGAATGGATACGGAAGATATTTATCACGGCTCAGGAAATTGAACCTGAATGGCATATTCGAATTCAGGCCGCTTTTCAAAAATATACGGATAATGCCGTTTCCAAGACCATTAACTTTGCCCATTCCGCTTCCAAGGAGGATGTAGCCCGCGCTTTCTGGTTGGCTTATGAGTTGGGCTGCAAAGGAATAACAGTTTACAGGGACGGCAGCCGCCAGGAACAGGTGCTTTCCGCCGGAACTTTGCAAAACAAGCAGGTCGCATCCCAGCCATCGTTCAATACAATATTGCCGAGACCCAGACCACCGGTAACTGTCGGTGTTACGGAAAAAGTAAAAATCGGTTGCGGTAATCTCTATGTCAGCGTCAATGCTGATGATCACAGTATTTGCGAAGTTTTTACCAATACCGGTCGGGCAGGAGGGTGTGCCTCCCAATCGGAAGCCACGGCCCGCTTAATATCTATTGCCATTCGTTCGGGAATTTCTGTGGATGCGATTATCGAACAAATCAGCGGTATTCGTTGCCCGGCTTGTATTCGTCGGGAAGGAGTTAATGTCACTTCCTGTCCTGACGCGATTTCCAGAGTGCTTAAAAAATATAAGGATATGGATCTTAATAAAAGCTTGGCAACGCTGCAGAATATTCAAACAAAGACTAAAGCCAAAGAGACGACTGCCAATGCTTGCCCGGAATGCGGAAAACCGGTAAACCATGAAAGCGGTTGCGTAATTTGCATACACTGCGGTTATTCCAAATGCGGTTAAAATTGACATTTTATTAAAGATTAATGTTACTTCATAAATAAACTGCGAGCTTTAATCGGGTTCGCAGTTTTTTGCTGAATAAAAAAATAAAATACCTAATTAGGAAAGATATTTGACATTTTTGTTGACAATCATCGGCTGCCGGATAAGATGTTTATTATAGATTAAAAGCTGTGCTAATAGATTCGGAGGTAGTTTAATGAGTGGTCCGCTTTTTGTAATCTTTAGAAATAACAGCTTTATTTGCTGGATGTCTGACAGAATCAGCCCGTCCTTTTTTAGATTTCATGAGATCTCCGATATGCCCAATATTCCCTTTTACCATCATATATGGAGCGATTTTATCAAGTATAAGAGGTCCTTCAGTAAGTTTTTCCGTAATGAATTGATCGGAAAATCGTGGGCTGGAATGATCCTCAAGAGTAACACCTATGTTGCAATTCCGGATGATATGCTTGAATTTGAAAAGGCGTTGACCACGGAATTCTTCATGCAGACCTGCAGCCGTAAAGTGTATCTTAAACCGGAATGTTTGTTATTAGCTCCCCAGGAAGAAGATTATATTTCCATATCAAGGACCTGCAGGATGACGATACTAAGTTATATTCAAGCAGGTGATATTGAAGAGAGATTATATCTGGCCAATGAAGACTATTCAATCGAGGAAATAGAAATGTATATTGCAGAATTGCTTGCCGGTCGGGAATGGAAGGGGTTGCCGATATATTTAAACGGTGAGGATTTGGAGCAATACCAAGAACTCGGAACTTGGATTGAGCCCAAAAACATTCTGAAAAATTACATAAACTTAATCCGGGGTGTCTAGAGGGTTTTTGAAAATATTTATAAGCCCCTAAATTTTGGGTCTGTCTAATACCCAAAAAATGTTATATATTATATATAATGTTTTGGAAATTTGGAGAAAGAATCAAAATTAATAAAATAATATTCTTTTCGGGCTTTGGAGTGTTGTTATGGGGCTTTATCAAGACCTTCGAATGCTAAAGACAAACGGTGAGTTGCTGGATGAAAATTTTTTTGAAGAATTGAAAGATTCATTCAATAATAATTCCACTAATGAACAGGATAATAATGTCGGAATTTTAGAGGAGTTATTTGACATCAGACGGACTAGGTCCAAACTCATATACAGACCACGGAAGCTGGGGCAAGCCATTAAAAATGCCATCCTGGATGAATTCCTTTATGCGCTGTCCAACAGAGCGAAAAAGAAAAATATGCAAGTAAAGGAAGAAATACTGAAAAATGAAAACCTGGATATGATTTCGAAAGCGGTGGCGCATTTTATTTTTCAAAACGGACCGATTAAAGGCATGTTATCATGTCCCAATAAAAAATTGAGCGAGGAAGATTTAAAAATTCTCAGGAGATTTATGGTTAACCGTTTGTCTTATATATTTACATTGATTATAGAAGAGCGTTGGATAGAATTTGACTTCTTAGTTCGCAACATTCATGAAGTTTATGGTCATGAGGGGGAAGACGCCAAACCGGATGACGGAGGGACGAGAAAATTAATTGAAACTATGCTGGAATGGAAAAGCAGAACTGGCTAGTATGACGTGTGCATTCGGATATGGTGGGTTTGTCATGTATTTGGCTGCAAGAAACAGTTTTCCTGCAGCCTTTATATTTAACCTGATTTTCGTTGTATCGAATGTCGGCACTATTGGCACTTAATAGATGTTTTTTGTGGAATTTCGGAATAAGAACATGGCGGATTATAAAGAATTAAGATACAATAGTTATTATCAACTGGAGTTAGGGATTAGGAGGTAAAGATGAGGGTATACAAACTGCCTTTTTTTCACAGAGCGAGCGTAAGATGGTACGTGTTTGTGGGCTATGGCTTTATTTTGGGGACAAGTTTGTTATTTGCAATATCTTATTTTTTTTACGGCATTCAGCAAAGGCCCGTGGAGGATACAATTTTTGCGATAATTTTTGCCGCCATAGCCGTATATTTGATATATGTTTTGTGGGGTATTATATTTAAAAAGTTTTACATTGAATTGACCCCGACAATTATTAATATCAGGGTGCCTTTCAAAAACCTGTCTCTTAGCTGGGATCAATTGGCCGAAGTAAGAGCTCAGCGAAGATTTAACAGGATATATCTGGCGATTTTACTTAAGGGAGATGTGGGACGGAATTACTCTTATTTGGTGCCTTTGATTTATTTTATGGATATTGATTTGGAGAGCTTAGTCAACACCTTTAACCGCAATATTAAGAAACTAAAAAAGGCCAACCGCAAAAGTCTAACCGCTGATGAATAGCCATAGGAGAGAGAAAATTGAGCACAGGGAGAAGAATTAAACATTTGCTAATCGGTATGATTATGGCGCTAATAATTATAGGCGGGTTGGGGTTAGGATTTAATCATTATGTGGAAACATTCGGGGCCAAATATATTGTTGAAGGGGCTCAAGCTCCTCAAGCTGATGCCGTTCTTATTCTGGGTGCTTATGTTTTGCCTAACGGGACGGCTTCACCCATGTTGCAAGATCGTTTAATGACGGGTTTGGAGTTGTACAATCAGGGCAAGTCCCAGCGGATTCTGGTCAGTGGGGACCATGGACGCAAGGACTATGACGAAGTAAATACCATGAAACAAATACTCAAGGATCATGGTGTGCCCGCCGGCCATATTTTTATGGACCATGCTGGATTTAATACCTATGACAGCGTGTACAGGGCAAGGGATATTTTTCAAGTGAAAAAAGTAATAATCGTCACTCAGGAATACCATCTGAAAAGAGCAGTCTTTATTGCCCGGAAATTAGGCCTGGAGGCATACGGTGTTGCAGCCGACAGGCATAATTATGGCTCGGTAATGTTTAAATATGAATTGAGAGAGATAGCCGCCAGAGTTAAGGATTTTATTAATGCTGTTATCCTGAAACCCGAGCCGAAATACCTGGGTGAAGTTATTCCTGTGTGGGGAGACGGCCGGGTTACGGATGATAAATAGACCATTGTTTTGCCCACGTTTATGTTTAAGTGATATAATTGAGAACAAAAAACTTTGGACATAGGACAAATAAGGGAGAAAAAGAGAAATAATGGTTACAAAATATAAAGCTGAAGTATATGATTTAATGCAATATTTTCACCGGGCTGTTTTTGAGCCTTCCTTGCGCAGTGTGATCCGTTTATCGGGACATATTGATGAAAAAGTTTTGAGCGAGGCTGTAACTTTATCAACGGATGCCATTCCCATGCTCAGGTGTTGTTTCTCCGAGGCCCAACGGGGCTCATGCTGGATAGATAAAGGTTTTACCGGCCAAGACATGATAAGCGTTGTTGAAGCCGGACCTGATTATGAGCAAGATAAAAGCAGGCTGTTGGCAACTCCCCTGGATATTTTCCATGGACCCCAATTAAAGATTTTTATACTCAGGGAAAAACAGGCGGATACCTTGATTCTGATTCTCAATCATATGGTCAGTGACGGTGCGGGTTTAAAAGAATATTTATACTTGCTCTGTGATCTTTACAACAAATGCCTGGAGGGGCGGAGCATACCAAAGCCCTTGTTTGTCTCCCGCAGTGTAAGCCCTTTGTTCGCTAAATTCAAACTGTCAGCCAAAATGAAAATTCTCTGGGCCAAGTATGATTTTGCAAAGCTGATAAAGCCGGTGGACCTCGGTCTGGAAGGGGACAAGACCTATCCCATTACAGCTTCGCTGTCAATTTCTCCCCAGGAATTCTCCCTTCTCAAAGCCTGGGCAAAAAATAAGGGGTTTTCGGTAAACGACGTTATTTTTACGGCCTTTGTCAGGGTTTTAAGCAAACAAATCGGCCAAAAAAGGGTAATAGTGCCTTGCCCGGTCGATTTAAGGAAATACTTGGCTGAGGACCAACGGAAATGCATTACCAATTTAACCAGTCATTTTATTTGTGATCTTCAAATTGAAGATCATGATTCTTTCACAACCACAATAGCGGAGGTTTCCAGGCAAATGAAAGAACAGAAAGACAGTACGGCCTGCCTGAAGCCGGTGCTGTGGTTTTCTTTGGCCTGCAAGTTGTTACCGCTGAGTTTACTCCGCAAAGTATTTGACAAGCTGTTTATCATACCTTTCATTTCTTTCAGTAACTTGGGCTTGGTGGATGCCGGCAGGTTGAAATTCTCCGGTTTGGATATTGTCCAAATGTATATCGGGGGAGCGCTTCGATATGCGCCCTATTTTCAGGTAACTGCAACTTCTTATCAAGGAGCTTGCACATTAGCCTGTAATTTTTACGGTTCCCCTGGGGATAAGATTAAGATTGACAGCTTTCTTTCCGGCCTGGTTGAGGAACTTGCCCGGCTTAGCTCCCAAAGCCTTGATTAAGTCCGGCAAAAAGGCCATAAGGCCGGTAGTACAAGATATTATAGAGATAATCGGCCCCCAAGACCGATTATTTTTTAAGATACTCAGTAAATGCAGTAAAGGAGAAATGACATGATATTATTGGAAGTCATAAAATCAATAATTCTCGGTATAGTTGAGGGGATAACGGAATTTTTGCCCATTTCTTCGACCGGACATCTGATCGTTTTTCAAAATTTAATTAACTTTCGAGGAAATCCGGGTTTTGTTGAAATGTATACCTATGTTATCCAGCTTGGGGCGATTCTGGCTGTTATTGTCCTATACTGGCGCCGCATTAAGAATACATTGGTAAATTTCTTTCCCGGCAAAGTAGGTTATCAGCAGTCAGGATTAAAATTCTGGCTTATGATTGTCATAGCCTGTATTCCGGGCGCCATTGTCACCTTACTGCTCGATGATATAGCGGATAAATACCTGTTTTCTCCCCTGCCGGTTGCCATTACTTTGTTCTTAGGCGGAATTGCCATGATTTATGCTGAACGGCGCTTTCGCAACAATAATCCCACTCAGGATATAAATGTGAATTCAAAACAGGCTTGGCTTATCGGTTTATTCCAGTGCTTGGCCATTATTCCGGGTATGTCGCGTTCAGCCTCAACCATTATCGGTGGTTGGGTAGCCGGCCTTTCCACTGTTGCTGCTACCGAGTTCTCTTTTTTCTTAGCCATACCGGTCATGGCCGGCATGAGCCTGTTAAGGATAATCAAAATTGGCGGCTTATTGGCTTTGACTTGGCAAGAGCAGATTTCCTTGGCGGTTGGTTTCGTTGTTTCCTTTGTGGTGGCCATGTATGTGGTTAATGGATTTATTTCCTATCTTAAAAGAAAACCGATGAAAGTGTTCGCTTACTACCGCATGATTTTTGCCGTCGCTGTTTTAATTGCGGGTGCGGTAGGCCTGTTTTAAAGGTTTTGAAGAAAAAAAAGCCGGAAGTATAATACTTCCGGCCTTTTGGGCAAAGCTTGTTGTTTTTTTTAGTTATTACTTAAATTAAATCAGTAATTTTTGTTAGCTGATCTAGTTAACCCAAGACTGGCAGATTTTAACACCTTCGGCTGCATTGGTGGTAAAGGCGTCTGCTCCGATATGGTCAGCTGCTTCCTTGGTCACAGGGTTGCCGCCAATGATGATTTTTACTTTATCCCGTTGCCCGGCTGCCTTAAATTCGTCAACAGTCTTCTTCATTGATTCCAGAGCCAGGGTTAATACCCCGCTCAAACCGATTATTTCAGGATTTACTTCTTTCGCTTTCTCCACAAAAGCAGCAGGCTTAACGTCAATACCGAGATCGTAAACTTCGAAACCGGCGGCCTCCGCCATACTTCTGAATATATTTTTGCCGATATCGTGGAGATCGCCCTCTACGGTTCCAATCACGATTTTGCCTACCTTGGGTCCGGTGGCGCTGCCAATAACCGGTTTCAGGATTTCAATGGATTGGGTTAACAATTCCCCGGCAAAGATCAAATCGCCGACGAAATATTCACCGCTTTCAAACAGATCCCCTACTTTGGCCATTCCCTGCTGGCAAGCGTTAACTACTGCCTGGGCTTCTTCTTCGGTTGGATTGCTGGCCACAAATTCGTTCAATAACCCTAACAGCTTTTCTTCATCCAGGTCTCCAACTGCTTCCGTCAATAATTTTAAATCAATCACTTATTATTACCTCCCGCCGTTTATTTTTTATAATGTAAGTTATTTTTATTCTTTTAAATACTTTTATACTTGGGCTTATTTTCCTGCTTAATCAACCTCCTCACAATGATTGAATCGAGAATGGCAAACAGTTCGGTGTATAACTGTATCTACAAGTGATATTAAATTTAAAAATATAACTTTTTATCCTATAAAACATTGTAACATTCGTTGGCTGCAAAGTACAACATGAATTTGTCCACTGGGTGAAAAATACGGTTTTGTCATAAATAATTTGATTATTGGCTGACAAGTTGTTTAAGGTATGCTACTATATAGATAACTTAGATTGCTTATAAGCAACAGGGAAACAGGTGCAAATCCTGTACGGTGCCGCCGCCGTAAGATGGAGCGAATTCAAATATGCCACTGCCAAAAGCGGGAAGGCTGAATTCGCGTTGAAGTCAAGTCGGAATACCTGTCTAAGTTATAAGCACTTTTTCACGGAGCATGAAAGGTGTGCATACGAATCAAGCAGGAATGCTTTGTTTGTTTGGATATCTCTTTCAGCCGCGGGGTGTAAGAGATTTTTTACGTATGACGAACTTTGGGAAGTGGAGTGCTTAACTCCACTTTTTTATTCCGGCTTAAAATAACCGGTTTGGGCTAAACATGCTGAGTGAAGGATATGGTTTATGGAGAAAGTCAGGCAAGTTAAAATACCCAGAATAATGTTTGCCGCCGCCGCCAGTGGCAGCGGCAAAACCACGGTGACTTGTGCCGTTTTGCAAGCTCTGAAAAATCGCGGAATCAAGCCTGCAGCTTTTAAATGCGGTCCTGATTTTATCGATCCTATGTTCCATAGTGAGATAATCGGAGCTCATGCCCGCAACCTGGATTTGTTTATGCTCCCAGAGGAAGTGTGCAAGTATTTACTGGCTGTCAACTCCGCTCAAGCCGATATTGCCGTGCTGGAAGGGGTTATGGGCTATTATGACGGTCTTGGGGCTGCAAGTGCCGAAGCCAGTTCCTATCATTTGGCTGTGGTAACCGAAACACCTGTGGTTTTGGTTGTGGACTGTAGCGGAGCTTCGCTGTCTTTGGCGGCGCTGGTCAACGGCTTTGCCCGTTTCAGACCTGATAGCGGTATTGAAGGAATAATTTTAAATAATCTCTCAAATTCTTTGTACCAGGAATACAAGCAAATGCTGGAAGCGAAGACAGGGCTTTCAGTGGTGGGATTTTTGCCGCCCTTGCCGGAGTGTTTTCTGGAAAGCAGGCATCTCGGTTTGGTGACGGCGGCTGAAGTGGAGGATTTAAAACAAAAAATGGCACTCCTGGCCCAGCAGGCTGAGCGGACCATTGACCTGGATATGTTGTTTAAAATTGCTGACAAAGCACCCCAACTGGCTTATCAGGAAATAAATATTAACAAGGGTACGCCGGTAACAATCGGCGTAGCTAAAGATAGGGTTTTTTGCTTTTATTATCAGGACAGTCTTGAGCTCTTGGAAAAGATGGGGGCTGTAATTCATTTTTTCAGTCCTCTCCACGATAAAACCCTGCCCGTTTGTGACGGACTTCTGTTAGGGGGAGGTTATCCGGAATTATATGCTGAAAAACTGGCAGAAAATATTTTCATGCTTAAAAGTTTAAAAGAAGCCTTGGCAGCAGGTATTCCCTGCTTGGCTGAATGCGGCGGTTATATGTATCTGCTGGAAAGCTTGGTCGATAAGGAGGGCAGGGAGTATAAAATGACCGGTTTTTTGCCCGGTCAGGCCAGGGTGACTTCACATCTGAATCGCTTCGGTTATATTACCCTTACCGCCCTTAAGGACAATGTGCTTTGCCCTGCCGGGGAGACTATAAAAGCCCATGAATTCCATTATTCTGACTCCACGGATAACGGCAACGGCTTTCTTGCGGTTAAACCTATCGGGGGCAGGTCATGGAACTGTATTCATACCCAGGGAAATTTGGTGGCCGGTTATCCCCACTTTCATTTTTGGAGCAATATAAATTTTGCTTATTCTTTTTTGGAAAGGTGCAGAGCTTACAGAAAAGCCATGCAGGAAACCGGCCGGTGCAACCTTTAATTGATTATTATTCACGGGAGAAATAACTATGCTGATTTTAGTTACAGGCGGGGCGGCCAGCGGCAAGTCGGAATTGGCCGAGAATCTGGCAGTTTCACTTAATAAAGGAAAAATGGCCTATATTGCCACTATGCTGGCCGAAGATGAAGAAAGTCGCCTGCGTGTACTTAAACACCGCAGAATGCGAGAAGGAAAAAACTTTGAAACTATTGAAGCACCCTATAACCTTTCAGCCTATTCCCGGCATTTGACCGGTTATGATACAGCTTTGTTGGAATGCTTGACCAATTTGATCGCCAATGAAATGTTTCATGGTGGAAAAAGCGGTACTGAAACAATAGAAGAAATAAGTACAGCCTGCAGAATGCTCAATCAAACCGTAGACAAGCTTATTATTGTGTCGGGAATCGTATTAAGCGGCTTTATGCCCTATGATCTTTTTACGGAAGAGTATATCCGAGTGCTCGGTTGTCTCAATTCATCAATAGGAAGGGAAGCAGATGTAGTGTTGGAAACGGTCTGTGCCATTCCCATCATCCATAAAGGAAAAGATATTTTGCAGGGGGAAAGGGTATGAAAACTTTTCTGGAGACCGTAATAGTGGCTTTTTCTATGTACTCCAAAATTCCGATGCCCCGGGTGGAATGGACGGAAAAGAATATGCGTTTTTCCCTGGTTTTTTTTCCTATGGTTGGAGCGGTTATCGCTGTCCTGCTCTACTTTCTTTTCTTTGTTTTTACTCTCTTCAGCTTCAGCCCGATTCTTTTCGGGGCGGTAGCGGTTTTGGTGCCCATTCTGATTACAGGAGGCCTTCATCTGGACGGTTACTGCGACACGGTGGATGCCTTGTGTTCGCGTCAAAACCAAGCAGAAAAGCTGCGCATTCTTAAAGATCCTCATGTTGGGGCCTTTGCTGTGATTTATACTGCGGCCATACTGATTTTGCAGTTTGGAGCCTGGTGCCAAATTTTTCAAACCCCCGACCTTTTTCCCGTTCTTCTTTTTTCCTTTGTTTTTTCGCGG